>Ga0116161_1002776_pt1 | contig 16168 bp, 8 predicted proteins | sample AD_JPNAS3_MetaG_FD_89877 | JGI IMG/M metagenome (GOLD analysis project Ga0116161, IMG submission 89877) | Active sludge microbial communities of municipal wastewater-treating anaerobic digesters from Japan - AD_JPNAS3_MetaG | ecosystem: Engineered > Bioreactor > Anaerobic > Digestate | place... | reverse complement strand
CAGAGGTGTCCGCGTTTGATAATTAACGACAGTACCGCGATATCTGCAGGGTTGACGCCGGGTATGCGTGATGCTTGACCTAGGTTTTCAGGTCGCACCCGCATCAGTTTCTCTCGGCTCTCAAACCTCAGGCTCGTCACTGCACGATAATCCAACCAATCTGGAATCACCACCGCTTCCTCATCCTTGGCCCGCACAGCCGCCCGCTCTTCTTGTGCGATATAACCCTGATACTTAACCCGCACCTCGATTTGATCGATTACGGCGTCCGGCAGGTCTTCACGCTGCTCATGCAGCAAGTCATAGCGCATCTCCGGACGCGCTAGCAGTGTTAACGCCGGAACACCCTCTTGGCGTACATGGCGCAACCGCTTCAGTTCCTCTTCGATCTGCCTCGCATAGTCACGGGTTTGCGCCAGACAGGCGGTCGGCGCGATTCCAAGACGTTCGGCCTGTTCCATCAGCCGATAACGAGCGTTATCCTGTCGCAAGATCAGGCGGCGTTCGGCGCGCGACGTAAACATGCGGTATGGTTCGTTGGTTCCTTTGGTGACCAGATCGTCAATCAGCACCCCGATATACGCATCTTGGCGGCTAAGGGTGAACGGCTCGCGCCCTTGAACCCGTAGGGCGGCGTTGGCCCCAGCCATGAAGCCTTGCGCTGCGGCCTCTTCATATCCCGTTGTGCCGTTCACCTGACCGGCCAGATAGAGGTAGCGTATGCGCAAGCTTTCAAGGGTGTGCCGCAACTCACGGGCATCCACGCTGTCATATTCAATGGCATACCCGTCAGCCAGAAACTCCGCCTCCTCAAGTCCCTCTACGCTTCGTACCATGTCGCGTTGCACGTCACGCGGCAGGCTGTTCGAGAGCCCGGCGGGATAGATCATGGCATCTGGCTCGCGCCCCTCTGGCTCCAAAAACACGTGGTGGCGCATCGCTTCCGTGAATTTGACGATTTTATCCTCGATTGATGGGCAATATCGCACACCAGTCCCGGTAATTGAGCCGCCATAGAGCGAACTTCGCGACAAATTGTCGCGAATAATCGTGTGCGTCTGCTCGTTCGTATGGGTTAACCAACACGGGATCTGGTCCGAACCGGGGGCCCACGGTCCCGGGATGTTCCACGTGGAACATTTAGTCTGTATCGAAAAGAACGGAGGCGGTTCCTCGCCGGGCTGGGCTACTGTCTTTTCCCATGCGATACTTGCCGCAGAAAGCCGGGGTGGTGTGCCGGTTTTCAGTCTGATCAGCTCAAATCCGGCATTTTGAAGTGAAACCGCAAGGGAATCCGCCGCCGGGCGTCCGTCACCGCTGCCGACAGTCACCTCTTCGCCGATGTGAATCCGCCCACGTAGTGCGGTACCGGTCGTCAGAATCACGGTCAGAGCGGGCACGGTGCCATGCGCCGCGCATTCTACGCCGTGAACGGTCCCCTGATCGACGACGATGGCCGTGACCTCGTCCTCAAGTACGGTCAGGTTCGGTGCTGCTGTAATGACCTGCTGCATGCGCCGTGTATATTGGCGCTTGTCGCACTGCACGCGTGTGGCTCTGACGGCTGGGCCGCGGCTGGCATTCAATGTCTTGAACTGAAATCCACATAGATCGGCATTGACGCCCATTTCACCGCCGAGAGCGTCCAATTCCACCACGAGATGCGATTTTGCCAGTCCGCCGATTGATGGATTACACGGCATTTTGGCGATTGCCGACAACTGCCCCGTGATGAGTAATGTACGGCAGCCCATGCGCGCCGCCACAAGGGCCGCCTCCACGCCGGCATGACCGCCACCGACCACCAGAACCTCGTATTCATGTGTCTGCTTGCTACGGTTAGATAAATGGGTTGAAGATTGCTTCATAACATGTGCAGTATACACCTTTATGATGCGAAAAGTAAGAATCAAGAGGTAAATGGTGATAAGTTTCCTGTATCTGCCTCGACCGAGACAGCGGGCGGCTATACCTCAATCGAGATCGGGAAGAGGGATCGGAATTTGTTGCGACCCGATCACGCAGTGGTTCGCAACGGCGAGTGTAAAAGTACAGTTCTATTTTTTTAACGCAGAAGGGCGCAGAGGTTTGGAGGGCAGCATTCATTGCTTGGTTTGTTTAACCGCAAAGAGCGCAAAGAGTTTTTTAGGCGCGCTATGAACAGGGTTTGCGGTGGGATTGGGGGGTTATCCATCATGCACCGGAGCCGCGAAAGACCCCTGGAATAAGTTCAGGACATGATTAACATGATGTTGCTCAATCCTGAAATCCTAGATCTATGCGCCCGTGTAACGGAAAATCCTGTCAATTTATGGGCAAAACGTTTTATATTTCTGCGTTCGACGTTCACCACTTATGACCTATTACTTCTTACTTCGGAAGTGAGCCTCCGTCGTAAAACTATTGACAGGCCCGCGTGGTGCCAATCGATACACATATATCGAAAATAAATGCAAAACAAAACATCATAACATGTTGGTTATCAATGGATTATGTAATGTTAGCCGCATGTTAGTTCATCACGTCAAGAGAATCAGATCAACAGTTATTGACCAGTTATGAACAAGCATTTTTGGCTTGATTTTTGCATGTTGACGGGCATAAAAGGCTCCTGTTTACGGCGGGCCTTACTTTTAACCGTTTGCCGTGCCTATAGACGCAGATCAGACAGCGGTGGTATTTTCACACCGCTTAGATCGATCACCGGGGGCGGCGCGTCGCCGCCGAAGAGCGTATCATAGCAGCACGCCATCAGGCAGTAGGTGAGCGGCAGTGTGAAGAATCCACCGACGACGCATAATAGGGTTAGGCCCAAACTTCCGATAAGGCCGACGACCATAGCAAACAGTAACGGCATGGTGAACGAGCCGCTTCCGATTAAGGTAAAGACCTTCTTGATGGCACCGATCGCTGTCATTTTTTCGTACGCGATGAAAACGAGCATCCACATGCCCACGGCATAGACGATCAGGCCGACCAGCCATTTGACGATGACCGGGATGTTTCCCACGATCATCAGGAGGTACCTTAACACCGAGGTCGCGACAGTTGTGATGACCAGTAGTAGCAGCGTCTGTACGAACGAATCAAAACCTCTGAACACATCGCTGGCCTGGGGTTTGTCGGGGTCCCCCTTCAACAGACGTTGTGCGATCAGCAGCATGCCGACCATGAGAGGCCCTGCCAGCAGGCCGCAGGTGGCCGCCGCAACCACAGTCGCCAAGAGGTTGCCCAGGATCAAAACACCCATATTTGCCTTGAACAGCCGCCAACCTTTTCCCAACTCCACGCCGATCTCGATCTTTCTGATTGTCATACAAGATTTCCAGTGCTTATCACACGCCTCTGTTCTTAACCGGGTTACACAAAATCACCACCGTCATGGGGGAGTATGCGGTATCGCGTGGCATTTGTCAATTCAAAAGGGCATCAAACCCCCAAGTGTGCCACTTGCATCGGACGGAGGAATGTGGCAAAATCGGGGCCTATCGTGAACGAAGCGACTTTTCTCCAGCTTTGCGAACATCTTTCGGGCCACCTCTGGTTGCAGGGGCTGTTGGTGGCGGCGGGTACCTGTTTTCTGGAGGATGCCGCCCGCTGCGGCGTGGGGCTGTTGGTGGCTACGGGCCATATGGGGGCGTGGGTGGCGTTGCTCGGCATGTTTTTCGGCGGGCTGTCCGGCGATCTGGGGCTTTATCTGATTGGCCGTTATGCGACGCAGTTCTTGCTCAGTCGCCGCTGGATGGATGCCGCCCGGCTCACGCGGGTGAAGGAACTTTTTGCCTGTCACGCGGTCAAGACCGTGTTGCTTTCGCGTTTTTTGCCGGGGGCTCGCACAGTAGTCTATAGCGCGGCCGGTGTGGCACGCTACCCGTTTCCGCGTTTTCTGGCCCTGCTCAGCGTGGCTTCGTTGGTGCAGGCACTGCTTTTCCTGTGGTTGGGTGCCTTCATCGGTGACCACGTTCTGCCCTATCTGCGGCATCCGTATCTGCGCGTGGCACTAATCGGTGTGGTGGTGCTTATTGGTTTTCTGACGCACCGGGCGCTCGCGCGGCGTCGTGTCCGGGCGGAAAAAGAATAAGTCCGCACAAAACGCACGACGCCCACGCACACGGAGGTGCGTGGGTACGAGAGGGACGCGAGGTGCAAAGGGGCTGGACGGGTGTTGCGGGTGGTGGGCGGCGGCGCTTACGCCGCCGGAAAGCCGTTCACTTGCGCGCCAGTGCCGTGAAGGCGCTGGTGTAGAGTGCGCCGCCGATTGGCTCCCACGGATCTTGCGCACCGGCTTGGCGGCGGTGCTGCATACCGTCGCGCACGGTCTCAGCGCGCGCAGCATCACCCGCCGATTCAAAGGCCATGACTTTGGCATAGTCGCGGTAGCAGTCGGCTACGTCGTCTTTGGTGGTAAGGCTGATGGTCAGACGGCGACCGAGCGCCGGGAGGCCTTCGAATGCCCGCCCCGAGGTCATCAGCGTGTGGGCGGTCAGCGCGGCGAGGCTCTCGGAGTGATTGGCCGATCCCCGATGATATGCGACACTGCCATCGTCACGTGCAGCGCCTCTCAGCCAGATCAGTCCCTTGCGCAGCGGGATATTTGCCTGACTGATCCCCTTAGCAGCGGCTGCGGCCAGCGCCTGTACCTGCCAGGAGGTCATGGCGGCGTTGCCCTCGGAACCGGGTTCGTAGTCCCAGCCGCCTTCAACGCTCTGGTTGGCGCGGCTGTAGGCCACGGCGCGTTCAAGCGCGGCGGCGGCAGGGCCGTCCTGCGGGGCAAGCGCGGCCAGCGCGTAGGTGGCGAGTGCATGATTGTAGGCGCGGACACGGCCGGTGCCGCCGAACGCGCCATCAGGGGTTTGGAGCGCGGCCAGTGCGTTGCAGGCGCGCTGCACGTTGGCGCCGAAGCGGTCGGTCGGGTCGCGCGCCAGGGCGAGCGCGGCCAGAGCGGTCAGGGCCGGGCGGTAGGCCGGGTCGCCGCCGTGACGTGCGGGCTGCCATGAGCCGTCCGCCTCTTGGCTGGCGGCGAGCCAAGCGGTCGTCGGATCGGCGGCGATTGGTGCGGAAGGACGGTCGAAAAGGGTCAGCACCGCCAGCAGGCAGGCGGCGAGACCGGCGGCAGCCCAATACCAGAGTTTTGGGTTTCTGGTTTCTGGTTTCTGGTTTCTGGTTTCTGGTTTCTGGTTTCTGGTTTCTGGTTTCTGGTTTCTGGTTTCTGGTTTCTGGTTTCCGGTTTCTGGTTGCACGTCGGGGGTGGGGTGAGCGCGTTCGGCGGCGACGGCGGCCAGAATGCGGGAGGTGAGCAGCGGGGAGGGTTCACGCTGGGGGAGGGTGTGCAGACGGGTGACCAGTGCACGGAAGGCGGTGGCCTCGGTGGCGGGCAGTTCGCTCAGATGGGCGTACAGGTTCATGGCGTATTTCCTCTCTTTTCCCCTAGCAACTCGCGCAGTTTGGCGAGAGCATTGAACATCCTCGACTTCACAGTCCCGACCGGGATCTCCAGAATTTCTGCCACGTCGGCATAGGGTAGATCCTGATAGACCGCCAGTTCAATGACTTGGCGCAGTCCCTCGGGCAGGGCCGCCAGGGCGTGCGCGAGGTCGAGATCGCCCGCCACACCGGCGCTGGGGGCGGCCGGGGCGGCGAACTCCTCGTACGGTTCGGCAGCCAGGCTTTCGGCCAGCCGTTGCCGGCGCTGTCGGCGGCGCAACTCGTCGATCCACACCTGCCGAGCCAGCAGGAAGAGGAAGGTCGTGAACTTAGCACTCGCCACATAGCGCTGCCGATAACGGTAGAGCCGCAGGAAGGTCTGTTGCACCAAGTCTTCGCTATCGTATTGAACGCCAGAACGGATGAAAAAGTTCAGCAGGGATTTTTGGTGGCGCGACACCAGCAGGGCGAAGGCAGCCTCGTCATCCTGACTGCGCACGCGCAACATGAGATCGGCGTCGTCCAACTGTTCGAGTGGCGCGCTGTCCATCGGCGGGATCACTCCGGTAGGCGTTTCTTGCTGAATGCCTCGTCGGACGAGCCTTGGGCCGGCGTGGTGACGCGCTGGAGCAGCGGGGCAAATTTTTTGACGGTGAACGACTGATTCTGCAGGCGGGCGCGGTCAGCCTCGTGCGGATTCAGCAGGCCGAGGGTGCAGAGCACGGCAATGGCGACGAAGGCTTTGACACCGCCGATGATGCCGCCGAGCAGCGCATCGAAGGGCTGGCTTACGACCAGTTCCAGCGCCTCTTTCAACATGCGGGCGATGAGCAGCCAGACGGAGAAGCAGGCCACGAGGATCAGCATGAAGGTGATCAATCGCGCGGCGTAGGGGTTGGCGGCCAGAAGTTTAGCGGCCAGAATAGTGCGTTCAAGCGGCGCAAAACCGAAGTAGCCGATCGCAGCAGCGGCCAGCAGGCCGACCAATCCACTAAGTTCGCCGGAGCAGCCGCGCATAAAGCCGCGGATCACCAGCCAGGCGACGGCGCCAAACGCCAGATAATCCAGTGGTCCCATCTGGGTCATAAAGGCGGGCATAGGGGGGCTCCTCGTTTATTTCGGCAGTGCGTTGACCCACTTTTCGTAGGCGGCACGTCCTTTGTCTTCAGGGCGCAGCAGTGAAAGATAGAACTGGCCGTAGGCGCGCGCCTCGGGATAACGCCCTTGAGCGTGACGGATGCGGGCCATGAGGTCGGCGCTCTCCGGGGTGAAGGGGGAGCGCGCGATGGCAAGGTCGAGGATGCGCTCGGCTTCGTCGTAGCGCCGGAGCTGCACCGCCAAGCTGGCGGCCTGAAGCAGGCTGTCCTGATGGGCGGGGTTGATGTCGGCAGCGCGTTTGAAGGCTTCCAGCGCCTCGGCCGGTTGTTTCTGGTCGCGGTAGAGCTTGCCCAGACCGAAGGCGGCGTTGAACGCCAGCGGGTCGGCGGCAAGCGCTTCGCGGTAACACCTGAGTGCCTTTGTGAATTGCCGTGAGCACTGGGCGTCGATGCCTTCATGCAGGCGGCGTGCGGCGAGGTCGGGGTCGCGGCGCACGGCATCGAGTTTTTCAGCCTTGGCGCGTTCCAGCGTGGCGCGCAGGCGGGTGATCTGATTACGCGCTTTTTCCTGATAGGGGTTGGAGGCGTCGGCGAGACGTACGAAGAGTTCAAACTGATCGAGCGCCTCTTCGCGCAGCGAGTAGACGTTTAGGTAGAGGGCGCCGAGGTTGTAGAACGCGGGTGCGTAGCGCCGGTCGGCCTGTTGGGCGCGCAGCAGGCAGAGGCGCGCCTGATCATTGCGGCGGAGTGCGGCTTCGGTCAGCGCCAGACCCGTGAGGATGCTGGCGCGCGATTCGTCGCTGGCGGTCTCAGCCTCCAGTGCCTGACGGAAGAAGATCTGGGCCTTGGGCAACTCCTTGGTGTAGTAGGCGAGCTGGCCGAGTCCCGCGAGGGTTTCACCGTGCTTCGGGTCCAGATCGAACGCGGCCTTGAAAGCGGCGGCGGCAGGATCCAGCTCGCCTTTAAGCAGATGGGCGCAGCCGAGGTGATAGTAGAGATCCGGCGAGTCAGTGATGCGTTGCGAGGCGAGCGTCAAGTGGGTGATCGCTTCGGAATAATTCTTCTCGCCGAAGGCCGCCATGCCGCGGCGCAACGCGCTTTGTCCGGAGTCCGAACCGCAACCGGACGCCAGCAGAACGCACACGGCGCACAGGCAGGTAATCTGAATGCGAATCATGGCAGGCAACACCTCGCATCCCCTGCTTCGGCCACCCGGCCGACTTTTCACTTCAGGGGAGTCATCAAATACCCGTCATCATACCGCAGCGCCGCCGTTGCCGCAACATCGGAATCGCAAAATCAAATTGAACTCGGCGGCCGGCCCATACGGGGTGTGGCGCGCGGGCGGCTGAAGCGCTGAATTCCTAAGGGCGGAGCGCCGACAGGGGACAGACGAGGATGCCGTCGTCGCGCCGATAGGCAAAACTTCCCACGGCGGTCAGGAGCATTTGAAAGGCCGGTTTTCGGACCTTTTTGGAATCAATCAGGCGCACAAGTTTTGTCAGTGTTTCTGTTCCCGCTTGGAGTAGCTTGTCGCCTCCGAGCTTGATTTCGATCAGGCCGTAAGCACCATTGCGCAAATGTATCACGGCATCGCATTCCAGTCCATGACGGTCGCGATAATGGCGCACCGTTCCGCCGAGGGCGTCGGCGTAGACTCTCAAGTCGCGAATAGCCATCGTCTCAAACAAGAGCCCGAACGTCGTGAGGTCGTTCATCAGGTCTTCCGGGCCGATTTCCAAGGCGGCCGCAGCAATCGACGGATCGACAAAATAACGTGCATCGGAAGTCCGGATGGAATCTTTCGCACGAAGATTGGGGTTCCAGGCAGGCATGTCCTCTACAACGAACAAACGTTTCAAGGCACCGAGGTAGGAGTAGATGGTGCCGTTGTCAATGGACGTCATTTCATTCGTGGCCAGATCTTTTTTGATGACACTTGCGGATGCCTGTGTGCCTTGGAGTCGGGCATACGATCGCATCAGACGACGCGCCCGATCTTCGTCGCGCGTGGTGTCGTCAACGCGCGAAATGTCCTTCTTCGTCACCGCATCGACATAGTTGTAGGCTTGATCAAGGGCAGCATTTCCAGAAAGAGAGATGGCTTGCGGCCATCCTCCGCGGCAGACGATTCGGGCGATTTCTTCCAGCTCAAACGATTTTGCTGAACCGGTTTGGACATTCGCGCCGGAGAACAATCCTTGGAAGGAAATTTCACCGGAGGATTCTTCGGACTCCCATAGCGACATGGGGCGCATTTTGAGCCAGGAAAACCGGCCCGTACCCGAATGCTTGATTTCATCTTCGTTTGCCGGGACAGAGGATCCGGTGAGGATGAAACGGCCGAGGTCTTCTGCGTGGTCTACATCATGCCGGACGGCATCCCAAAGGACGGGGGCGATCTGCCATTCGTCGATCAGTCGCGGATAGGCCCCCGACAGGATGCGCCCGGGATCCATCCGCGCCATGGCGATGTTGTCGTCTCGTTTCTGGGGCTCCGCCATGTAGATGATGCTCTGAGCGACCTGTTCAGCGGTTGTTGTCTTTCCACACCACTTAGGCCCCTCGATTAGGACGGCCCCCGTCCCTTCAAGTTTGCGTTGAAGAAGTGAATCGACTACACGTGCCTTGTATGCTTTCATGCGAAAAATCTTAGCAGAACGATCCATCGAGGACAAGGCCATCCCCTCATTTGTCTCAGTTTCGTTCCTTCGTTTGTCCCAAATCCATTCCCTCATTTGTCTCAAATTTGGAGTTTGCCCCTTGTTTTGCGACGGGAACGCCGCCATTTTTACACTCGTCGTTGCGAACCACTGCGTGGCCGCAACAACGCTCAATCTGGCACTGCGATGCGGTAGAAACCGGCGGGGCCGGCGGCGGGCAGGGGAAGGGTGTTAGTAACCGCCGTGGGCGGCAGGTTGGTGTAGAACACATTCCAAGGGCCGGCGAGCGTGTCGGCGCGTTCGACACGTTGCGTACGGTTCTGGCCGCCGATCCAAGTCAGTGACCATCCGTCGGATTGCGGCGCGAGGGCGGTGACCACCAAACGCGAGAGGGGGTTGGTAGGGTCGGTGTCCGCGCGCCACTCGGCCCAAGCCGGCATACCGTCTTCATCGCTGTCGGTCGCGGCGGCGGCATCAAAATCGTCGCCCAGGCCATACTGCGCCAGCCAATACTCTGGGACGCCGTGCGTCGGGGTCAGGTTGGGGGCGAACGTGGCGGAGACCGTGCGCGGCGCGTTGACGAGGATGGTCAGGCGCGGACCGTCGGCCGTGGCGTCTGCGAGGTTGCCGGACCAAGTGTCGAAGTGGTAGTACGCGGCGGGGTAGGCGGTCACGCAGGCGGTCGAACCGATCAGGTGCCAGCTTTCGGCCGGGGCGACCGTACCGCCGGGGCCGGCGTTGGCGAGCAGACGGAAGGCGTACTTCCAGCGCCATGACAGGGTTGCATGGTTGGTGATTGCGAAACTCATCTGCGGCGGGACGCCACTGGCGGGTGCGTGGCCGGTCAGTTCCCAGTGCGCGCACTGAAGGCGTACGGTCTCTTCCAGTGGTTCGACCGGTTCGATCGACGCAGTGATGACTGTGCCGTGCGAGAAGGTATACGTGCCTGCCGCCGGCGATGCGGTGCTGTAGGGCGAGACCACGTTGAGGGTCCAGAGCTTGATTGTGAACCAGGCATCCACGTAGTGATCCTGCGAGACATCATCGAAGGTCAAGGTGCGGGTCTCCGTTGCGTAATCGTACACGCCGGGTTGCGGTACGCCATCGAGCATCAGGCTGTAAAGGTAGTGGCCGGGGGCGGCGGCGAGGGTGACGGCGGCACTGGCGGTGCGGAAGAGGAAGGTGCGGTCGGCCGTGGCCGTGCCGGGCCCGTGCGCGGTCAGGCGGAGCCGGTGGCCGCGGCGTACCGTCAGCGGGATCAACGGCGCCGACGTGGGGTCGTTGCTTTCGATGCGGATGCAGGCGACGCCCTCCTCGTGGCAGTCAAGCCCGGCGGGGTCGAGCGTCAGTCCGAGTGGCACGGACCAAGTGTCGGCCAGAGTTCCGCCCCAAGCGCCGGAGGCCTTCAGCCAAGCGGGCATGGGCGTGTCGCAGGCGAAAGGCGTGACGTTGGCGACGTACCACCCTTCGCTGACCACGTAGAGGTCGGAGCCGAATTCAAAGCGCACGATCACGCTCTGACCAGCGTAAGCGGCGAGATCAAGCAGAACAGTTTCCCAGCCTTGGCCGTCGCCAGCCAGGCAGGGATGGCCGGGCGTGAAGGGCGAGTCGGGGTTGGCGGAGATTTCAAAGGGATAACCGCCGACCGGCTCGATCAGGGAGAAGGTCGTACCGCCATCGGTCGAGATGCGCAGCACTGCGCCGTCCCAATAGCGCGTGGCGCCGTCGTACTCCGTGCGAATCCATTGCCGGAAAAGCAGGCCGCCGCCGCCGCCGACCGTGAACGGCGGGGTGTCGAGCCAGGCGTGGCAGGCGTTGGGATAGGTACGCGAGGAGGGATCGCCGCAGTACCAGACGTCGTCGCCGTTCCAGGTACGGTTGGAGGTGATGCCCCAGATGTCGTACGTGCCGCCGTGTGTCCAGCCGCTGGTGACCGAGAAGGGCGCGGCGGCTACGGCCAGACGGGCGGTCCAGACCAGATCGGGACCGGCCAGATTGGCGACGGAAAGAGGAGGATTGGTGGGGGTCTCCGACAGCTCGAAGGTCTCAAACCCGTCCGGAGTGACCGAGAGCCAAGGATGCGGATAATCGCCGATCACGCTATAAACGGGGGTGACCGAGGCGTGTTCAGGGAAACGGCATCCGAGCAGGTCGGCGGCATACACATAGTAATCGATCCGCTTCGCGCCGTGCGAGGGCGGCGTTAGCTCGGCCTGGAAGGTGTCGAAGTCGGTCCAGACCATAGGGGTGAATATCCAGTCGGCGTCGCCGCTTTCGCGCCAGACCAGATAGACCTCCTCAACACTCAGGTTGTCCGTCACGGTGGCCGTCACCGTCCAAGGGGGACGCGCGGTTTGGAACGGGGCGAGCGGCACAAAAGTGATTTCTGGCGGCACAGGGACGCTTTGCGGGTCGTTCGGGTCGGTGTTGTCCAGAAACTCCTCAAGGTTGGTCCACGTGTCGTCATCCGAGTCATCGGAGGCGGCGTGGGTAGTGTTGGTGGCCAGGCCGAAATAGCGCAGCTCCCACCAGTCGTTCAGGCCGTCGTTGTCGGTATCCAACAGGTAGGGCAGGTAGTTGCCCTGGGCGAGACGCGGTGCGTGCATCGGGATGCCGACGGCGGGATTCGGCGAGGTGGTGGTGGCGTCCGGCCAGCGGTCGCCGTCGACGCTCCAGCCGCAGAATACGTAGGTGGTATCGCCGACGACTTCGAGTTCCTGCGCGGTTTCGGTTGTTGCGTTACTGTCGGCGTGATGCCAGGAGACGGTTTCGCTCAAAATCCGTCCGGTGTCGACAAGGCGGTAGCGGCAGGTCAGGGCGTACTCGGTGGCCCATTGCCATGTGAGGGCGCTGGGCTGGCCGAGCACGAGCGCGACTGAGTTTTCCGAGCCATGTTCGGGTACGTCGCCGCTGCCGATCCAGCCGTCGCAAGCGCGGCGGATGCCGATGGACACGGGCACGGTCTCCGGTGCCGATGCGGTGAATGCGACCGTGGCGATCATGGTGTTGGTACCGTAGGGCGGCGTCACCGTGCCGTATCGGGCGGGTGCGCCTTCGATGATCAGATCGAGCGCACGGTCCACGTAGAAGGTAAAGGTCGAATCTGGGGCTTGCGGCGGCAGGAACGCGGTTTCGTCCGTATGGACGGCGCGCAGGTAGTAGTGGACGTACGTCTCAGGCGGTATGGCTGGGATCTCGGCACAATAGACGGCGTTACTGAGCCAGACGGCTGCGGCCTGTTGCCAGACGCCGGTCGGGGCGCTGGCATTGCCGGTGCTCCAGAAAAGATGGGTCGTGTCCGAGGCTAGCGGTGCCGGACTCTGGATTTGGAAAAAGACAGGATACGGCGCGACGTCGGCCATTTGCGGCGGTAGCGGCGTATGGACAATTACTGGAGCGGCCACGATCGCACCGCGCACGTAAAGACCGGCTGCGCCGCCGCTGTAAGGAACGGACGTGCCGATCACATGAATCCGGTAAGTACCGAACTGCGCTGCGGGCAAACGTACGGTCTCGACCGTGTTGAGGCTGTCGCGCGCGTTGCCGCCGTTGGGATAGAGCGGGGTGCCGTCCGGCGCGATTACCAGCAGATCCAAATCATTGACGCGCGTGATGCCCGCGCCTGCAGTGGCCGGGTAGTCTGTCCAGCACAGGGCAATATCGAGCGGCGTGTCGGCGGCCGTCACGGTCACGTCAAAGGTGTTGGTGGCACCGCCCGCTGGCGCGATACGGTCAAACAGGCGTATCATCCGTCCCTCGGGATGCACGGTGTCTGTGACATCCGGCTGACCCCAGCCCTCGACCGTATTGGGCGAGTCGAAGGGGATTTCCTGAGTGGTGTTGGTGCCATACTGTCCGGGAGCCAGCGTGCGCGCCCCGCCCACGATCATGGCCTTGAGCAGCGCGGCCGAAGGATTGGTGATCGCGGCACGCTCCACGGCGTACTGGCGCATCAGCGCGGCCATGCCGGCGACGAAAGGGGTCGCCATGCTGGTGCCACCGCCGAAACAGTAACGGCTGTTTGGCGTATAGGCGGTCCAGACGTTCTTGCCGACCGCAGACTTGGTGGAGATTATATCAGTACCGGGAGCCACCACATCGGGCTTGATGCGGCCGTCGTCGGTGGGGCCACGGCTGGAAAAAGCGGCCATACCTTGGCGGTACACCGGCGTGTGGTCGGCGCTGTAGGAGATCAGGTCACTTTTGATCGGTGCAGTAGGATAGCGCGAAGGCCAGGCACTACCCCATGAAAGGTGGGAGTAGCCGCCGCTACCTGCGGGGCGGTCGCTTTCGGTCGCGCCGACGGTCAGCACGTTTTTGGCGGCAGCCGGCGAACTGATGGCGTCGATGTCGACCTTGCCGTCTTTGTCGCTGTCACGTCCATCGTTGCCGGCCGCGAAAACCGCCAAGTGTTCCGGATAGTCCCAAGCGAAGAGGTCGGTGGAGCGACAGTCGTTATCGTAGGCACCGTAGGTACTGGCACCCCAGCTATCGGAGTGGATACAGGCACCCAGCGCAAAACTTTCGTCGTATAGTTCGTAAAGGTTTATCGGCAGGCCCGTGAAAGAGCCGTAGGCGTTAACGACCGATTGGTGTACCAATTCGGCCTCATAGGCGATGCCGCGGAACTGGCCTTCGCTCGCGGCACCGTCGCCGAGGAACGTGCCGGCGGTGTGTGTGCCGTGGCCATTGAGATCTGAGGGATCGTCGGGGCGGCCACGCGCGATCAAAGCACGGATGCGGCCCGCGAAATCGGGATGCATCGTGGCCAGAACGCCGGTGTCGAGCCCGGTGTCGGCATGGCCGACCACCTGTCCCTTACCAGTGAGGCCCCAAGTGTTCCATGCCGGAACAGCATGGAGACGTGCGGCGGCTACGGCCATATCGTTGCGGTGCCTGATTTCGGGACGCTCCTCAATCCACTGCACCTCGCCGCGCACGGTGAGGTCGGCGACCGCACCGAGCGGCAGTACGGCCTGCACGACGCCCCAGCGCGTACCGGCGCTGGCTGCTTCGACTTCACCGCCCAGCTTGCGTACGACGGCGGCGAGCGGCGCGGCATCCTCGGGTGCCAGCGTCTGAATCGAGACGCGCAACGTGCGCTCTTTGGGAAATGCGGCGATCAACGACGCAAGGAAGGGCTGCACCTTGTCGCTGGGCAGAAACTCTGCGGCACCCTGCACTTGGGCGACCCCCTGCAGGGCGGCGAGCGCGGCAGGGCTCAACTCCGCGAGGATCGCATTGTTGGGGAAGAATCCGCGTACCAGCGCACCGGCCTCGATCAGCAACTTGCGCGCGGCGTCGGAGACCGGTGTGTTGAACTGCACAAGGAAGGGGGTGGTGCCGCGCGGCGTCGGGCTCTGTCGGCCCGATGCGGCATCGGGGACCGAGCGTTTTTCGGGACTGACGACCAGACGGTTGGAGAGCAGAGTCTGACGTTCACGCGGCAGGGCGGGGTCCTCGCTGAAACGCGGCGCGACGAAGGCGCGGCGCAGCGGTTCGAGCGTCGCCTCATCGAGATACGCCGACGCGGCGGTCGGCGCATCGGTCGGTGTGTTCGTCACGCTGCCCTGCTGTGCTTCTTCCACTGTTACAGGTTGCGACGGATCGGCAGATGTCGGGCGCGAACGAGCGGCCAGTCGTGACGACAGGCTCTTGTCAGCGTTGTCAGAGGTCGCATCAGGCACCGTGCGGCGCGGCCACGCGACAAAGATCAATACAGCCGCGATGCATCCGGTCACCAACAGCCCAACAAAGGTTTTCTTCTTCATGGCTTTATGGGCGGGCATTATACAGGGAATAACGAATAACGGGGAAGCGGTTTATGGCGCGATCACAAAGATCCGGATTTCACGTGGCGCGAGATCGCCGAACCGCACCTGTCGGCTCTCCGGCAAATGAAGCGGACGCTTGCCCGAGGGCATCAGGTCATAAAGGTTCCACGGTCCCCGACTCTCCAACCAGCGTTCTGGCTCGACACAGACCTCAAATGTCTGCGCCGTGCCGGTCGTGTTGACGACCACGAGCGCAAGGCGTTCACGGGAGAAGTCGCGCCAGAGCGTGCCCATGACCGCCGGCAGGCGCGCGGTATGCGGTTTGTTCCTGTGCCACAGATGCGTCACAAGCGGCACATCGTTGAGCGGGCGCAGTTCGTCGATGAGCTGCCCCTCCACCATGAAGGCGCGGGCCGCGAGGCGGTAGCGGCAGAGTTCAAGCTGGAACTGCTGCTTTTCGCGATGCGGGGGTTGCAGAATCCATTCGCTGTTCCAACCCAGTTGGCATCCCCACAGGAAGTCGCGCGCCTGCGCCGCACAGAAGGCGTCCAGCGTGTCTTGTGCGGCCTGCGGGCTGCTGAAATAGACCGTGTAGCCCGAATAGACGGCAGGCAGGAGCGGCACATCCTGCTGTTCGCGCGGATTCCAAGTCAGGTAGGCATCGATGGTATCCATGTACGGCTCGGCCGTGTTCTCGGTGGTCAGCACGACGTTGCGGCGTGCCGCCTCGCGCTTGATCGGGGTCAGCATCGTGCGGTAGCCGGCGACCCAATGGCAGCCGCCGCCCAACGGGTGACCGTGCGCGGGGTCGTAGCACGGCGCGGGTCGGGCGGCACCAATCTGATCCAGATAGATCGCATTCACGCCGCACTCGTCCATCAGACGTTGGCAGATATCCTGAACCTTGGATTGCCACAGCGGCGTCGCGACGCACATCGGCACCAGCTTGCGCTTCGAGCCGTAAACCTCGACGTAGTTGGTACCGTTCGGCTGTTTGGCGGCGGCGGGGAATCCGGTCGCGAAGCTCGGGATCTCCTCATCCCACAACCGCGCGTTGATGTAAGGCATTACCGTCTGCCCCTTCGCAGTCATGGCGCGCGTCGCCTCGGCCATCCCCGGTTTGGTCGGGAAGTACTCCGGGTAGGTGTGATCAAAGGGAATCTGGTGCCAGTTGTACCAATGCACACCGACCGGCATGTTCGGGAAGAGT
>Ga0116161_1002758_pt1 | contig 16227 bp, 16 predicted proteins | sample AD_JPNAS3_MetaG_FD_89877 | JGI IMG/M metagenome (GOLD analysis project Ga0116161, IMG submission 89877) | Active sludge microbial communities of municipal wastewater-treating anaerobic digesters from Japan - AD_JPNAS3_MetaG | ecosystem: Engineered > Bioreactor > Anaerobic > Digestate | place... | reverse complement strand
GGTTGAAACTGGTATGCCAAGATAGGTCGCCAGAAATAAGGCTATTGCACCTGAAGTTTGGGCGCTGAAGGCACCAGAAGGGCGAATGCGTGTAATGCCCATGCCCATGGTGCGTACAATGCGCCATCCGCCAAATAAGGTTCCTAAAGCCATGGCAATGTGGCATGAGATAATGACCCAAAATTGCACTTCAAAGCCTTGTTGAAAGCCATTGGCAACCAGCAGTACCGTGATAATCCCCATGGTTTTTTGCGCATCGTTGCCGCCGTGACCCAAGCTGTAGAGCGAAGAAGAAACAAACTGCATTTTATTAAATCTTCTTTCAGTAGGGTAGGGCGAAGATTTTTCAAACAGCCAAAGTACGCTCACCATTAAAATCATCGCCAGTAACATGCCAAAAAGTGGTGACAGGATAATAGCCGCAGACGTTTTAATGAGGCCCGCTGCTACAATCGCTCCAGTACCACCTTTTGCAACCCCAGCACCAACTAAACCACCGACCAGTGCATGAGAAGATGATGAAGGAATACCAAGCCACCACGTGATGAGATTCCAGATAATGGCACCATTGAGCGCGCCAAAGATGACGGCATTGTTGACAATATCGGGGTCAATAATCCCTTTGCCAACCATTTTGGCCACAGCGGTGCCAAAAATAACAAACGCGATAAAGTTAAAGAAAGCTGCCCATAATACTGCTGCTTGCGGGGTAAGCAGGCGTGTGGATACCATAAGTGCGATGGAGTTGGCTGCGTCGTGAAAGCCGTTCATAAAGTCGAATATGAGGGCTACCACCACCAGCACCGCCATAATGACGATTGCGTGTTCCATGTTAACCCCTTAAATGCGCTCTAGCACTACGCCGTGAATGACATCAGATACATCCTGACAGCTGTCAATCGCTTCTTCAAATAAATCGTAAAGCACTTTTGAACGCATAATCGTACGTGCGTCTGATTCTTCAGCAAACAGGCGTTGTACGCCAGCGCGCATCACGTGATCACCTTCACCTTCAATCAGGTTGATTTCTTCACAGGTACGTAAAATACGTTCAGCATTTTTCATGTCACCCAGCATGTGTACGGTATCGCGCACTTTTTCAGAGGCGCGTAATAAAATTTGTGCAAGTGCCACCATTTCAGGGGTAAAGCTTGAGCGGCCGTATATTTTTGCACTTTGTGGAATATCTTCCATAAAGTCGATAATGTCATCAAGCGCCATTGCCAACTCGCGAATTTCGCGACGGTCAAAAGGCGTAATAAATGTTTTGTGTAGTGAGAGTAAAATTTCTTTGGTGTAGCCATCTGCCTCAGATTCAATTTTTCGTATTTCTGCGAAGTGTACTTCAAACTTTTCATCTTCACTGACGGCAGTCATCATCGCTAATACTTTTGAGGCGCGCACCGCGCAATCAGCCAAGTTGTTAAATAAAATAAAGTAATTGTCGCTATGCGGCGTAATGGCAGACATCAACCGGCTAAAAATACTACTTTTCATTTTTTTGCTCCCTAATTTATTACAGTTTTGTTTCATTTTTATAATATGCGTAGTTTAACCTCCCGTGACTTAATTCGCGAGGGCAAATGTCATAAAAATAGTAATTTATCTGCGATATAATCCATCAACACCCAATCAACCAAGAAATTAAATTCGCATGCAACCCAAGTCTATCGCCACGCAAAAGCCACAAATTGGCACATTTGAAAAAAATCTCACTTGGTGGGTACTGGCTTGTATTGTGGTCGGCATATTGTTGGGCCAGATTTTTCCTGATTTCTTTCAAGCGGTGGGCAGCTTAAAAGTGGCTGAAGTGAATTTGCCTGTTGCCGTTTTGATTTGGCTGATGATTATTCCAATGTTGTTAAAAGTAGATTTTGGTGCAATGAAAGAAGTGTTGGCGCACCGCCGTGGGATAAGTGTGACGCTATTTATTAACTGGTTTGTGAAGCCGTTTTCAATGGCGTTACTGGCATGGATTTTTATCCGACACCTTTTTGTAGCGTATTTACCAGCAGAGCAAATTGATAGTTATATTGCCGGACTTATTTTACTCGCTGCCGCCCCTTGCACGGCCATGGTGTTTGTCTGGAGCAATCTATGTAATGGCGATGCCAAATTTACCCTTTCGCAAGTGGCCATCAACGATGCGATTATGCTCGTTGCCTTTGCGCCAATTGTGGCGCTCTTACTAGGCTTATCAAGCATTGTGGTGCCGTGGAATACTTTGCTGATTTCGGTAATGTTGTTTATTGTGGTGCCAGTGATCATCAGCCAAATACTGCGCAAAGTTTTGCTCGCAAAAAGTCAGTTGGCGCTGGAAACTACGCTCAAACAATTGCACCCAATCTCGCTGACAGCCTTGCTCGCCACGCTTATCTTATTATTTGGCTTTCAAGGGCAGCAGATTTTAAACCAACCGCTGATTATTGGGCTCTTGGCCGTGCCGATTTTAATACAAACCTATTTTAATTCGATGTTAGCCTATTGGTTGAATAAAAAATTTAAAGTGGCACATTGCGTAGCCGGTCCATCTGCATTAATTGGCGCTTCAAATTTTTTTGAGTTGGCAGTAGCAACCGCCATTGCCTTATTTGGCTTTAACTCAGGTGCGGCGTTGGCGACGGTGGTTGGTGTGCTGATTGAAGTGCCAGTAATGTTGTCTGTGGTGGCAATTGTGAATAAAAGCCGCGCTTGGTATGAAGCTTAACAAATGCATGAGGAAGATAAAATGCCAGTAACGATTTACCATAACCCCGCTTGTGGCACATCAAGAAATACCTTGGCCATGATACGCGCCAGTGGGGTAGAACCTACCGTAATTGAATATTTAAAAACGCCGCCCACTCGTGAAAAACTGCAAGAAATTATCAGTAAAACTGGCGGCAACATTCACGCACTCATTCGTGAAAAAGGTACGCCATACGCTGAATTAGGGCTAGACAATCCTCATTTATCTGAAGAAGCATTGTTAGACGCGATGTTGCAGCATCCGATTCTAATCAACCGCCCGATTGTAGAAACCAGTAAAGGCATAAAATTATGCCGCCCTTCAGAGCTAGTACTCGATATTTTGGATAACGCAAACATAGGCACGTTTACCAAAGAAGATGGCGAAGTGGTGCATGCGCCATCCAAAAGCGATTAGTGCTTTACTGTATAATCGTGATTTTTACAAACGATAGTGCCCATCATGGAAGCCGAACAACTTAACCTCATCAACAACCGCTTGGCCGATTTAAGCGAGCGCCATCTTGCCCTTAGGGGGTATCTTTGACTTTGAAAACAAGTCGCAAAAGCTAGAAGAAGTCAATGGTCTGCTAGAAGACCCAAAAATTTGGGATAACGCTGAAAAAGCTCAAAAACTCGGCAAAGAAAAACGTAGCCTAGAACTGGTGGTGCATAATTTGCAGAACCTAGAAGCGGGCATTAAAGATGCGCAAGAATTGTTTGACATGGCGCGTGAAGAAAATGACGATGATACTCTATTAAGCGTTAAGGCGGATTCTGAAGCTTTAGAAAAGCAAATCGCCGAGATGGAGTTTCAGCGCATGTTTTCAGGCGAATTGGATAATGCCAATTGCTTTGTAGAGTTTCAATCTGGCTCTGGCGGCACAGAGGCGCAAGACTGGTGCAATATGTTATTGCGCATGTATTTACGCTACACCGAGCGCAAAGGCTTTAAGGTAGAAGTGCTTGAGCTTTCAGACGGCGATGTGGCGGGCATTAAGGGTGCATCGCTCAAGGTCACGGGCGATTATGCTTACGGTACGTTGCGCACTGAAAACGGCGTGCATCGTTTAGTACGAAAATCACCTTTTGATTCTAACGCTAAACGCCACACCAGTTTTGCCAGTGTGCAGATTTTCCCTGAAGTGGATGATTCGATTCAAATTGAAATCAACCCGGCCGATTTGCGCACTGATACTTATCGCGCTTCGGGCGCGGGTGGCCAGCACATTAACAAAACAGATTCTGCTGTGCGTATCACGCATATTCCCACCGGCGTAGTGGTGCAGTGCCAAAATGATAGAAGCCAACACCGCAACCGCGACGAAGCTATGAACATGCTGAAAGGCGCGTTGTATAACTTAGAACTTAATAAACGCAATGCAGAGAAACAAGCCTTAGAAGATGCCAAAACAGACATTGGTTGGGGCCATCAAATCAGAAGTTACGTGCTAGACCAAGGCCGCATTAAAGATTTGCGCACAGGCGTGGAAATCGGCAATACGCAAGGCGTGCTAGATGGCGACCTTGACCCGTTTATTATGGAAAGTTTGAAGCAGGGCGTTTAGTTTGTAGCTAAAAACAGCGTGTTAAACGAAGGTCATATTTTTGTTTTCTTAGCTGGTGGGCACACCAATCATCACTTTCGCCTTTTCAACATCCACGCGTAAAAACTCAGCAATTTCTTGGTAGTCATCAGGTAGGGCCGCATCATCCCAGCCGTTGGCAGAGTGGCGAGCAAGGTTAATGGCAAGGCGCACGTTCACCGCGTGGTGTTCGGTAACATTTTCATCATCCATGATTTTTGATAGCAATGGTGGTAGTTTAAAGTTTTCAACCAGCGCTTTTTGTAGGTCTGAAATTTTAAAGCCCAGCACTTGTTCCTGAGCGGCTTTGCTGCGCAGGGTTTTATCGGCCTGTTGCAAGTTGGCTATAGTGAGCATTTTATTAGGGGCAAAGCACCACAGCAGCATTTCAGCTAAATCATGCAGCAGCGTGGCGATATGCACTTCATCTGAGCGTAAATCTTTGTGATAAGCCGCCCAATCGGTGGCAAAGTAAGTGGCGCGGTGGGTGCGTTTTATGATTTTGAGTAACTGACCAAGTGCTGGCAATTTATCTTTTAGTTGGTCTTCAATCAACAAAGTGGTGGGTAATTTTTCGTAAAACGCATTGGTGCCCATCATCAAAATGGCTTGTTCCACCTGAATTAAATCTTGCTGCTGGTGCCGACTGGGGTGTTGTTTTGCGTAACTTAACACGCGAAACACCATGAATGGATCATGCAGCACAATGGGGGTAATGCTCCGTACGGTGAGGTTGTCTTCATCTTCTTTGAGTAGTTGCAACTCACGTGCAGTGAGCTTTAGCACGGGGATGGGCTTGTTGCTCAAAAAATGCACCCATGCGGCAACGGCATTGGTAGCAGTACTTTGGTTGGTGGTCATACGGCACTCTCCTATATTCACGCCATAGCATAAACCGTGACCTGGTTTTTTAAAGTTTGGAATAGAGGCCGAAAATCCCCGTAAATAAAAATGAATGAAAGTGTTAAAATAAGCGTTTTAGGGCAAAAGTAAGCCATTAACTTGAGATGTGAGCCATTGTATGACCGATGAAACCCCAGTAATTGATGAAAACCATGTCATTTTAGAGCGTCGCGAGAAATTAAAAGCCATCCGTGAAACCGCAAAGGCTAATCAGGGCGCAGCGTTTCCAAACGATTTTAAACCACAACATAAGGCGGCAGATTTGCATGCGCAGTATGGTGCTTTTGAGAAAGAAGCGCTAGAACCGCTGGCGGTGCAAGTGGTGGTGGCTGGGCGCATGATGTTGAAGCGCGTGATGGGTAAAGCGAGTTTTGCGACCATTCAAGACGGCAGTGGACAAACTGCTGGCGGCCGTATTCAACTGTACATTGCGCGCGATGAAATTGGTGAAGCCACATATGAAAGTTTTAAGCATTGGGATTTAGGCGACATTTTAGGCGCAACGGGTAAAGTGTTTAAAACCAAAACGGGTGAACTCTCTATTCATGTCAGTGAAATCAAATTGCTGACTAAATCACTGCGCCCATTACCAGAAAAATTTCACGGCTTGGCTGACCAAGAAGTGAAATATCGTCAGCGTTATGTTGATTTAATGACTTCAGAAGAAACCCGTGCTACTTTTATTGCGCGTAGCAAAGTGGTGTCGGCAATTCGCAACTTTATGATTCAAAATGAATTTTTAGAAGTTGAAACGCCAATGTTGCACCCAATTCCTGGTGGCGCATCAGCGAAACCGTTTATTACACACCACAATGCGCTCGATATGCAAATGTTCATGCGCATCGCGCCGGAGTTGTATTTAAAACGCTTGGTGGTGGGCGGTTTTGAGCGCGTGTTTGAAATCAATCGTAACTTCAGGAATGAAGGCTTAAGCGTTCGCCATAATCCTGAATTTACCATGATGGAGTTCTACGCAGCTTATACGGATTATCAATGGTTGATGGATTTTACCGAGCAATGTATTCGCGCTGCCGCCATTGCCGCGCGCGGTACAGCGGTATTGAGTTACGATGGCAAAGAGGTGGATTTGAGCAAGCCGTTTGAGCGCCTTACCATTGTGGAGGCAATTCAAAAATATGCGCCAGAATATAGCCTTGCGCAATTAAATGATGCACAATTTTTACGCGCTGACCTCTACAAACGCGGCATTAAAGTGTTTGAACACGCTGGTTTGGGCTCGCTGCAATTAAGCCTGTTTGAAGAAACGGCCGAAAGCCAATTGTGGCAACCCACGTATATTATTGATTACCCCGTTGAAGTGTCGCCTTTGGCGCGCGCATCAGACAAAAACCCGGAAATCACCGAACGTTTTGAGTTATTCATTACCGGCCGCGAAATGGCCAATGGTTTTAGTGAGCTCAATGATGCGGAAGATCAAGCTGCGCGCTTTCACGCACAAATGAAAGCCAAAGAAGCGGGCGACCAAGAGGCGATGTATTACGATGCAGATTTTATTCGCGCGTTGGAATACGGCATGCCACCAGCGGGCGGCTGCGGCATTGGCATTGACCGTTTGGTGATGTTGATTACAGATTCGCCCAGCATTCGTGATGTGATTTTATTTCCGCACATGCGCGCAGAGAATTAGTGTTTTTAGAGGCGCAATTCATCGTAATTTTAAACACAAAAAAACTACGAGAAAAAATAAATGCTCTGGAAGCCTTTGTTTATAAGGCTTCCAGAGCATCAAAAAAGGTTGACGTTAATTTTATGCTGTTTTAACTGATTTTTTAGTCTAAATTGCCCCCTTAAAAAAGCCATGCAACACTGCATGGCTTTTTTAATTTTTGTCACAAAGTTGTCATATTCGCACTCTAGAATGCAATGCATCGAAACAGCATGTATTTAACTTTATGGAGAAAAGCGACATGAATAAAAAACTAGGCATGGCAGTAATTATTGCGGCAGCATTTACCAGCGGCCACGCAAGCGCAGCGGATAAAGTGATTAAAATTGATGGTTCAAGTACGGTTTATCCAGTCACTGAGGCCGTCGCTGAAGAGTTTCAAATTGCGACAAAGAACAAAGTGACGGTGGGTGAATCTGGTACTGGTTCTGGCTTTAAAAAATTCTGCCGTGGTGAAACTGATATTTCAAACGCCTCACGCCCAATTGCACAAAAGGAAATGGACGCTTGTAAAGAAGCGGGCATTCAATTTATTGAGTTACCCATTGCCTTTGACGCGCTCACCGTGGTGGTGAATAGCAAAAACGATTGGGTTAAAAGCTTAAGCGTTGAAGAGTTGAAAAAAATGTGGGAGCCAAAATCGAGCGTTAAAAACTGGAAGCAAGTGAATGCGGCTTATCCAGACAAAGCGCTGGCTTTATTTGGCCCAGGTACCGCTTCAGGTACGTTTGATTACTTTACTGAAGCCATCAATGGTAAATCAAAAGCGAGTCGTACTGATTATACGCCATCAGAAGATGATAACGTATTGGTACAAGGCGTGAGCGGTAACGCGGGTGGTTTGGCCTACTTTGGTTATGCTTATTATGAAGAAAATAAAGATAAATTAAGAGCCATTCCTATCTCAGCAAAAGCAGGCTCCCCAGCAGTGATGCCTTCTCCTGAAGCGGTGAAAGATGGCACTTATCAGCCGCTAGCACGCCCAATCTTTATTTATGTTAATGCAACATCGGCAGCGTTTAAGCCAGAAGTAAAGGCTTTTGTAAACTACTACTTGGAACACGCACCAACTTTGGTGAAAGAGGTGAAATATGTGCCATTAACAACAGAAGATTACGCTGCGGTAAAAGAGCACTTCAAAGCTTTAAAACCTGGCACAGGCTTTGGTGGAAAAAATGAAGTGGGGATTAAAGTAAAAGATGTAATTAACAGAATTAAGTAACTTGAATCGTTAAGTTTTTAATTGATTTTGTCAAAACCCCATCAACTTAGTCATTCTCGCGCAAGCGGGAGTGACCAAGTTTTTTTAAACAAGATGTTTAAAAAACCCTTCATATGAATACTGCCACGATGACTGAAAATACCACCACCTTAACCATAAGCCCGCGTTTGGCCAAAAGTGTCCGTAGAAATATCAAAGAGCGCGTGATTGAGCTGATATTAATGCTTGCTGCGCTCTCCGCTGTATTTACTACTTTTGCCATTGTGGCTATATTGTTTTATGAATCCTTTGGTTTTTTTAAAACCGTTTCGTTAGTTGAATTTTTTACGGGCACTGAATGGACACCACTTTTTGAAGATGCCCATTACGGCATTCTGCCACTGGTGGCGGGTACGCTCACAACTTCGCTCGTGGCATTAGCGGTAGCAGTGCCAATTGGCACCATTGCGGCCATTTATCTTTCTGAATTTGCCTCACACAAAACTCGCGAAATCACCAAGCCAATTTTAGAACTGTTGGTGGGTGTGCCTACCATTGCGTTTGGTTACTTTGCCTTGTTATTTGTAACGCCTTTGCTACAAAAAGTTTACCCAGATTTACCCGGCTTTAATATGTTGAGCGCGGGCTTGGTGATGGGCGTGATGATTATTCCCTATATTGCTTCAGTGGCAGAAGACGCCATGCGCGCCGTGCCTATGAGTATGCGTGAAGGCTCGTACGCCATGGGCGCGACGCGTTTTCAAACCGCGATAAGGGTCATCACACCTGCAGCCACTTCAGGCATTGTGGCCGCTTATATTTTGGCGATTTCTCGCGCAGTGGGTGAAACTATGGTGGTGGCCGTTGCGGCTGGCCAGCAGCCCAACTTCACTTTTAATCCTACCGAAGGCGCCGCAACCATTACGGCCTATATTGTGCAAGTGGCCATGGGTGATTTACCTCATGCCAGCATTGGTTACCAAAGTATTTTTGCTGCTGGTTTGGTGCTGTTTGCGATGACCTTAGGGTTTAACTTGATTGGTCATGTGGTGCGTAAGAAATTTAGGGAGCAATACTAATGACAACGGAAATGAAGGCTTCAGTCCTTAAAAACTTGGATGCAGTGCGGGCAATGATTCGCCGCCACAAACGCAATGATATGTTGTTTGCAATGGTTGGCTTGCTGGCGCTCATGCTCGGCCTACTGACATTGCTAACGCTTTTTATCGATTTGGTGATGGATGGCTATCCTCGCTTTAACCTACAGTTTTTTAGCGATTTTCCATCGCGCCGCGCCGGCAGTGCCGGCCTGCTCTCCGCTTGGGTAGGGTCAGCGTTAGTGATGCTGGTGACTTTTTTAACGGCTGTGCCAGTTGGTGTTGCGGCAGGTTTGTATTTAGAAGAGTACGCACCAAAAAACTGGTTTTCAGACCTGATTGAAATTAACGTGTCAAATCTTGCGGGTGTGCCTTCGATTATTTACGGTTTGCTGGCACTGGGTCTGTTTGTCTACGGCTTTAATTTTGGTCAAAGCATTTTAACCGCAGGCTTAACACTTGGTTTGCTGATATTACCGATTGTGATTGTGTCTACACGTGAAGCGATTCGCGGTATTCCGGTGGCGATTCGAGAGGCAGCCTATGCGGTCGGTGCTACTAAATGGCAAGTGGTGAGTGACCATGTGGTGAAATATTCACAAGGCGGCATACTCACCGGTGTGATTATTGGCATGTCGCGCGCAATTGGCGAAACTGCACCGATTATCACGATTGGCGCACTCACATTTATTGCGTTCTTACCTCCAGCACCAGTGTCAGACGTAGCGCCATTTATCAATTTCCAATGGTTAGATTCCGGCTTTACGGTGTTGCCGATTCAAATGTTTAACTGGCTATCACGTCCAGATCACGCGTTTCATATCAATGCTGCGGCCACGGGCGCCATTATTATTGTGGTGACATTGCTCATGAACGGCACGGCAATTTACTTGCGTTACAAAATTCGTAAAAACATTAAATGGTAAAAATTTAGGCATAATTAGGGAATCACTTACATGGTAAACATAACAACCCCAATCAAAGCAGAAGCACGCGATTTAAACTTCTTTTACAGCAATGGTAATCAGGCATTAAAAAGCATCAACATGCCGCTTTATGAGAAAAAAATCACCGCGCTCATCGGCCCATCAGGTTGCGGAAAATCTACTTTTTTACGCTGCTTTAACCGTATGCATGATTTATATCCTGGCAATAAATACCAAGGCCAGATTGTGATGCATCCGGATAACACGAATATTCTAGAAGCCGGCGTTGACCCGATTGAAGTACGCATGCGCATCAGCATGGTGTTTCAAAAGCCAAACCCATTTCCCAAAACCATTTATGAAAATGTGGCTTATGGCTTACGTGTGCGCGATGAAAAAAACAAACGCACCATTGATGACAAAGTGGAAGAAGCCCTTAAAGGCGCAGCATTATGGAATGAAGTCAAAGACCGTTTGCAAGATTTAGCGTTTAATCTATCGGGCGGCCAGCAACAGCGCTTGTGTATTGCCCGCGCTTTGGCGACTGACCCTGAAATTATGCTGTTTGATGAGCCAACCTCTGCGCTAGACCCAATAGCCACAGCCAATATTGAAGAATTAATGAGTGAGCTCAAAGAAAAACTCACTATATTGGTGGTGACGCACAATATGCAGCAAGCCGCGCGCGTTTCAGACTACACCGCCTACATGTATTTGGGTGAGTTGATGGAATATGGCGACACCAACCAAATTTTCACCCGTCCAACACGCAAAGAAACCGAAGATTACATCACTGGTAAGTTTGGTTAATTTAACTGCAAAATTTTGAAGATTATTTAAGGAAACACCATGAGTTCAGAACATATATTTAAGCAATACGATGCTGAGTTAGAAAGCGTGCGCGCCAAAGTGCTCGAAATGGGCGGCTTGGTTGAAAAACAAATTGCCGATGCAATGAAAGCGCTGGTGGAATCAAACCCAACACTGGCCCAAACAGTGGTGAAAAAAGACCATCAAGTGAATGCGCTTGAAGTGCAGATTGATGAAGATTGCAGCACGATTATTGCCCGCCGACAGCCGGCAGCAGGGGATTTGCGCATGATTCTTATGATGATTAAAACCATTACCGACCTTGAGCGCATTGGTGATGAAGCCTCAAAAATTGCACGTTTTGCGATTAGTATTCATGAGGCAAACCGCGCGTGGTCTACCAAGTTTTCTGATGTGAAGGCGATGGCCATTGTGACGCAAACCATGCTACGCATGGCGCTGAATGCGTTTGCACGCTCAGATGAAACCAAAGTGCAAGAAATTGCCCAGATGGATGAAAAAGTCGATGAGCAATATCAAGCCGCGATTCGCCAAATGATTACCTTTATGTTGGAAGACCCACGTACGATTTCCATGACGCTCGAGGTGCTGTTTGTTGCAAAAGCCATTGAGCGCATTGGCGACCACGCTAAAAATATTTCTGAATATGTGGTGTATATGGTGAAAGGTAAAGATGTGCGGCATATTATTGATGAGGATCACATTGAGTAAACCGCAATTTCAATAGCGGTATTTTGCATTAAAAAGCACCGCTTTAAATGACAACCCTTTTACGCTGCCCTGTAAGCCTTATAAATAAAGGCTTACAGGGCAGCGTTTTTTTCTCGCAGTTTTCTTAGTAATATTTTTGTAACTTACTTCAACAAAAAGCTTCATATTTCCATCACACAATTATCACAAAGGATCACTAAACTGAACTCATCTTAATGTTATCGGCATGTCTAGATGAGTTTAGTTGCAATCAATCGTTTTGGCGGTGAAGCTGTTTACAGCCAAATTGCGCGTCAACTGGAAGATGAAATCCAGCGCTTCTATCAGCCAGGGTGTTATTTGCCTTCTGAGGCTGAGCTTGCACAACGTTTTGGTGTCAATCGTCATACGGTACGCCGTGCTATTGAAGAGTTGATGCAAGCTGGCTTGGTCGAACGCAACCATGGTAAGGGTACACGTGTACTTGATGCGCCGGTTGATTATACGCTGGGACAGAATACGCGCTTTACCGAGCTGCTTGAAGCAGAAGGCATGACGGCAGTTACGCGCATTTTGCGGAAGTTGCAAATACCGGCACACGATGGCGTGGCCAAGCGCCTTAATCTGCCAGAGAATGCACCAGTGATTTGGCTGGAAACATTACGCTTGGTTGACGACCGGCCTTACTGCGTAATTTCTCACTTTCTACCGCTACAACGCTTTCCTGAATTGTTAGAAAGTTATACCGGCGGATCACTTCACGATTTTATTCTTAGCAACTACCAAATTTCTCTACAAAGGGTGGAAAGTTTAGTGACAGCCACATTGCCACTGGGCGATGACGCTGGTTTGCTACACATGCCGCAGCATCAGGCGATATTGCGTGTGAAAAGCGTGAATGTCGATGCGGCATGCCCAGAAATGCCACTGGAATATGCCTTAACCCGTTTTCGTGCGGATCGTATTCAGTTACGTATTCGTCCTTAAGTTAGTTTTTCTTATCCATATCAATATCAAATAGGAGTGTTTCAAATGAAATTAAAAAAATTATTGTCTGCAATGGTTGTAGCCTCATTAGTGCATATCGCAACACCAGCATTTGCTGCACAAAATGACGGCAGTGCAGAAAAGCCATTGCGCGTTGTGCTGGTGCCTGCGGATGGTGGTACTGAAGAAGGTACAAAAAAAGATTTTCAGCCTATTTTTGATGCAATTTCTGGGCATACAGGCCTTAAGTTTGATATTAAAGTAGGGCAAAGCTATAACTCAGTAGTTGAGGCGATGTGTACTGGTGCGGCAGATATTGCATGGTTTGGCCCAGCCTCATATTTGCAGGCACGTAATCGCGGCTGTGCTGAGTTGCTGGCACTAGCGGTAAAACATGGCGAATCTGTGTATTACTCTGGCATATTCGCGCGTAAAGATGCCAAGATCAATACGATTGCTGACCTAAAAGGCAAAAGAATCGCGCTGGGTGATGTGAACTCAACCTCAAGCTTTAATGTGCCTGTGGCAATGATGTTGGCAAATGGTGTGAACCCAGCACAAGATGCCTCGGCAATCAATATGGCGGGCAGTCATGCCAATGTGTTGAAAGCCCTTTCTGAAGGTTTGGTGGATGCAGGCGGAGCCTCTTTTGATTCATACGAAAAAGCCGTGAATCAAAAAGCGATAGACCCCAGCAAGATTAAAGTGGTCGTAAAAAGTGATCCTATTCCACAACCGCCATTGGCGATGCACCCTGAACTCTCAACAGAGTTAAAAAAGAAGCTCAAGTTCTCATTTAGCAACATTCACAACATGCCTGGCATTACTAAAGAACAAATCCGTGGCTATGGTGGCGGCAAGGTGGATGGATATACCGTAGTAATAAGCGAGAAGCAAATGGCTGAAACAGGCAAAATGTTTGAGACGGTGACTGAGCAAGTAAAAACCGACATCATGCAAAAAGCAGGTAAACGCTAGTCGCAGGTTGTTGATTCAAGGGGTGGCAAATGTTTTGTCATCCCTATTTTAGCGGGAGAAAGACATGATTGAATTTAAAGAAATTTCAAAACAATGGCCAGATGGCACGATGGCACTATCTGAGGTGAGTGTCAGTATTCCCAAAGGGCAGTTCTGTGTCATTCTGGGGCCATCTGGTGCAGGTAAATCTACATTATTGCGTGCGGTCAACGGCCTAATGCAGCCAACCAATGGCCGTATTGTCATTGATGGTACAGCATTAACCCCAGCCACAGCGCGGTATTTGCGTCAACGCGTGGCGATGATTCATCAACACTTTAATCTAACCTTGCGCATGAGCGTAGCAGGTAATGTGCTGGCAGGCTTGTTACCAGTGGTTTCAACAGGACGTGCCATTTTGGGCTGGTTTACACCAGAACATCGCGCAAAAGCTTGTTCACTGTTGGCGCGTGTTGGCTTGACGCCGAAGCATGTACAACGCCGTGCAGGTGAGTTGTCAGGCGGGCAGCAGCAGCGCGTTGGGGTGGCACGCGCATTTATGCTAGACCCTGAAGTGGTGTTGGCGGATGAACCTGTAGCGAGCTTAGACCCAAAAATCTCACGTGAAATACTAGGGTTGATTCGTGATGCGGCGCGTGAACGCAATGCTACCGTGCTTTGTAGTTTGCATCAGGTAGATTTGGCACGTGAATTTGGCGACCGCATTGTTGGCATGCGTGATGGTAAGATTGTGTTTGATGGCACGCCTGCGGAATTTACCGATGAGCGCGTAGAGGCGCTATATCGCGGTGCCAAATGGGAAGATACGCCAAAAGTTGAAGAAGAAGTCTCGTTTGAAGGAATGCCTTCAGATTTGGTGGCGGCGTAATGGGGCAGTCTATGAAGATCAAACCCATTCCAGTACCCGCACAAGGGTCCACGCTCGATTGGCATTTAGATCAGCCTTATCGAGCAAAACATCTGTTGTGGTTATTGTTGGCATTGGCATTTCTGCTGTTTACGGGTCACCGCACTGAGATGGATAAAATGGTGGTAATGACGGGGCAAGCGGTCGGCAATGTGATTGGCTTAGCGGATGATTCACAAGTGGTGCGTGGTTTGTCACGCGTTGGTGAGTCGATGTGGCCACCAGCACTTGGCACGCAAGAAGAAGTTGCGCGTCTGACCGATCTGGACCGCGAAAATTTGCCATTTCTTGCAAGCATACAAGTGCATGAGCGCGTAGAACAAAAGCTCAATACCGATACGCTTGAATTAGAAGAACACCGAGAACAGGCGGAATTGCTGGTTAAGCCGCTGGGATATGTCTGGTTGGTCTTTATCAAAATGCTGGAAACCATCGAAATCGCGATTTGGGGAACCTTGTTTTCAGTGGTGCTTTCAATTCCGCTCGCCTGGTATGCCGCACGTAACTATACCTATAACAAGTTCACTTACACGCTGGCACGCGGCACGATTAGTTTGTTGCGCTCCATGCCAGAGCTGATTGTGGCGTTGTTTTTGGTATTGGCTTATGGCTTTGGCCCCATTGCGGGTGTGTTGGCACTTGGTTTACATGCGGCAGGTTTCTTGGGCAAGTTCTATGCTGAAGACATTGAAAACGCTGACAAAAAACCGCAAGAAGCACTGGAGGCCATTGGTGCAGGCAAGCTTAAAACGCTGTGGTATGGCGTGATGCCGCAAGTAGTGCCGCAATACATTGCCTATACGCTCTACATTTTAGACCGTAACGTGCGGATGGCAACGGTGATTGGTTTGGTTGGCGCAGGCGGTATCGGGCAAGAGCTAAAAGGGCGTTTTGACATGTTCCAGTACGACCATGTAGCGACCATTTTGATTGCCATTTTTATTGTGGTGTTTTTATTGGATCAGTTTTCAGCAAGGCTGAGAGCCAAACTAATTTAATCGGACTGTTTGGTTGATTCCCCGCCAATTAAAGCGGGTTTCGACACGGCACTTCTTGTCTAGACATCCATACTAAAAGAAAGAGATGAACCAAATGTTAAATAATCAAAGCCAGCGCGCGCAGTTGCCTAGACTGCTGATGGCGTTGCCAGAAGATGAAGTGATAGGCGCGGCGGCAAGCTTTGCCGAGCAATACACCATAGAAGACATTAAGTTGCCGCAGGCCGGCTTAGGGTTGATGCAGTTAAAAGATAGCGCTTTGCAAGAAGGCTATTTTTTGGGGGAAATTCCGCTGGCTACCGCCCACGTGGTACTCACGGATGCACAGCAGAACCGCACAGAAGGCGCTGCGCAAATCATGCACAGCGAAGCAACCCTTGCCCGCGCCATTGCGATTATGGATGCGGTCGTGAGTGCAAAACTAAACGGCCATGAAGGGGTAACGCAGTTGCTGGCGCGTGGCTTAACCGTACTCACCGAACAACAATCCAGCCGTAAAAAAATGCTGGCACGTACTCGGGTTGATTTTTCATTGCTTAGCAGTGCAGAAGAGGAGGACGCAGATGAGTAATCTTGCAACAGCGATACCAACAATTTGGCAGCCGCATACACAACAGCATGCCTATCGCCAGTTGATGCAGGCGTTTGCAAACCCAGGACAAATTGAAACACTCGATGAAGATGCCTTGCTACTCACATTAGCTACGCT
>Ga0116161_1002747_pt1 | contig 16266 bp, 11 predicted proteins | sample AD_JPNAS3_MetaG_FD_89877 | JGI IMG/M metagenome (GOLD analysis project Ga0116161, IMG submission 89877) | Active sludge microbial communities of municipal wastewater-treating anaerobic digesters from Japan - AD_JPNAS3_MetaG | ecosystem: Engineered > Bioreactor > Anaerobic > Digestate | place... | reverse complement strand
TTTAATTTTCTGGTACTGCGTTTTGCGCCATCACGTGCCATTTTTTTATCCTTTTTTTTGGTTTTCTTGGTGCCAAGCATTTTACAGAATCTTTATCTCTGTCGGGACCAAAAAGCACCGACGATTATTCAGTTCTGATTACTCAGCCTGCCAAGTTTACATACAATTATAATAAAATGCAAGTTTTTTTCTTATTAAATTATGAATTAAGGATTTACTTGATTATAATAAATCCTATTAGGAGTACCGGTACTACCAACACCATCTGGTAATGTAAAACATAAATTATCACCAGCGCAGAATTTAGTTCCAGTATCTCCAGTTATTATATAACACTGATCAATGTCATGACTTGATGGCAGGTTATCAGGATCAATAGCATCACTGGTATGCCCTGCTGGGCATGGAGTTTGTTGCCCGTTTCCTTCACAAAAATACCCAGCATTACAAGATTCGCAATTACCTGACGAATAATAAGTACCAGCCGGACATTGTGTCCATTTTGCATAAAGGGTTGTATTTCCATCATCTGAAAAAGCAGGCGCATCAACTATTGTTCCACTTGGATATTGAGTTCCTGTACCTTCAGGATTTTGATACCAATACCCAGTATCCAAAATCCAACCATCTGCACATGTTATATTTGATGGAACAGATTCTAACTCGCAACTAGCATTTTTCACACAAGTTGAGGTTATATTTAAGAAAGAACTAGTTGATGGTGGACAATTTTTATCATATTTAACTTTATACTCCCATTTTGGATAAAGTTCCGAAACAATAACGTCATCACAAAGTATATTTGAGCCATCATGCGTATAACTAGTACCAGTACCATCAGGATTTGTATACCATTTATTATTAGCCGGTATATCATATCCAGTAGGACAAACATTTGGAAAAGATGCTGGAAAATTTAATTTCCCATTATGATAGCAGTCTATATCTTGTGTTGTGCTATTATCTGAAAAATGTCCATCATTCGCATCAAATGTAATATTCTTTTTCCATCTGGCATAAAGTATGCCACCAGATTCAACAACACCACTTAGATTATAGTTATTTCCTGAACCATTTGGCTGGGTATTCCAACCATCAAAAGTATAACCTGACGGTGCTTCTCCATTAAAAGATGGAAAGAGGCAAGGTTCCTCAACAGGACAATTACATGAATTTCCTGTGCAATGCGATGTATTATTAAGATTTCCAGTTCCATCATTAAGATTCAAAGTAATCGCATATTTACAATCTGGTGGGGCTACCCCACCTGCACAAGTGCAGGTCATACCATCAGTTTCAGCATTTGCACATACATTACATCCCGTTGCGGCTAATGGGTCAAAAGTATGCATATTATTATTATCAACCATATAATACCCAGGTTGACATACACATTGATAAGGAGTTGTAGTAGTGCTTTCCATATTGGGAACAAGATCGCAAGAATACTGAATATAATTATCATACAAAGGATCCCCATAATAATATATACTTGGTTTACATGTATTAACATTCCAACCTAAATACGAATAACCAGCATCAAAACAAATACAAACATTTTGATATTCAGAACAAATCAATCCTTTATTAGCACCACAATTACCATTACAAACTGAAACAAAGGTGCAATCTTCTTCTGCAATAACACTAAATCCCAGCAAACTAAATATTACAAATAATAATAAAAAATGCTTATAAAATTTCATTTTTTTAATAAAACCTTTTTCTGCCAAGTATTATAAAACAATATAAATAAAAATGTGAAGTAAAAAATCCGCATTGGTAATAATGCGGATTTTTTATATTTAATAAAATGCAATTTTTCTTATCTGCTGTTTTGACAATCTGTTAATGCTGTTTGTGCAGCCTGAGTAGTGGCTTGCGCACCCACATATAAATCCCATGCCGTCAAAGCATTATCACCAGTTCTAGAAATTCCATGAACTACAAAAAATTTTGGATCTGATTCTGGAATATTAGATAATATAGAATTAGCTCTATTAGTCATTACTGTAACAGAATCTTTTTTTGTATAAGGTTCTGTTGCTACATTTGGTAAATCCCCATAAGCACCATTTACAAAATTTGTTGGCATTTGTGGTGCCCAATAATAAATACAAGAATCTGCATTTATTGTAAAATCGCCATTAATTCTGGCTTCTTCGGCTTGTGCGGCTGCTAAATCAGCCTCTTCTTTATCACATTTTGGCTCAACCGGATTATCCGGAGTTGTATCAACTGGATTATCTGGAATTGTATCATCAATAACCGGTGGAACATAGTTTTCACATTTTGGATCTTTTGGATCATAACATTTTTTATCACATGATGTCATCATAACCGCAGACCATATCAACATTAATGCCATAGCAACCGCTGCTGATTTGGCTTTTGGATGTGTTAATAAATTTCTTGCTTTTTTCATAACCCGCTTAGTTTTTGTTATACTCATAATGAATAATTTTAATATTTTCTGTTACAAATTTAGTAAGTTATTTTAATTGTGCAAAAAAAACAGAGGTTTTTTTGAGTTTTGAGTGTTGGAATGAATTAAGAATTAAGAATGAAAAATTAAGAATTATATGCTCGCTTTGCTCGCTTGGGGTTGCTTCGCAGAGTTCGCAAGCTCACTCTGCTTGCTCCAACACTTATCGAATTTTTAAAGGCAAAAGTTTTTTCAATTTTTCTAAATCCCAAAGGCAAAACAACATTGCATATAAAAATGGCAAACCTATGCTTCTGTATCTTACTATAGCACCAGAATTAGGAGTGTAAGCACCAACTAAAAGAAATAAATACAGCACAAAACCTAAAGAAAACAAAACAAAGAGCAATCTATTCCCATCAGGTTTTTTGAAAAATATTATAGTAAAAATAAGAACTAAACTAAAAAACAAAACCTCTAAAAACGATAATAATATAACTGGTGAATTAATTTCATTTGGGAAAGGTCTAAAAAAGCTATTTAGCAATCCTTCGGGAATTATTTTTAAAAAACTTTTTACGTTTGGTTCTAAGCGAGTTAACTTAAAAGTACTTGTTTGCCCCTCTTCTAATTCAGTATAATTGATAAAATCATTTTGCTTTCCAGCAATAGCTGCCATTATGTCATAACCTATAATTTTATCGCTTAAAACAATAGCCATAAAACCAAGTAAACTTATAGAAATAAGAATTAATACTCGTCCTCTTGTTTTAAATCTTTTTGCAATAAAAAAGAAAACAACCATTGGCAAAAACACTGGTAAGACATGTATTTTCGAAATTCCAACCAAAAACAAAAAGAATAAAAACAAAATAAAATCAAGTATCTTAAATTTAAAATAAATTTTTACCATATAATAAAAAGCAAAGCCCAAAGCAAACATTACCAAGCCTTCTTTTAACAGTCCCGAAGTCCAAAACAAACAAGACGGAATTAAAAAACATGCTACTACATTCAAATATTTATTCAAGCCTGTTAGTTTGTCAATGGCTTTAAACAAAGCAAATGCCCCAAGAAACGACATAAATGCCATTGTTATAATATGAATAAAAATATTTCCACGTGATACTAAACACAATAAAGCATTAAACCTCATTATTGTTCGCGAATCGTTAGACAATCCATAAGAATTTTGCCTAGTCCAATGGTCGGTTTGGTCATAATATTTTTCAAGATTTTCTCTATCGCCTTGAATACCTGTTAAAAGTCTAAAGTAATCAGCATAAGATTCTTCTGTTGCCGAATGTAAAGCAACACCAGCTCTAAAATATTTATGAACATCTGAAGTTTTTTTGTCTTCATAATAATATGTGTATATGAGATATAAAGACAAGCCTCCAATAAATTTTAAACTAAACAAAATAGCCAAAATATAAGTCGTAAATCCAGATCTGCGAAAAAACTTCAACTTAAAAATAAGTACTATAAAAAGTAGAAAACATAATATGGCAAAAACATATGTCATTATGAAAGTATAAAGTTTTGTTTATTTTTTTCTATATTATATTTTGGGTTTTCAGGATTCAAATTTTTACCAGAAATTACCATTTCATATTTCTTCAAATATTCTGTTGCCATAACTTTTGCATTAAAACAAACTATAGCATATTCTGAAATATGATTAAAATTATAATCAGTATAATTTTTTATTGCTTTGGATAAATCTTCTTTTTTTGAACTTAAAAAGCCAAATTCTGGTTTTACTAATTCTGGCAATGAACCATAAGGCGTTCCAAAAACAGGACAACCAAAAAACATACTTTCAATTATTGCTAAACCAAAAGGCTCGTCCCACAAAACAGGAAAAATAAGCCCTTTAGATTGAGAAATTAATTTTAATTTTTCAAGATCGCCTATCATTCCATAAAACTTCACTTTTCTAGAAGTTGTAAATCTAAAGCCCATTTTAAAATTAATTCTTTTTCCACCTAAAACTGCTAAATTTTCATTTGCAGACTTAACAACACTAATTGCTCCTTTTAGATTTTTAACTTTCCAAGCTGCATTTGCTAAAAAGTGAAAATGCTTTTTTTCTTCACTGATTTTATCAAGTTTATAGTCGTCCCAATCCAAACCATTATACACAAACGAGTTTGAATTATGTCTTTCTGCATGATTTTTAGAAACAAATACAGTATTTTTATCAAAGACATCTCCTGCTTTACTATTTCCATGAATAGTAGTAATGTTTGGTTTTGAAATTTCCTCTTTTACTAGAAAATTAAAGTGTACAACGTCAGTATCTTCAGGAATTTGAGAATTTAAAGTTTTATTTTCATCAATAAAATTAATTTTTGCAAAATCACAATAAGAACCTGGCAAAACTAAGTAAGTTACTTCATGCCCCATTTTTGTAAGTTCTTTTCCTAAATACCAAATTACCCTTTCTGTACCACCATACAAAACAGCAGGAATTTTAGATTTATGAACTATTGTGATTTTCATTTTATTGTATCAGTTTTGAAGCTCTAAATTTTCAACTTTATCTCCTTCTCGTTTTAAAATATCATTTACGGAATTAAAGTTTAATTCTAAATTTTGAATATTTTTATCTTTAGGATAGAAAAATATAATTGTAGTTTTTCCTGGAATTATATCAAGCCAATTATCACTAAAGCGTCCTTTATACTTAGTTGAAATTTGTAGAGCTTTAATAAAATAATTTGAGTTTATTGAAATTTTCCAAAAATCTCCTTGTTTTTCAGCTTTATACTCAAAATTTCCTTGACTTAAAGCTAAAGATTCAAAATCATCAACAAAAGTTCTGCCACATAATAACTCTTCATCAATTGCATCAGTTAAGACAAGCTCAAAAAATCCATTTTCTTCATCAAATTCGTCTATAGAAAAGTTTTCAAAATTAAGTTTTTTGACACTATTATTATTTATTTTAACAAACAGGCTATCACTGCAAAGCAATTTGCCATCAAAACTTTTATAATTTAAAATTGCCATAGCATTAACTTCGTCTGGGAAATGGTTAATTGCAACAAATTTAATTTTGTCATCTTTTTTAAAAACAGCTAGGCTAAGATTTTCGAAACTTCTTTTTGCATAATAATACAGAGCTTTAGTTTGCTTGTAATAGTCAACTGCCGACCATGAAATTGATGACCAGCAATCATTAAATTGCCAAAATAAAGTTCCCATACAATAAGGCATTGCCGACAAGTGAGCATCAAAAGCCATTTGCATCCCTTCTGCTTGCAAAAATTGACTCATATAAACATAATCTTCAAATTTTTCTGGAATTATAAAATATCTATCCATATAATCGCGGATAGCCTTAAAGCCAAAATGATGTTTTTGATGAGATTTTAAAGATTCGGAATAAAGATAAAGAGAATCTTTGTGCATAAAATTTTCTAAAGATTCAATATTTGGGAAAGCTTGGAAACCGTATTCGCTCATAAATCTACCTGTTTTTTCGAAGAACATTTCAAAATCTAACATTCCCCACCATACTCCCCAATAGTGCGAATCGCCGTGTGTCAATGATTCTGGTCTTCCCCAACCATAAAATGGCGAACTTGGAATATATTTTCGTGTCTTATCAACTTGTGCCAAAGCATTAGGAATAATTCTATGAAATAATTTATCATAATCATTCCAAATTTTCAAAGAATCTTCATAAGACAAAGCAAATTGTGTTTGCCAGTTCCAATCGAACCAGCCATTACTAATTTCATTATTTCCACAATAAAACACCAAACTAGGATGATTATACAATCTATTTGCTTGATATTTCACTTCTTCTCTAATATTTTCTTCCATATCCTCGTCAAGTGGATACATTGCACAAGCGAATATAAAATCCTGCCATACCATTATTCCTAAGGAGTCGCAAATATTGTAAAAGTCATCGTTTTCATAAATTCCACCACCCCAAACTCTTAGCATATTAAAATTAGCTTCTTTTGCTAAGCCTAACAATTCTTCATACGTCTTTTTTGAATTACTTCCGCTAAAATATTCAGCAGGAATCCAATTTGCACCCCTAACAAAAACTGGAATATCGTTTAGTTTAAAATAAAAACTTTGCCCTATGTCGTCGATGTCGCTTATAAATTCAATTTTTCTCAAGCCTATTTTTGTACGACATTCTTCCACCCTAAACTTTGTTTCAACCTGAATATCAACATCATATAGTTTTTGTCCGCCTAATCCATTACACCACCAAAGCTCAGGTGTATCAATTTCAAATTCTATTTGATATAAATTTATTCCTTCGTTTACATCTATTCTTTGTATAATGCTGTCAAATTCATTATTTGGCGAAGAAATTGTTATTTTTCCATTATAAAATTTTTCTGATTCTAATTTTACATTTGCGTGGAGAATTGCGATTGTGTCGTTTAAAGTTTTTTGTTCAATATTCACATTTTTTATTCGCATTTTTTCCCAAGTATTCAAATATACATCTTTATAAATTCCGCAAGTTTCAAGATTTGGTGCCCAATCCCAACCATATTGATATGGTGATTTTCTTGTATTTCCATGATTGTCGGGAATAGAATAAGCACCTTCATCTTCTTTCGACTTATTATATTCAGAAGATGGATAAAAAACTATTTCTATTAAATTATTTTTTTCTTTCCTTAAAGATTTATCAATTGTAAAAATCCAAGGTCTAAACATATTGTTAGCATTTCCAAGTTTTGTATCATTCAGAAAGACTTCGGCATGTGTGTCTAATCCTTCAAAAACAAGTTCTAAATTTCTATTAATAAAATCAGGACTTATATCAAAACTCTTTCTATATTTCCAAATTTGATTGCTCACCCAAGCTAAACTATCTGCATTATTTTCTGCAAAAGGGTCTGGAATAAGATTATTGGCAAATAAATCTGTGTGAATATTTCCAGGTACTGTAGCTGGATACCATTTGTTTGTTTTTTCAAAATAAAACTCCCACCCTTCATTAAGACTTAGTTTTTTCTTAGTATAATTTTGGTTACAAGAATTTAACACGAATAAGGTTATAGATAAAATAAAAATTATTATTTTTGTGGTCAAACTATTAAAAAATTTCATTATGCAAAAATTTATTTTTCTTTCATTATTTGTTTTAGTGTTCACGCTATCGTGCAAAGATAAAAAAAACTATTCGTTTGAAAACAATTTAATTCCAAAACCTTTAGAATTAAATTTCAACAATGGTGAATTAGAAGTTAAAGATAATATTTATCTTGTTTTTACCGACAATAGTGTTGATGCACAAAGAGTTCAAAGTTTTGTAAAAAACTTTTTAGGGAGCGTTTATAATGTTAGTGTTGTTTCTGAAAAGCAAAAAGATGGAACAAATATTTTCTTTAAAATTGTTGGAGAAGGCGATAACGAATCATATACTTTAAATATTGACAAAAACGGTGTAGAATTAGTTTCTCCTGCTTATAATGGTTTATTTTTAGGATTTCAGACTTTACGTCAATTATTTCCAGCAGAACTTGAAGCTGGCGAAAAACCTGAAACAGTAAACTTGCCTTATGTTAGCATAAAAGACTGTCCTCGTTTTAAATACAGAGGAATGCACATGGACGTATGTCGTCATTTTTTTGGTGTTGAAAATGTGAAAACTTATATCGATATGTTGGTAATGCATAAATTTAACACTTTGCATTGGCATTTAACCGATGACCAAGGTTGGAGAATTGAAATTAAAGCATTTCCAAACCTATCAACAATTGCTTCGACTCGCAGAGGAACTGTTATAAAACAAAATTGGGGCGAATACGACGAAATTCCTGTAAGTGGAATGTTTACTCAAGACCAAATTCGCGAAATTGTTAAATATGCCGAAGATAGATTTATTACTATTATTCCAGAAATTGAAATGCCTGGTCATGCTCTTGCTGCGTTGGCTGCTTATCCAGAATTAGGTTGCACTGGTGGTCCTTATGAAGTTAGCAGAACTTGGGGTGTTTTTGATGATGTATTTTGTGCTGGTAACGAAAAGACTTTTGAATTTTTTGAAAAAGTAATTGATGAAGTTGTTGAGTTATTTCCTAACTCTCCATATATTCATGTTGGCGGAGATGAATGTCCTAAAGTAAGGTGGAAAGAATGTCCAAAATGTCAACAAAGAATAAAAGACGAAAACCTTGCTAACGAAGAAGAATTACAAAGCTATTTTATTACAAGAATGGAAAAATACATAAACAGTAAAGGTAAACGCATTATAGGTTGGGACGAAATTTTAGAAGGCGGACTTGCTCCAGATGCAACAGTTATGTCGTGGCGTGGAACTGAGGGTGCTGTTGTTGCTGCAAAACTTGGACACGATGCTATTTTATGTCCTGGAAGCCATTGTTATTTCGACCATTACCAAAGCGAAGATAAAGAAAACGAACCTTTAGCAATTTGTTGCTACACAAGCACAGAAAAAGTTTATTCATGGGAACCAATTCCAGATAGTATTCCTGTAGAACAACATAAACATTTTCTTGGTGTTCAAGCAAATTTATGGGCTGAATATATTAAAGAATTTTCTCACTTACAATATATGGCTTTCCCTCGTATGACTGCTTTAAGCGAAGTTGCATGGTGTACAGAACGCGACCCAGATTATGCACAATTCAAAAAACGATTACAAGTAATGTTTAAAAGATACGATAAAGCTGGCTATAACTATGCAAAACATGAACAAGAATAATTATTAAAACTATGGGAAATATTGAATTATTTAACAAATTAAAAACTTTGATGCAAAATCCTTTACCGGGAATGTGCGCTCAAGAAAAAATGATTCCCAATTTCCCTGACAATACTCTAAAATATTTTAATTATGATAAAAATTTGAGAGATGCGGCAGTTTTAATTGTTTTGTTTGAAGAAGATACGAGATTAAAAACATTTTTTATAGAACGCATGCCAGAACCAGGACCACACTCTGGTCAGATTGCTTTTCCTGGTGGACGTGTCGAAAAAATAGATAAAGATTTATTCGACACTGCTATACGCGAAGCTTTTGAAGAAACAGGCGTGAAAGTAAAACGCGAAAATATATTAGGCAGTCTAACTCCTGTCGAAATTCCTATAAGTGGCTTTTCTGTTCTTCCAGTTGTGGCTTTTTACGACACAATCCCAAAATTTATTCCTTGCGAAAAAGAAGTAAAGTCTGTTTTTACTGTTGATTTGTTTAATTTGTTTGAAAGTGAAAGCATAAAAAATGTTTCTGCAAGAAATATCGAAGTTCAAGCTCCATGTTTTGTTAGTGATGATAAAATTATTTGGGGTGCTACAGCTATGGTTCTAAAAGAGTTTAAAGAAATGTTTAAATGTAGTTGAAACTCCTTAACTTAAAATTTCAACTTATCAAAACTTTTTATTCTTCTCAGATAATAATCAAAAACAATGCTACGATTGTAATAAGTTTTTATGTATTTTAAAGCTTTTGGTTTAACAATTTTTCGGTGCTTGCTCATTTTTTTTGCATTTTTACAAAAATGAAAATATGCTTTATAAATAGAAAACGCTTCTGCAGGTTTTCCTTGCAATAAAATTTTAAAAAACGCTACTTGGTCAAGGAATAGTCTAACAAATTTAACTTTATTGCGTTTGTATTTAGGAATATTTTTTTCAATAATATATAAGTTATTTCTAAAGTTTAGATAAGTTTTAAACGGACTGCTTTTTGGCAAAGTTCCTGCTCCAACATGATAAACTTTGCTTTTTGTTTGAATAACAATTTTATATCCTGAATTTTGAATTCTCCAACATAAATCAATTTCTTCTTGGTGAGCAAAAAACTCATCATCAAAACCATTTAGCATATTAAAAATTTCTGATCTTATCATAAAAGCCGCACCTGAAATCCAAAAACATTCAATATTTGTATCATATTGTCCTGAGTCTGTTTCGCAAATATCAAAAATTCTTCCTCTACAAAACGGATAAGCATACCTATCTATAAAACCTCCTGCTGCTCCTGCGTATTCAAATTTATCTTTTTCGTAATATGACAAAAGTTTTGGTCCGCAAACTGCAATAGATTTATCGTTATCTAACATTTCTACCAAAGGTTCTATCCAGCCTTCAGTAACTTCAATATCTGAATTTAAAAGCAGGTAATATTCTGCTTCAACTTCTTTTAGTCCACGATTATAGCCACCTGCAAAACCATAATTTTTATCTAAAACAACAGTTTTTATTTCTGGAAAGTTAAATTTTAAATATTCCAAAGAATCATCTGTAGAAGCATTGTCGATTATAATAATATCAGCAAGTTCGCTTGGTGTGTTATCAACTAAGCATTGCAGAAATTGTTCTAAAAACTTCTTACCATTCCAATTTAATATGACTACTGCTACTTTTTTCAAAACTTTTATAATAAATCGCTTGCTAATTCGGCTAAATAAGATCTTTCGCCTTTTACCAAATTTACATGAGCAAAAATTTCCTGTCCTTTCATTTTAGTTGTTAGATATGAAAGTCCGTTAGACCTTGCATCAAGATAAGGAGAGTCAATTTGTCCTATATCGCCAGTAAAAACTATTTTAGTTCCTTCGCCTGCTCGTGTAATAATGGTTTTTATTTCATGTGGTGTTAAATTTTGTGCCTCATCGATAATAAAAAACACTTTCGACAAGCTTCTTCCTCTAATATATGCTAGTGGCTCTATCAAAAGTTTATTGCTTTGCAACATCTCATCAATTTTCGTAAAATCAGGACTTTGTGGTTTAAATTGATGTTTTATTACTGATAAATTATCGAAAAGAGGCTGCATATAAGGAGTGATTTTTTCATTAGCATCTCCCGGTAAAAATCCCAAATCTTTATTTGATAAAGCTACAATAGGTCGAGCTAAAAATATTTGTTGAAAATTTCGTCTTTGATGTAGTGCTGCTGCCAAAGCTAAGAGAGTTTTTCCTGTTCCTGCTTTACCTGTTAGCGACACTAACAAAATTTCGGGACGCAACAGAGCATCGATTGCAAAGGCTTGTTCTGCATTACGTGGCTCTATGCCATATACATTTGTTTTAAAAACTCTATTTAAAGTTACAGTAGCAGAATTATAATGAGCTAAAGCACTTGATGATCCATTTTTTAAAATTAAATATTGATTTGGATATGGCTTAAAATCTAAAGGAAATTCCTCAAAAGCAACACCCTCATTTTCCTCATACAAACTACTAATCAAAGTTTTATCAACATGTTCGACTGTAATAACTTCTTTATTTAAACCTTCTAAATTTTCTACATGGTCATTTTTATAATCTTCGGAAATAAGTCCTAGAGCTTTTGCCTTAACTCTAAGATTTATATCTTTAGTAACCAAAATGTTTTGTTGTTTAGGAAAATTTATGTGATAATATTCGGTTATTGCTAAAATTATATGGTCGGGGCGATGTTCTGGAAAATTATTTTGCAAATTTTCCGAAAAAGGTTTTCCTGTTTCTACAAACAATTTACCCAAGCCTTCACCTAACTTAACTCCTTCTTCAAAAAAATCATCACCTGCTAAACTGTCAATAATGCGAGTAAATTCACGTGCATGGAAATTTATTAAATCATTTCCTCTTTTAAATTTATCTAGTTCTTCTAATACAACAATAGGTATTAAAACATCATGCTCTTCAAATTTAAAAATGCACTTAAAGTCATGCAAAAGCACATTTGTATCAAGAATGAAAAGTTTTTTTTGTTTTTTCACACCTGTTTTTTGCTTTGCCATAAAAAATGTTTTTATCTGATTTGTTTACAAAGATAACATTTTATTTAAAAAATAAAACAATAATGAATTTTAAAATTTGTTTTAAGATAATTTAACTATTATTTATCTTCACTACAAGTTGAATCAACATGTTGATTAATAAGTTCATTTGATATTCCCATTGAAGAAAATCCACCGTCATTATAAATAGTTTGCATTGTGATCATTTTGCTCAAATCAGAGAACAAAAACACACAAGTATTTGCACAAGATTCGGCATCCGCATTTCCCAGTGGAGCCATAGAGTTAGCATAATCAAAAAAAGCATTAAATCCAGAAACGCCTTTTACTGCTGTTGTTTTAGTTGGTGATTGAGAAATAGAATTTATTCTAACCTTTTTGGCTACACCATAATGATATCCAAATTGACGAACAATAGATTCTAAAATAGATTTTGCATTAGCCATATCGCTATAATTTGAAAAAGTTCTATGTGCTGCTATATAAGTTAAAGTAACGACAGAGCCTTCTTCATTAATAGCATCTAATTTTTTGGCAACTGCTAAGACCTTATGTAATGAAATAGCTGAAACATCTAATGTTTTATTCATATAATCGTAGTTTAACTCTGTATATGGGATATTTTTACGCATATTTGGCGACATTCCTACAGAGTGTAAAACAAAATCTATTTTCCCTCCTAATATTTTCATAGATTCTTTAAACAAATTTTCTAATTCCGAAACTTCTGTAATATCAGTAGCAATAACATGAGTATCAGTTTGTTTTGCCAACTCAAAAATTTCCTTTCTGCGTAATGCTAAAGCTGAGTTTGTTAAAACAAAATTAGCTCCTTCTTCTTTTGCTCTAATAGCAACTTTCCATGCAATAGAATTTTCGTCTAAAGCGCCAAAAATAATTCCACGTTTTCCTTTCAATAAATTGTATGTTCCCATATTACTTTTCTTTATTTTAATTTTCATTTATAATAAAAAAAGCCTCTTTTTCTGAGGCTTTTGTGGTCCCACTAGGGCATGATCCTAGGACCCCCTGATTATGAGTCAGGTGCTCTAACCAACTGAGCTATGGGACCGATATAGATAAAATCTATAATATTTCAATTTACATTCTTGTTTCTCATTAAAAACAAGACTGCAAAGATATTGCTTTTATTTTATTTTTCAAAAAAAATGCTGTTTTTTTTCTTTGATTACTATTTTTTACAAATTTATTAATCTAAGATATCAAAACATAACAAATTTTTGTGTTTTTATTTCTTTTCCAGAATCAACATTTATGAAATAAATTCCACTATTAGGTTTGTCGTTAAAAATATCTTTAAGAGAAACTTCGTGATAACCTGAATGTAATTTATATTCTTTTAAAGCCACAATTTCACCAAGTAGATTAGTAACAAATATTTTAGTATTTGAATAATCGCTAAGAGTAAATATTAAGCGAGAATCTAAACCACCTGGATTAGGCAGGATACTAAACCCTGATAATAAAATATTATTTTTAACATCTGAACTTCCTGAGGTGTAATTTAATTCCCAACCTTCATCTACACCACTAGAGTTTGTATAAAATTGCAATATTACTTTTCCGCTTGGAATTGAAATAGTGCCTTCGGGTGGTGTTGTGGTATTGTTAAATTTATATAACTCATTTTCTGCACTAATAGCATCTTTAAATATTTTGAGATAATCGTAGTTGTCGGCTATTTTACATTTTACGAAATCTATATTAATATAATTTGCTCCTTCTGGTTCGATAATCCAAGAACATAATGTTGAATTATTATAATCGCATGATTTACTACCATCGCTTAAATTACCTTGAGCTTCTGTAAAAAGCATATTAAACTTACAAGCGGCATTAGTATATTTCACTTTCCAGCCATCAGCTTGCAAGCTTGCATCAGTATTAAATTTAATTGTCATACCACCAGTAAAAGAAGAGAATAATTGTGTGTAATCACTATCTTTATCTAACGTAGCTATTAGTTTTGTACTAGTTTTGTCGCCATCGTATAATTCCACAACATCACCTTCAGCTAAATCAAATTTAGTAAAATTCAAATTAACTACTGAGCCACAATCTGGTTTAATTTCAAAAACACAAGACTGGTTAGCTTGATAATCTTCTGGTCCACTACCATCATCAAAAGAACCTTCGTTACCATTTATTAATTTATCTCCTTGACAATATGCAGGGAAACCTGTATCAGGATATATATTAATAACCATATCATTGTTTTTATTAAAATTATTTTCTTCTCCTCCAACTGTAGCTGTAGAGGTTAAATTATCTAAAGTATAATATCCATTACCAGCACCACCCCAGCCCCAGTTCATATGGAAACTATCATCTTGATATCCGTCACAGTTCCATGCATGACCAGCACCCGAAGTAGGAGAACCTGCATACACCATAGGTTTTTTAGCATCAACTTGTTGTTTAATTAAATTCTTCCAATTAGTTTCTGTATAATTCATCTTTGAGACATATTGCGCAGACGAACTATATTTAAAATAATTTTTTAATGCTTCTGAAACTTTATTAGTTGTACTAGCTGAGCCTTCAGCTCCCCAATACATACCAAGAGCTACACCAGCATGATAGTTAATTTTTCCCAACTCAGTATTTTCAGAACTTGAAGCTTGGTCTGGAATTGCAGTCCAATCATAATTTTGTTGAGCAAAATTAATAGTAATATTACCATAACCTCCATTTAAAAAACTTGGATGATATTTTGAACCAATTCCTGTTGGGGGCCAATTATAATATTTCATAACTTGCAACATCGCTGTAGCAACACAACCGACAGGCACATGTCCACCCAACCCATAACCAGCATTAGCATCTGCAGGGCATTGTGAATTATAGGGCCAACCTTGATTCCAATTAATTCCTTGCAATAATATTGGCGAAGTTGATTTTAATTGAAAATCTTTATTTTGATTAAAGTACAATAATTCTTGCCATTGACTTACAGCTTTTTCATTTACATTCATTTCGTTATTTTTAACAAACTCTATGCTTTCGTTAAAATAATTCAAAAAATCTGCTTGTCCTGGCGACATATTATCAAAATTAAACCCACCTTCAAAAGAATAAGCCAAAATTGGAATTATCTGGTCATCAGATGAAACTATAACATAACCTTTATCGCCATTTATATTAAAAACATAAAACTTATAAATGTCATTTTGCGATGGATCGAAAAGACAATTTAATCTTATCTCCTCCCATTTAAGTGGTTCGAAACTTGCGATAGCTTGAAACACATGACTTTTTGCTACTTTTTCTGCATCTTTTCGAGGTACAAAACCTGCAAATGCACTAAAAGAAAAAATAAAAATGAAACTTAAAACTAATATATTTTTCATACTTTAATAAATTATATTTTTGTTGGATACAAATAAAACAATTTTTATTGTCATAACAACAAAAAAATCATAAAAAAATCATAAAAATTACACATTCAATTATTTAACTCATGGTAAATCAGAATTATAATGTAGTCCTATAGACTGTCTTCTTTCTTTTGCCTGTTTAATTATTAGGTATCCTATATTAATAATATTTCTGAGTTCACAAATATCTACACGTACTTTTGAAACCTTGTACAATTCTTCAGTTTCTTGAAAAATAACATTTAATCTATCCATTGCTCGTTGTAATCTAAGGTCGCTTCTCACTATTCCCACATAATTACTCATAATTTGTTGTACTTCTTTGCGAGAATACGAAATAAGTACTAGTTCTTCATTATTTATAGTACCTTCATCATTCCAGTCTGGAATTTCATTAATTATTTCTGAAGGATACCATTTTGCATCAGCAGCTACTTCGGCAGCTCTATGAGCAAAAACCACAGCTTCGAGTAATGAATTTGATGCCAAGCGATTAGCACCATGTAAACCTGTGCTTGCAGCTTCGCCTGTTGCATATAAATTTATAATACTTGTTCTTGCATAAATATCAGCTTTTATTCCGCCACATAAATAGTGAGCTGCAGGTGTAACAGGAATTAAATCTTTACTGATATTTATACCTATTTCCATACATTTTGCATAAATTGTTGGAAAATTAGTTATTAATTTTTCTTTATCAATATGTCTAG
>Ga0116161_1002731_pt1 | contig 16332 bp, 14 predicted proteins | sample AD_JPNAS3_MetaG_FD_89877 | JGI IMG/M metagenome (GOLD analysis project Ga0116161, IMG submission 89877) | Active sludge microbial communities of municipal wastewater-treating anaerobic digesters from Japan - AD_JPNAS3_MetaG | ecosystem: Engineered > Bioreactor > Anaerobic > Digestate | place... | reverse complement strand
CGCAACGAGCACGTTCCAACGGGCGACGGACCGGCCCTCGCCCACCATACTGCACCTACATCTTGCGACTTGTACTCCGCGCAGCGGCTCCTGCCGGCGAGCAGAGTGAAAACGTCCCGCGCAGTTAGCCGCACGACAGGACCCGGCGGTGACTTTGAAAAGGCCCTGATCTTAAGGTTGGCCTATTGACTCCAGGCGGAATCTGTGCTACTCTGCCTCTAGAACGTTAGTGCTGTCGGGTGATCCTAGTAGTGGCCCGCAATGGTTTTGACGGGCCCCGACGCCCACAAGGGGCTAGGCTACGGCCCATCAAAACCATTGTGGTCAGCCACTGGGCGCCTCGTGGGCGACGGGGCGCGCGGCCGGGGTCACCCGCCAGTTTGCCGCACGGCGCCATGTGCAGTGGCGGCTGCCCCCAGCGCCGCGCGGCTCAGCCATCAGGCCTGCATCGACATCTGTCGGCGGAGGCCTGTTTGCGTTCGCCTTTGATCGGCGCGGCGCCACAGTGCGCGGCGTTCGGGAGTCCTGCCATGCCAGGCAACACAACCTCGTCGGCGTTCCTCGTCCTGCTCGGGCAACTGCGCCAGGTGCAGCCGCCCCTCGCCGCATCGCCCCAGAACAGACACAGCGCACAAGAAACACCAAACGAACCCATAGCCCCCCTTGAGGGGCTCGAACCGGGCGTGTGCTACGCGCAGGGCACGGAGCGTGAAAGCGGGTTGGCTGTTGAGAAACTTCCCGTTTGTCATTGCGAGTACTCCAGGGTTCGCCGAACCCTGTGCCAGGCACAGAACCTTGGCCAGTCATTGCGAGGAGGCGGCCGCAGCCGCCGAAGCAATCCCCAGGTTGCGAGCGGAGCGATGCAGCTCCACGTCGGACATTGGAGATTGCTTCGCTGCGCTCGCAATGACAGTGCCCAAGTTTCTGAAGAGGCGGCCGCAGCCGCCGACGAAGCAATCCCTTGGTTGCGAGCGGAGCGATGCAACTCCACGTCGGACATTGGAGATTGCTTCGCTGCGCTCGCAATGACAGGCTGAGCAGTTGCCGAGAATCTACGAAGGTGCCTAATTGTGCCGCTTGCCCTCCTCGTCGGAAGGTGGCGTGAGTTGGGGCGTGGTGGTTTCCCTGGCCTTTTTCTGCTGCCCCGGGCTCTCCTTGTCCTTTGCCTGGCCGGGCGGCGTGTGGTCCTTGGTGGGTTTGGCGGCCGGGCCCGGCGTGGGCTGCCGGCCGTGCCCGGGTTTGCCGGGTGTGGGCGACGCCTCGGCCTCGGGCGTGTCTGGCGTCGCTGCCTCGGGTGTGGCCTGCGGCTCGGCTGTGGGCTGAGGGGTTGCCGTAGGGTCAGGCGTCGCCGTGGCGGCCTTGAGCCGGCCGTGGCCGACGCGCCCGCGCTGGCCCGCACCGAGGCGCGTCTTTTCCTGGCCGTCGCCGAGTGTGACCTGGCCACGGCTGGCCGCGACGTCCATCTCGCCATCGCTGACCCATACGTCATAGGTGGCGGCGCTGGCCTGGGCGGCGCCGCCGGTGCTCTCGACCTGGATCGAGCTCTCGGCCGAGGCCATGTCGTGCTGCGTGTGCCCCGCCGCCTGGCTGAGCTGGACGCTCGTGGCGCGGCCGTCGCGCCTGCCGCTAAGGTTGACGATCTCGACCTCGGCCTCGCCGATGAGGTACGACCGGCTGCCATCGGGGTACTGCACGGCGACGCGCGCGCCCGCAGACGAGCGCAGTGCGCAGCCGGCGGAGAGCGCCTGGCCAGGGAGCGCCTCCTGCCAGGTGGCGCTGCCCGGCAGGCGCACCTGCACCAGTCCCTGCACCTCCGCGAGCGTGGCGGCCTGGGTGACGCTGGTGCCGCCCCAGGCCCACACGCCGCCTAGCACCAAGAGCACCGTCAGCGCCACCGCGGCCACGCGCGCCGGCGCCGGCATGCGCCAGATCTGACAGGTCTTCGAAGACTTGTCAGATCTGGCAAGCTCGTAGTGCGCCCGCCTGTGCGCTTTCCGCGGCGTGGCGCCAGTCCGCCCAGGCGCAGAGGGTTCGCACAGGCGTTGCCTGGCTGTCAGAGGGGTACGGCGCACAGGCGTGCGCACTACGAGCTCGAGCTCAGGCTCGCCGGCCTTCGGGTTCTTGCCGATCGATACGCCGCCAGGGAAATCGCTGTGACAGGTCTTCGAAGACCTGTCAGGTCTGGCGCGGTAGAGGCCCTGCGCGCGGCGTACGGTGGCGGCCGGGGCGTCGACGAGCCGGTCGGCGGCCATCAGCCCCAGCGTATGGCGCAGCCAGGCCACATCGGCGGCGCAGCTCGGGCAGCCCGTAGCCAGGTGCGCCTCGAGCCGCGCGGCGTCATCCGGCGCCAGGCGGCCTTCGACATAGTCGGCAAGGTCTTCAAACGGCACTTCGTGTGACATATGAACCTGCTTTGCTCGTGTGGTGTCGGGCCGGCCTGGCAGAGATCATCGCGCCTGTCAGGAACAGACCGACTCACCACCCGTGGCCTGCTGAGCCTCCGGGGCGACGGCCGGGTATGCGCCGGGGCCACCGCCCGTACCGGGGGGATGCGAAGCGTGCAGCCCGGTTGCCGGCCCAAAGCTGCGTTCTGGCAGATATCTCGCTGGAGACTGCCTCGCTCCGCCAAAGGTCGCCGCCAGACCTGACACACCGATTTCCATGGCGAGCCATCAGCGCACGCTTGCTGGCCAATACTCGATCCCGCTGACGCCGCGACCGACAGGCGACTCTCCCGTCTGCAGGCTGGGCCCCCCTACCGTTCCCCCGTCGCGGGGGAATTGGGCCGCAAGACGGCGGCCTGCCTGGCGAAAAAGCGGCAAACGAGCGGTGCGAGGCGGCAGCAGCCAACCCAATTCCCCCGCGATGGGGGAGCAGTAGGGGGGCCCGGCCGCGGCATGAGCAGATGCCGGATTGAGTTTTTGCCAATCGCCTTCCTGCTACGGGAATAGGCGAGTCAGGTCTGCCCTACTCAGTAGAGCAGGCCGGGCAGCGTCGAGATACGTCCATTAGCAAATGTTAACTTGCACGCAGCAGGGCCTTGAGCCGCTCGAGGCAGCGGGCGCGGGTGGGGCCAATGGAGCCCGCGGGCATGCCCAGGTCGCGGGCGATGTCGGCGTAGGAGGGCGTCTCGGGGGCGTAGAACAGGCGTAAGAGCAGGCGCCGGCAGCGCTCGCTCAGGCGCGCCATGGCCTGGCGGATCAGGTGCTGCTCTTCCATCTGTTGCAGGGTGGCCTCGGGGAGGGGCTCCGCGGCAGGGTACTCGGCCAGGACGTCTTCGTCAGCCGCGCCCTCGTGCCTCGCGCGCTCGCGCAGCACACGCCAGGCCTCGCGGCGGGTGATGGTGGTGAGCCAGCTTCCAAGGCGCTCGTGGTCGCGGCAGGTGTCGAGCTTGCCGAGGAGGATGACAAAGACGGCCTGAAAGACGTCGTCGGCATCTTCGGCAGTGAGCCCCTGGCGCAGGGCGATGGAGTAGACCAGTCGCTGGTAGCGCTCGACCAGGCAGCTCCAGGCGGCGCCGTCGCCAGCCAGGCAGGCCGCGATCAGTTGGGAGTCGGTGCAATAGTCACCCATGACACTGGATACGGAGTAGGTCTCAAAAGAGTCGAGAGCTCGTGAACCACAAAGTGTTCATGAGCGCGACGCTCACCACTGCGCAGGAAAACGCCCACAACGGGCTAGGCTACGTGGGGTTCCGCCGCATTCTCAGAGCAGGGCACGAAGGCTTCAGATGGCCTCTTCCAGCCTTTGTGCCCTTTGTGGTGATCGGACCCGCCGGCCAACACCCCTGGGACGCACGGGCAAGCGGCGACTTGCCAGGACGTCCAGTCTGTCTATTATTACCAGACACCCACTTCCCGCGGGTGGCATCAGCAGGATACGCACACATAGACAAGGACGCACGAGCGATGAGCGAGATACGGCCTGTTGCGGCAAAGGTCTGGCCTGCGGCGCTGCGCACTACGGTGCAGGTCCGCCTCCCCGACGAGCGCATCTTCGAGGGTGCGGTGGGCACGCCGCTGGCCGATTTCGTGCGCGCGGCCGATCCGGCGCCGGCCATACCACTGGTGGCGGCGCTGGTCAACGGCAAGCTGCGCGAGCTGAGCCACCAGGTAGAGAGCGACTGCTGCGTGGCGCCCGTCTCGATCACGACGTCGGATGGGCTGCGCATCTACCAGCGGGCGCTGTCGTTCCTGCTGGTTGCGGCGGCGCACGAGCTCTTTCCCGAGGCGCAAGTGATCATCGACCATTCGTTGACGCTCGGCGGCCTCTACTGCGAAGTGCGCAATCGCCCCCCGCTGACGGCGCGCGAGGTGCGCCTGCTGGAGGAACGAATGCGCGAGATCGCGCAGGCCGACGAGCCTATCCTGCGCTGCCGCATCCCCATCGACGAGGCGCGGGCCATCTTCGAGCGCCAGGGATACGACGACAAGGTGCGCCTGCTGCGCTTCCGCCAGAAGGACTATCTGCCGGTCTACAAGCTGCGCGGGCTGTACGACTATTTCTACGGCTACATGGTGCCCTCGACCGGCTATCTGAACCGGTTCGGCCTGAGCCTCTGCCCGCCAGGGCTGATCCTGCTCTTCCCGCGCCGCGAGGCGCCGATGGCCCTGCCCATCCTGCGCGAGTACCCGCGCCTGGCGGGCGTCTTTCGCGAGTACCAGGAGTGGCTCGACCTGTTGCACGTGGGCGATGTGGGCGGCCTGAACGAGGCCATCGAGAGCAAGCGCATGCGCGAGGTGATATTGGTGGCCGAGGCGCTGCACGCGCAGCGCATCGCCGAGATCGCCCGCGAGATCGCCTGGCGCCACGAGCAGACGCGCATCGTGCTCATTGCCGGGCCATCATCGTCGGGCAAAACGACGCTGGCCAAGCGCCTGGCCATCCAGCTCATCGCCAACGGCGTGCGCCCGCTGGCTCTGGCCATCGACGACTATTTCGTAGACCGCGAGCAGACGCCCAAGGACGAGGACGGCAAGTACGACTTTGAGTGCCTGCAGGCGGTGGATCTGGAGCTGCTGAACCAGCAACTGGCCGAGCTGCTCGCCGGCAAGCGGGTGCGCCTGCCGCACTATGACTTTGCCAGCGGCCGGCGCACCTGGGGCGCCGAGGTCGCCATCAGCAGCGACCAGGTGATCCTGGCCGAGGGCATCCACGGGCTGAACCCGGGCCTGCTGCCCAGCCTCTCGGCCGAGCGCGTCTACCGGGTGTACGTGTCGGCGCTGACGCAGCTCAACATCGATCATCACAACCGTGTGCCCACCACCGACACGCGCCTGCTGCGGCGCATCGTACGCGATGCCCAGTATCGCGGCTACAGCGCCCAGGCCACGATCTCGCGCTGGGATGCGGTCACCTGCGGCGAACGGCGCAACATCTTTCCCTTCCAAGAAACGGCCGACGCCATGTTCAACTCGGCGCTGGTGTACGAGCTGGCGGTGCTCAAGCCGCTGGCCGAGCCGCTGTTGGCGCAGATCGAGCCGGGCACTATGGAGTATGCCGAGGCGCGGCGGCTCCTCTCCTTCCTGGAATGGATCCGGCCCTGGTCGGACGAGAGCGTGCCCGACAACTCGCTCTTGCGCGAGTTCGTCGGCGGGTCGAGCCTGCGCGAGTTTGTGCTCTAGCCCGCGTCGACTCTGTCATTGCGAGGAGGCCGCGGCCTCCTCGCAATGACAGTCGTAGGTCTTGCGAACCTGTCAGGTCCGGGCGTGTTTTCACTTACTGGACAACTGCTCTTTGCTTCGCTATAATGGGGCCCTCTCATACACTTACTTCAGGTATGGGGCTCGGATCAGGAGGGGTTCATGCCCAGTCGTGTGCTGTTGCAGATCGGCCCTGTGGCAATCTACTGGTATGGTGTGCTGATCGTCACCGGCACGCTGGCCGCCGCCTGGATTGCGACCAAGCAGGCGAGGCAGGCAGGCGACGACCCGGAGCACGTATGGAATGCGCTTTTGCTCTGCCTTGTCCTCGGCGTCATCGGCGCTCGCCTCTACCACGTGGCTTCGATGCTGCAACACTACCTGGCCCACCCAGGCGAGATCTTTGGGCTGCAGATGCAGGGCTTTGGCATCTATGGCGCCGTGGCCGGCGGGGCGCTGGGCCTGTGGATTTATACGCACCGGAACTCGCTGAACTTTTTGCGCTGGGCCGATTTCGCCGCGCCCGGCATCGCCCTGGCCCAAGCCATCGGCCGCTGGGGCAATTTCTTTAACCAGGAGCTGTACGGCTTCCCGACCGCCCTGCCGTGGGGCATCTACATCGCCCCTGAGAACCGTCTGCCCGGCTTTACGCAGTACGAGCGCTTTCACCCGACCTTCCTCTACGAGTCGCTCTGGAACCTGCTGTCATTCGGCATCCTGATGTTCCTGAGCCGCAAAGCCCGGAAGCGCCTGATGAACGGCGATCTGTTCCTGTTGTACGGCATCCTGTACTCTCTGGGCCGCTTCTTTGTCGAGTTCCAGCGCCCCGACGCCTACCAGCTCGAGACCTGGAAGTTCTTGGGCGCGCCCATGGCGCAGTGGGTGGCCATCGGCGCCATCCTCTTTTTCGGCAGCGTCCTCATCTACCGCCACCAACGCGGCGGGGGCGCTCCTGTAGTAGCGGAGCCGGAGGAGTCATCGGCAGAGCAGGGCTAGGTCGTGTTCGCAAACCCGTAGCATAGCCCCCCAGGCCGCCGTGGGCGTCTTGGGTGGCGAGACTGGCGCCACAGAACGGCAAAACGGGCACAAGCCGCCGGTGGCGGCCAAGGCGCCCTAGGCTACGACGGTTTGCGAACACGACCTAGCGTGAGCGCTCTGCGAACGGCCTGCATCTCGGCACGATTGTCACGGTGAAGGAGAGAGCACCATTGGCTTCGACGGATGCACCTGAGATCGTCGTCCGCCGTCTGCCCCTTTACCTGCGCGCCCTCACGAGGCTGGCTGAGGCCAACCATCTCATCACTTCATCGCAGGAGCTGGGCGCGATGCTCGGCATCAGCTCGGCTCAGATCCGTAAGGACCTCTCCTACTTTGGTGAGTTCGGCAAGCAGGGCATGGGCTACGAGGTGCCATACCTGCGCGACCAACTACGGCGCATCCTGCAGGTGGATCGCCACTGGGAGATGGTGCTGGTCGGCGCGGGCGACCTGGGGCACGCGATCGCCAACCATGCCGGGTTCGACCGCTGGGGCTACCAGGTTGTGGCCGTCTTTGATAACGACCCGCACAAGGTAGGGCAGGTCATGGGGGGGCTCACCATTCGCGACGTGGCCGAGCTGGAGGAGACGATCCGCTCGCTGCGGGTGCGCATCGGCATTGTCGCCGTGCCCGCGGCCGGCGCCCAGGCCGTGGCCGAGCGCATGGTGCTGGCCGGCATCCGGGCCATCCTGAACTATGCGCCCATCAGCCTGAACCTGCCCCCCGAGGTGCGCGTGCACGCCATCGACCCGGTCGTGGGGCTGCAGAGCATGAGCTATTACCTGGACCTAGAATAGGGTTTGTTCTAGAAACGGCGGCGCGGCGGGCTGCCTCTCTGCCGTTTCTAGAACAAACCCTAAGCGGGCAACGTCCGCCTGAGGATGTCGATCATTTCGAGGGCCTTGCCGGCGCCGAGGGCTACGGAGTCGACCGGGTTCTCGGCGACGTGGCAGGGCACGCCGGTGTGCCGGGTCAGGAAGCGGTCGATGTTGCGCAGGAGCGAGGTGCCGCCGGTCATGACCATGCCACGGTCGATGATGTCGGAGGCCAGCTCCGGCGGGGTCTTTTCGAGCACCGAGCGCACATTGTTCACAATGACGGCCAGGGGCTCGGCGATCGCTTCGGTAATCTCTGCAGAAGTGATCTGGATGGTTCGTGGCAGGCCGGTCATTTGGTCGCGCCCGCGGACGTCCATCGTCAACTCCTGCTCCAGCGACAGGGCGCTGCCGATGCCGATCTTGGCCTCTTCGGCCATCTGATCGCCGATGAGCAGGTTGTACTTGCGGCGGATGAAGGACGCCACGGCATCGTCGAGCTTGCAGCCGCCGGTGCGCACCGAGCTCGCGACCACAATGCCATTCACCGAGATCACCGCCGCCTCGCAGGTGCCGCCGCCGATGTCGACAATCATGTTGCCGGTGGCTGTGCCCACGGGCAGGCCCGCGCCCAGCGCGGCGGCCAGGGGCTCGGGAATCAGAAAGGCCTCGCGCGCGCCGGCGGCCAGCGCCGCATCGTGCACCGCCCGGCTCTCGACGCTGGTGACCCCTACCGGCACGCTGATCATCACCGTCGGCTTGAAGTGCACCCGGCCACATACCTTGCGGATAAAGTGGTGCAGCATGCGCTCGGTGACCACATAGTCGGCGATGACGCCATCGCGCATCGGCCGCAGCACCTCGATCGTCTCTGGTGTGCGCCCGAGCATGCTGTGGGCCTCTCTGCCGACGGCCATGATGCGGTTGTCGCGCACCGAGATGGCGACTACCGAGGGCTCCCGGAGCACAATCCCCTTGCCGCGCACGTAGACGAGGATGCTCACCGTCCCCAAATCGATGCCGACCTGCCGCACGAACATCGGTCCTCCCACTAGCGAAGCCTCGCCTGAGGGCGAGGGTACCAGGCACCAGAACGCCCACGAAGCCGCCTACGGCAGCTAAGGGGGGCTAGTGGCTCGACGCAATGGTTCTGATGGGTGTTGTGGGCGTCGGAACCCATCAAGACCATTGCGCGCCACTACTAGGCTCAATACCGTTCAAATAGGCCGGGCGACTGCAAGTCGCGCCTGGAGGGCCTGCGGCCGGGCGCCGGCCTGCGCCGACGCGGCCGTGGCGACCAGCCCACGCAAGTGGGCGCCCGGCGCCACAGCGCCCCCTTGGCCGCCAACGGCGGCTCCCAGGCGCGATTTCCAATCGCCGGCTCCGCCGAGACGGGCGAGGCGCTGCTATTTGGACGGTATTGGTGCTAGGCCACGCCGCCAACGAGCTCAGAGTGTCAGCGCGCCGGGCTGCGCCTCGGCGGGCGCATCGCGTCGCGGCGTCTGAACCCCACGCGAGCTGGCCGCCGGGGACTGGTCGGGCCGTGCAGCCGGCGCCTCAGCCGCGCTATCGCTGTAGCTGATGTGGGCGCCGAGGGCGGCGAGCTTGACCTCGATCCCCTGGTAGCCCCGCTCGATATAGTGCACGTCCGAGATCAGTGTCCGGCCCTCGGCCGCCAGTGCGGCGAGCACCACTGCAGCGCCGGAGCGGATATCGAGCGCGCGCACGCCGGCCCCCCTGAGCGGGGTCGGCCCCTGCACGATGGCCGTCTGCCCGCGCACCTTGATGCGCGCGCCCATCTTGCGCAGCTCTTCAACATAGTGCAGGCGGTCGTCGTACATCGTCTCGTGGATCGAGCTTTCGCCTTCGGCCTGGGTCATCATCACTGCGAACGGCGCCTGCAGGTCGGTCGGAAAGCCCGGGTAGGGGAAGGTCTGAATATCGACCGCCTTGAGCGCCCCGGAGGTCCTGACCACATAGTGTTCGGCATCGACTCTGACATCGACGCCCGCTTCCTGCAGCTTGCTGGTCAATGCCCCCAGGTAGGGGGCGACGGCCGCATCCATGACCACCGTGCCGGCGGTGATCGCCGCGCCCAGCGCAAAGGTGCCCGCCTCGAGGCGGTCGGGCATGACGCGGAAGGCGGTGCCATGCAGCTTTTCCACGCCCTCCACCTGGATGATGCCCGTGCCGGCGCCGTAGACGCGGGCGCCGAGCGAATTGAGGAAATGCGCCAGATCGACGACCTCGGGCTCGACCGAGGCGTTCTCAATGATCGTGGTGCCCCGCGCCAGGGCGGCAGCCATCAGCAGGTTCTCGGTGCCCGTATGGCTGGGATAGTCGAGCGAGATGCGCTCACCCCACAGGTGTGGGGCGCGTGCCCGGTAGGAGCCGTTCTGGCGCTCGACCTGGGCGCCCATCGACTGGAAGCCCTTGAGATCTACGCTCACGGGGCGGGTGCCGATGGCACAGCCCCCCGGGTGCGGCGCTTCGGCCTGGCCAAAGCGCGCCAACAGTGGCCCCACCACCAAAAAGCTGCCGCGCATGCGGGTGGCGATGGCGTTGGGCACCTGCGGCGTCGTCAGCGCGGCGGCGCGCACGAGCAAGGTGTTCCCGTCGACCCAGCGCAATTCGGCGCCGAGGGCCGCCAACACGTCGGCCATCGATAGGACATCCTGGATCTGCGGCACGTTCTCGATATAGCACTCATCGGCGGTCAGCAGCGTCGCTGCCAGAATCGGCAAGGCTGCATTCTTGGCCCCACCGATGGTCACAGTGCCCTGGAGGGGAACCCTTCCCTCAGCAACGATATAGGACATGGCTACCTAGGACACCCCTCTCCCTAGTGTTTATTACACGGGCAGGGTCGGTGTTCTGCGCGCCTATCCATCTAGTCATCAAAGGATTCGCGACCTGCCGCCTGCGCCCTGGGGGCACGCCGCCGGGCAACCTGCAGGCGAGCGAGCGAGCGGCGCAACGCCGCCTCGACCTGCACGAGATCGGTCCGGTCCAGGCGCTGTCGCTTGAGCTGGGCGGCCCGCTGGCGCGCCGCCTCGGCACGTTGCACGTCGATTTCGGCAGCCCCTTCGGCGCTGTCGGCCAACACCACAACCCGATCCGGCAGGACTTCCATAAAGCCGCCGCCAATGGCGAAGGCTTCTTCGTCGCCACCCTTGCGGACCACCAACTCACCGCAGCCCAGACGGGTGATGAGCGGCGCGTGCTTGGGCAGAATCCCCAACTGCCCCACGAGCCCCGGCGCCAGGACGATGTCGGCGTCACCTGCATACACCTGGCGCTCCATGGTCACAATCTCAACCCGGATCTGAGCCATATGATACTCCATAGTGCGTGATACGTAAAACGTGAGGCGTGAGGCGTGAGGCTATTGCGTGTTGCGTGTTAGCACGTCTCGCGTATCACGCCTCACGTTTTCGCATCACGTTCTACGCCGCCATCTCGCGGCCTTCGGCGATGACTTCGTCGATGTTGCCGCGCATGTAGAAGGCCTGCTCTGGGATGTCGTCGAGCTCGCCGTCGAGGATCATCCTAAAGCCGCGCACCGTCTCGCGGATGGGCACGTATCGTCCGGACCGGCCGGTGAACTGCTCTGCCACGAACATTGGCTGCGACAGGAAGCGCTGGATGCGCCGCGCGCGGGCGACGGTGCGCTTGTCGTCCTCGCTCAGTTCCTCGATGCCCAGGATGGCGATAATGTCTTGCAGTTCCTTATACCTCTGAAGCACCTGCTGCACACCCCGTGCCACCAGGTAATGCTCTTGGCCGACGATGCGGGGGTCGAGGATGCGCGAGGTGGAGGCCAGCGGGTCGACGGCGGGGTAGAGGCCTTGTTCCACGATGGCGCGGTCGAGGGCGACGGTGGCGTCGAGGTGGGCAAAGGTCGTCGCCGGGGCGGGGTCGGTATAGTCGTCGGCCGGCACGTACACGGCCTGCACCGAGGTGATCGAGCCGCGCTTGGTCGAAGCGATGCGCTCCTGCAGTGCGCCCATCTCGGTGGCGAGGGTGGGCTGATAGCCCACTGCCGAAGGCATGCGCCCCAGAAGGGCCGATACTTCCATGCCGGCCATGACGAAGCGGTAGATGTTGTCGATGAAGAGCAGGACGTCCTTGCCCTGGTCGCGAAAGTACTCGGCCATGGTCAATCCGGTGAGCGCCACGCGCAGGCGCACCCCCGATGGCTCGTTCATCTGGCCAAAGACGAGGGCGGTCTTGTCGAGCACGCCCGCCTGGCGGATCTCGTGCCAGAGGTCATTGCCCTCGCGGCTGCGCTCGCCGACGCCCGCAAAGACTGAAAAGCCGCCGTGTTCGTAGGCGATGTTGCGGATGAGCTCGTAGATGATGACCGTCTTGCCCGTGCCGGCGCCGCCAAAGACGCCGGTCTTGCCGCCCTTGGTAAAGGGGGCGATGAGGTCGACGACCTTGAGGCCGGTCTCGAACATCTCGGTCTCGGTGGCCTGCTCGTCAAAGGGTGGCGCTGGGCGGTGGATCGGGTAGTATTGCGGCGCCTCGACCGGGCCGAGGTTGTCTCGGGGCTGGCCGAGCACGTTGAACAGGCGCCCCAGGGTGGCCGGGCCCACGGGCACCTTGATCGGCTCGCCGGTGTCGATGGCCGCCATGCCCCGGCGCAGCCCATCGGTCGTGTCCATGGCCACGCAGCGCACCCAGCCATCTTCGAGCTGCTGCTCCACTTCGACAACCAACGGCGCCGAGTCGGGCCGCGGGATCTCCACGGCATTGTAGATGCCAGGCAGCGCCTCGGGCGGAAATGCGAGGTCTACCACCGGCCCGATGACCTGCGTGATCTCACCGCGTGTTCCCTTGGCCATCCATATCCCTCCGAAAAATCTACGATCAATGATCAGTCGTCCATGCCCGATGGGGCACAACGCACGACGCAAACGCCCACCAAGCCGCCCGTGGCGGCCAAGGGGGGCTAGGCTACGGCGCCGCAAACCGACGAGAGTATCCACTGCAGCGGCGCAGAGAGGATCAGAGGAATCTCTGCGTCCTCTGCGCCGCTGCAGTGAGGTCTTGCCTCAATCGTTGAGAATCTGATCTACGAAAGTGCCTACTGAGACGCCGTTTGCAGCGCGGCGACGCCGCCGACGATGTCGATCAGTTCCTTGGTAATCGCTTCTTGGCGCGCCTTGTTGTAGCCCACGGTCAACTCGTCGATCAGGCGCAGCGCGTTGTCGGTGGCGCTGCGCATGGCCACCATACGCGCCGAGTGCTCGCTGGCCAGCGCGTCGAGGATCGCCCGGTAGACCTGCAGGTCCACAAAGCGCCGCAGCATGGGCTCTAGGATGGTGGCGACATTGGGCTCGAACGTGTACGAGAGGCGCGCGGTTGCCGGCCCCGGCGCTTCGGCCGCGATGGGCAGCAATCGCCGCACCTGGGCGCGCTGGACGAGCGTGCTCACAAAGTCGGTGCTCGCCACCCACACCTGGTCGGCCCGTCCGCGCTCCAGTTCATCGCGCAGCAGATGCGCGATGGGCCGGGCATCGTCGGCGCTGGGCGGGTCGGGCAGGTCAAAGTCGGCGACGATCTCGTGGCCGTAGCGGCTGAGGTAGTCGCGCCCCTTGCGCCCGATGGTCACAAAGCGCACCGGCACCGCCTGCTGCGCGGCGAGTTCGAGCGCGGCATTGATGACATTGTGGTTGTAGCCGCCGCAGAGGCCGCTCGAACTGGTGATGACCAGCACTTCGATGGCGTGCACGGGGCGGGCCGTGAGCAACGGCAGACCGTGCGCCTGTTCGGGCGTCAGCCGGCCGGCCAGGTTGCCCAGCACCTCCCACGACTTGGCCGAGTACGGCCGCGTCGCCAGGGCCATGATCTGGGCCCGGCGCATCTTTGAGGCCGAGACCGTCTGCATCGCCTTGGTCACTTTGGCGATGCTCTTGACGCTCCGTATGCGTTTGCGGATCTCGAGCAGCGTGGCCACTTAGAACGTCCCCAACTGTTTGAACTCTTGGATCGCCTGCTGCAGGGCGGTTTCGGTTTCGGGCGGCATGCCCTGGCCGCTGGCGATGGTGCGCATGAGCTCGGGCTTGTGGTCGGCCAAATAGCGATGGAAGGCCGCCTCGAAGGCGCTGACACGGTCGACCGGGACGTCGTCGAGATAGCCGTGGGTCACGGCGTAGACGATGGCGACCTGGTGCTCGAGCGCCATGGGCACGTACTGCGGCTGCTTGAGCACTTCGGTGGTGCGCAGGCCGCGGTCGAGCTGGTCGCGGGTGGCCTTATCGAGGTCGGAGCCGAACTGGGCAAAGGCGGCAACGGCGTGGTACTGCGCCAGGTCGAGGCGCAGGCGGCCGGCGCACTGTTTCATGGCCTTGGTCTGGGCGCTGCCGCCCACGCGCGAGACCGAAAGGCCCACGTTCACCGCGGGGCGTGTGCCCGCATAGAAGAGGTCGCTCTCCAGATAGATCTGGCCGTCGGTGATCGAGATCACGTTGGTGGGCACATAGGCCGTCAGGTCGCCCAACTGGGTCTCGATGATGGGCAGGGCTGTGAGCGAGCCGCCGCCGTGCTCGGTGCTCATCTTGGCGGCGCGCTCGAGCAGGCGTGAATGCAGGTAAAAGATGTCGCCAGGGTAGGCCTCGCGGCCGGGCGGGCGGCGCAAGAGGAGCGAGATCTGGCGGTAGGCCCAGGCATGCTTCGAGAGGTCATCGTAGATGATGAGGGCGTCGCCGCCCGTCTCCATGACCTCCTCGCCCATGGCGCAGCCGGCATAGGGCGCCAGGTATTGCAGCGGGGCCGGGTCCGACGCCGAGGCCACCACCACGATGGTATGGTCCATGGCGCCGTGTTGCTGGAGCGTGGTGACCACCTGGGCGATGCTTGACAGCTTTTGCCCGATGGCGACATAGATGCAGACCATGTCGCCCTGGCGCTGGTTGATGATGGTGTCGAGCGCGATGGCCGTCTTGCCCGTCTGGCGGTCGCCGATGATCAGCTCACGCTGGCCGCGGCCGATGGGGATCATGGTATCGATGGCCTTGAGGCCGGTCTGCACCGGCTTGTCGACCGCCTCGCGCACGATCACGCCGGGGGCGATGCGTTCGACCGGGCGCGTGCGTTCGGCCAGGATCGGGCCTTTGTCGTCGAGCGGCTGGCCCAGGGCGTTGACCACCCGGCCCACCAGGGCCTTTCCCACCGGGACTGAGACGATCTGCCCCGTGCCGCGCACCAGTGTGCCCTCGCGCACGCCCGTATAGTCGCCCAGGATGATCGCGCCCACAGAGCGCGCTTCCAGGTTCAGCGCCACGCCGAACACGCCGTTCTCGAACTCGACAATCTCGTTGGCCATCACACTGGGCAGGCCCGCGATGCGGGCGATACCATCGCCCAGCTCGAGCACCGTGCCCACCTCAGCCGTGCGGATGGCAGGCTGGAAAGAGGCGATCTGCTGCTTCAACGCTGCGGCGATTCTGTCCGCGCCAAGTGCCACGCCTCAAGACCTCCGTTTCTTGGTGAAACGTAATGCGTAATGCGTGATGCGTGATGCGTGTTACGTATTACGCATCACGCATCACGTCAGTTGTTTGCGCAGGGCTTCGAGCCGGCCGCGCAGGCTGCCGTCGATGATGCGGTCGCCCACGCGCAACCAGACGCCGCCCAGCACTGTGGGGTCGACCGCGAAGGTGACCGGTTGCCCTGTGCCGAAGCGGCGGGCCAGTACCTGCTCGAGCTCGGTGCGCTCGGCGGGGGCCAGGGGCACGGCGGTGCGCACGATGATCCCCGGCCGGTGCGGCTGGCGCCCGCGGGTGAGCGCGCCTACCTCGCTCACCAGGCGCTTGAGCAGGTCGGCCTGGCTGGGGTCGATGGCGCCGCCCTGGCCCAGCGTATCGGCCAGGCGGGCCAGGTCGCGGTCCCAACTATCGGCGCTCATGAGGCCTGCTCCAGTTGGCCCAAGAAGTCGTGCACCAGGCGGCGGTGGGCGGCCGTGTCGACAGCCTGGCCCAGCACACGCCCGGCAGCGTCGATGGCCAGATCGGCCACCTGACCCTGCAGTGCGGTGAGGGCCTCGCGCCGCTCGCGGGCGATCTCTTGCTCGGCGCGGGCGCGCAGCTCCTGGGCTTCGGCCTGGGCGCGGGCCAGGATCGCCTGGCGCTCCTTCTCGGCCGCCTCGCGGGCCTGGGCCACGATGGCCTGCGCCTCGCGGCGCGCCTCTTCCTGGCGCTTCTGATAGTCGGCCTCCGACTGCGCGGCCCGCTTCTCGGCCAGCTCGGCATCGGCCAGGCCCTTGGCGATGCGCTCGCTGCGCTCGCGGAGCATCTTGGTCACCGGGCGATACAGCACCAGGGACAGCAGGACCAGCAGGAGGAAAAAGTTGACCAACTGCGCGATCAAAACGCCGGCGTCAATGCCTAGTCTCTCCAACGCTCGCTCCTCTTCTCGCGGATGGCTGCCCGCGCCCGCAGAGACCTGTGGGCCAACCCAGGCCATGCCCGGCGTGGGGTTACGGGCGCCAACGCCGGCGCCACTAGACGAACTTGATGGCCAGAGCGACCACCAGGGCATAGATGGCGATAGCCTCGGCAAAGGCGATGGTCACAATCAGGTTCGATGAGATCGAGCCGGCGCTTTCGGGGTTGCGGCCCAGCGAGCGCATGGCCTCGGTGCCAAAGCGGCCGATAGCCCAGGCGGGCACCATGCCGCCGATAGCGATGGTCAGACCTGCAGCGATGCTCTTGAGGACTTCGGGGGTCATTCCGGGCTCCTTTTCTAGATACCTTCCAGTATGCTCCGTATAGAGGCGCGAACCTTGGGTTCCGCGGCCCCGGTTCGCCGCCGACAACGCCCACAAGCCCCTG
>Ga0116161_1002730_pt1 | contig 16333 bp, 16 predicted proteins | sample AD_JPNAS3_MetaG_FD_89877 | JGI IMG/M metagenome (GOLD analysis project Ga0116161, IMG submission 89877) | Active sludge microbial communities of municipal wastewater-treating anaerobic digesters from Japan - AD_JPNAS3_MetaG | ecosystem: Engineered > Bioreactor > Anaerobic > Digestate | place... | reverse complement strand
TTTATATATGTCATGAAAAAGATTTATCATTACAAAATTAGTTGATGCGTCTAATTTTGTACTATCAGATATGTATTTTTCACGACATATGAATGTCGGAAAATGTTTCGTACCATTTGAATTCAATGTAATTTGTTTGGTACGAAACATATAGTATATAGTATCTAAAGAATGCGACCTATTCTTCTCCTTATCCGCTGAATGTGCGGAATTTTTTTATTCCAGGGATGTGTCTTGTCTATGTCTAGGGATTATAGTAATATTAAATTATGTTATTAATTAACGGGAGGTAGCAGAGAATGAACCGTAAAGCTGATATTGGTGTTTTCGGAGGTTCAGGCTTTTATTCGTTTTTGGAGAATATTGAAGAGATAGATATTGTAACCCCTTATGGCAGCACAAGTGAAAAAATAGCATTGACCGAAGCAGGAGGCAAGAGGATTGCTTTTTTGCCGAGGCATGGGAAAAAACACTCATACCCGCCCCACATGATACCTTTCAGAGCGAATGTTTACGCAATGAAAATGCTGGGTGTCAGGCATATTATTGCACCTACGGCATCGGGAAGCCTGCAGGCTCACATAAAACCCGGTGATTTTGTAATTTGCGATCAGTTTGTAGACAGGACCTGGGGCAGGAAGGATACCTACTTTGAGGGTCCTGAAACAAAACATATAAGCGCGGCAGCACCCTATGACGAAGGATTGCGAAATCTTGCAATAAGAGTTATCGGGGAAGCGGAAATAAAAGTACATAATAAAGGAACAGTTGTGGTAATACAGGGACCAAGATTTTCAACAAAAGCTGAAAGCAGATGGTTCAGCAGCATGGGCTGGGAAGTAATAAACATGACACAGTATCCGGAATGTATTCTGGCAAAAGAGCTGGAAATTCCATATGTCAATATTTCACTTATAACCGATTATGATGCGGGACTTGAAGGGAATGAAGAAATAAAGCCGGTTACCGAGGAAGAGGTGTACAGAGTATTCAGTGAAAACAATGAAAAGGTGAAAAAAGTCATATACAATATGATAGAGAAGCTGTAGAGGTAGAAGTATGAAAGGTAAGCTCATAATAATAGAGGCCGGCAGCGATGCCAGCGGAAAAGCCACCCAGACAAAGAAGCTTTTCAGCAGGATGAAAAGCAGTGGATACAAAATCAGGAAGGTGGAGTATCCAAATTATAAAAGCAATTCATCAGCTTTGGTAAAAATGTACCTGAATGGAGAATTCGGCTACAGGCCGGAGGATGTAAACGCCTATGCGGCATCAACTTTCTTTGCAGTTGACCGATATGCCTCATATGTAAAAGAATGGAGGACATATTATGAGAATGGCGGGATAGTGCTGGCAGACAGGTATACAACCTCCAACATGGTACACCAGGCGTCAAAAATAGATGATGAATCGGAGCGGAACGAATATCTGAACTGGCTTTGGGATTTGGAATTCGTAAAGCTGGGACTCCCTATTCCCGATATAGTAATATTTCTTGATGTTCCAACGTTAATAACCAATAATCTGATATCAAAAAGATATAACAAAATAACCGGGGGCCATAAAAAGGACATACATGAAAGCGATACCGCATACCTTGGAAAGACGTATCTGAATGCCTGCAGGGTGGCAGAAAAGTACGGATGGAAAAGAATTCAATGCATAAAGGATGGCTGCCTCAGGAGCATAGAAGATATACATAACGATATATTTGAATATGTGATAAAAGAACTCCCGCTACAAGGACTGAACTATTAATAGTAGCCTTTCTCGAAAATATCCTTTATATCGGTAAGTTTTTTAGTATAGCCAAGGGCTACTATCAGTTTGATCCTGGCTTTCTGTCCGGGAAGGTTGTCCCCCATTATAACGCCTCTGTTTGTAAGTTCTTTGCCCGCCCCTGGATATCCATAGCTGTCAAGAACCTTTCCCATAAGGCAGCGAGATACAAGTACTATCGGTATATCCTTTGACAACGCATATTCCACACCGGTTACCATTGCCGGGGGAATATTACCCCTTCCCATGCCTTCAATTACAATTCCATGAGTTCCTGAGTCTACACAGAACCGTAGAATCCTGTCGTCCATTCCGCAGGCGGTTTTGATGAGGTCTACACGGCTGTCAATTGTTTGTGATGCAATATATTGCCTTTTAGTGTAGTTATGGTAGAAATATGCCTTGTCATTGTCAATAAATCCTATAGGGCCGAAATCTGCGCTCTTGAAGGTGTCCAGAGTATGAGTATTAGTCTTGGTTACCTGTGCTGCGGAGTGTATCTCGTTATTCATGACTACCAGCACACCTCTGTTACAAGCTTCATCGGAAACAGCGGCGAAAGTGGCAGCTATAAGATTTACAGGACCGTCAAAGCCCAACTCGGAGCTGCTTTTCATAGAACCTACAAATACAATAGGCTTGTCTGCGTTCGATGTAAGATCTACGAGATATGCTGTCTCCTCTAATGAATCAGTTCCGTGAGTTACAACCGCACCATCAAATCCTTCAACCTTTAGCTTGTGTTGGATGGTTTTGGATAGTTCGAACATTTTCTCGGGGGTCATGTGGGGACCCGGGATATTGCTGAAATTCAGGAATTCTATATCTGCTATGGTACCTATGCCGGGAGTCATCTGCAATATTTGTTCCCCGTTAATTGCAGGTACCGCTGCATTTGTTTTTTCATCAATTCTCATGGCGATTGTACCGCCCGTGAATACTATTATTATTTTTTTCATTCTTATCCTCCCAGCCAGATAATACTGCTTATCGGATTGTTTGCTTCCTATAAATAATTATATAATAGGCTTTGATTATAAACAATGAAAAAATAAGCGAGGCATGTGATTGTATGCATCGCTTGTTTTTTCAGTTAATCGCCTTACTCTATGCGTTTGTATTTAAAATCTGCAGGTCGCTGACTATTTTTATCCTGCTTACCTCAGGATCCTCAGTTCCCTGGACATATAGGTTTGCAGCTTTCAATGCCTTTACATAGTCGACTATTTCCTGTGTTATTATTTCCCCGGGGCAGAGTATCGGAATACCGGGGGGGTATGCCATAAGGAACTCGGCGCTGATAAGCCCTATGCTGTCCTCTAAAGGTATGGATATAGTCAGGCTATTGAAAGCTTCTCTCGGAGTCAGGACACTTTCCGGAATATCAGGTATCCCGAGAATTTCTGATTTTGCTATTTCCTTGCAGCTCTGTTCTTCACTTATTTCTTCGAGAGCTTGTATCAGTTTGTCTACTTTCTTCTTTGTATCCCCAAAGGAGAATACGCAGAGAATATTGTAAAGGTCTGACAACTCAGGCTGTATGAAATATTTTTCAGCAAGTATCCTTTCCAGTTCATAACCGGATAAACCAATATCCTTTGAAGTTATGGTAACTTTTGTTGGATCAAAGCCATAGGCGCCTTTTTTCTCAAGAACATCTTCCCCAAAACAGTACAATCCTTTAATCTTATTGATTCTTTCCCTTGCATATGCGGCCAATTCTATTGCTTTATCTATTAATTCCCTGCCCTCTGTAGCCAGCTGCATCCTCGCGCAATCGAGAGAGGCAAGAAGCACATAGGAAGGACTTGTAGTCTGAAGGAGACTCATAACGGTTTTGACTCTATTAACATCTACAATTCCCTTTTTCACATGAAGCAGAGAGCTTTGAGTCATGGAACCCACAATTTTATGGGTGCTTTGGGAACATATATCCGCTCCTGCATCCATGGCTGATATAGGAAGCTTATTGTTGAAATGAAGATGTGGTCCATGAGCTTCGTCAACTATAAGAGGAATATTGTATTCATGTACTATCTTTGCAATTTCGGCAATGTCGGTTGAGACCCCATAGTAGGTTGGATTGACAATAAGAACAGCCTTGGCGTTGCTATTCAGCTCAAGGGTTTTCCTTACAGTCTCAGGGGTAACATTGAGAGCTACTCCAACCTTTGTATCAATTTCAGGGTGCATATAAACAGGGGTGGCCCCGCTTAGAATAATACCGGCCGTGATTGATTTGTGAACGTTTCTGGGAATTATTATTTTATCCCCCTGATTGACAACGCTCATTATCATTGCCTGTATTGCACCGGAGGTTCCGTGTATGGAAAAGAAAGTATAATCTGCATTATAGGCATCGGCAGCCAGTTCTTGGGCTTCCTTGATTACGCCTGTAGGTTTATGAAGGCTGTCAACCTGTTTAAAAACCGTTACATCAATTGACAATACATTGGTACCAACAAAATCTCTGAATTTGCTGACCATTCCTTGACCCCGCTTATGCCCCGGCACATGGAAAGGAATGGTATCATTATTATGATATTCCAGCAGAGCATCAAACAGGGGAGTCTTTCTTTGATCCAACTTATACATTTCTACACCTTCCTCTCGGTTAAGAAAAATTTTTAGAAAATTGCTAAATAAAAAAAGCCTGAAACTTCGATGCAACAGGTTCAGGCTTTTGCAGAGCGATTATGATCAAACTATTCAAATACCAAATTTATTATAGGGCAAACAAATTTAAAATGCAATAATTATTTAAAAAAACCATTCCGGTTATTTTATAAGCGTTAATCCCCATAAATCAAGTCTTTTACGTATTTAGGGAGAACAAAACAGGCTTTATGTAAATCCTTATGATAATATTTTGTATCAAAGTCCGGGATGTTATTTGTATCCATACTTTCAGGGTCATATTTTTTTGAGCCCATTGTAAAGCCCCAATCAACGCCGGGATATGTGGGTACACTGGCCATAAAAAGCTTTGTAATCGGGAATATGCTGCTAACATCGCTGGATATCCGCTTTACTACCTGAGGCATGTAAAATGGAGATTCTGTCTGGGCAACAAAAATCCCGTCAGGGGTCAGGCAATCATATAGAGACCTATAAAAGCCTAAGCTGAAAAGACCTTCGGCGGCTCCGATGGGGTCTGTAGAATCAACTATTATTACATCGAACTCGCTTTTATGCTCCCTGACATATTTAATGCCGTCACCAATAAAAACATGGGCTCTCGGCTCATCTAATTTACAGCTTAACTCCGGCAGATACTTTTTTGAGAGTTCAATTACCCTGTTGTCAATTTCGCATAGTACGGCCTTCTCAACAGACTTGTGCTTTAATATTTCTCTGATTGTGCCACCGTCACCGCCCCCTATTACCAGAACCTTCCTGGGGTTCTTGTGGGTGAAAAGTGGTATATGAGTTATCATTTCGTGATAACCAAATTCATCGCGAACTGTTGTCTGGACAATGCCATCCAGAAGGAGCATTCTTCCAAATTCATAAGTATCTACTATAGCAATCTCCTGGTACTTAGTCTTTTCAATATGTAAGGTTTCCTTCACTTTATATGTCATCGCAGAATTGTCAATTTGCATTTCCCTGATCCATAAATCCATTTGCAGTCTCCTTTCTTATTCTGTATCATATTTGCTTTCAAGAAAATGTACAATATCATAGGTTGAGTGAGGTTTTTTCAATAATCCTGCTAATTGCCTGTAACATTTCATTCTGATATCGGAACTGAATATCTGGTCAATAAGAACAGGTATCCTTTTTACGTCTGAAGTAGTAACTGCAGCCCCAGAGTTCAGTAAAAACTCTGCATTTTCATACTCCTGCCCCGGCAGAGGCGAGAATATTACCAGGGGCTTTTCCCTGCTCAGTATTTCGGCGGTTGACACGCCGCCCGGCTTTGTTATAACGCAATCGGACAGTTCCATAAGCTCAGGCATATTGTTTACAAATCCATACACAGAAAGTCTGTTCTTTGTAGATAAGCCTTTGAGCTTTGATTCCAGCCTGTTGTTTCTGCCTGCAACCGCAATAATATGTACATTTTCCATATAACCGTCAATAGCTTTTACGATATTGTTGATTCCCCCTAATCCAAGGCCTCCGCCAATTACCAGTATGGTTTTTTTATCCTCGAACCCATGTTTTAGAAGCAGATCTTCTCTTACATGAACCTCACCGAATTCTTTCCTGATTGGAATGCCGAAGGGAAGCACCTTATTCTTGCTTACACCGAAATTTTCCATTATATATGTCAGATCCTCGTGGGGTATTATATAATAGTCTGTATTTTCATTTATATAGGATGAATGGATGTTGAAGTCTGTGATTACATTAATAAGCGGAGATACGATTCTTTTTTTGTGTTTTAGGCTTGAGATAATTGCGGATGGGAAACTGTGGGTACAGACAATGATATCCGGCTCAAAGCTTTCGGCAGTCTTTCTGAACTTGCCTGTAATCAGTCTGTTTGCAATGTCATTTACATCAATTATCGGGTCAAGTTGATTGGTTTTTTCGTAAAGCTTTCCCCATGCCCTCGGGTAGAACCTTAATATATTCAGATAACTGTCAAGAATAACCTTATCCAATAATGGGCTTATATAACTGATTGTGTTGATTATTTTAACCCTTGATAAAGCGTTCTGGCGGATAAATTCATTTCTAAGGGTATGGGCTACCTGGTCGTGTCCGCTTCCTATTGAAACAGAAAAAATGAGTACGTTCACTATACCACTCCTTAAAACATGCCGATACTGCAAAACCTTTGGCAGTATCAGGCTCCGATATATCATTCTTAGTATAGCACAAAATTAAAATTTATCTACATATTTTGCATTAGAGTTATTGCACATGAGGAGAAGAATGCTGCGCATTCTTCTCCAAATACGAAAGTACCGTCATTTTAACTCATATTGCAACAAAAGAAGTGCGTTTAATTTTTACCGGTTTTACAAAACTATACATATTTCGTTGAAGGAAAAAGATGTAATATATTGAATACTAATAAAGGCGAATTTGAATGGAGGGATGAGGATGGATATGAGTATAGAATATAAGGACAGGCTGCTGAATGTAAAGATCAATGGAGATATTGACCATCATTCCTGCGAAGAAATCAGATCCAGAATCGATAATGAGATTTTGTTAAAAAATCCAAGGGGGATCCTATTCGACATGGGGCAGGTGGGCTTTATGGACAGTTCAGGTGTCGGGGTGCTTATCGGACGATATAAGCTTATCGCAAATAATGGGGGCAAGGCAGGCATGATAAATGTTAAGCCGGAGATAATGAGGTTATGTAAGATATGCGGACTGCAAAAGATAATACAGATATATCCAGATAAAAAGCAAGCCATTGCAAGTATAAAGGAGTGTTAACACAATGAAAGCATATAACGAAATGAAACTTGAATTTTTAAGCAAATCACAGAACGAAAGCTTCGCAAGATCTGTGGTCGCAGCATTTGTTGCACAATTAGATCCTACAATAGAAGAACTTGCAGAAATAAAAACTGCAGTGTCCGAAGCGGTTACAAATGCCATTATTCATGGGTATCCCTGCAAAATAGGCAATGTGGTCATTGTTTCGAAAATTATCGGTAATACGGTAGAGATAGAAGTAAGCGACTTTGGGGAGGGAATAGAAGATATTGTGCTCGCCAGACAGCCGCTTTACACATCAAAGCCTGAGCTTGAAAGGTCAGGAATGGGCTTTACCGTTATGGAAACCTTTATGGACAAGGTGGAGATAAAATCACGTCCGGGAGAAGGAACTACAGTACATATGATAAAAACTATGAAGACGGCTTAATGGGGTATGGTTATGGAGCGGGTAGAGCTTACGCAGGATGAGTTCCTGAGAATTATTACCCGGGCACAAAACGGTGACTCGGAGGCGGAAAATTTTCTTGTGGAAAATAATATTGGGCTGGTAAGGAGCGTTGTAAGAAGGTTTTTAAACAGAGGCTGTGAATATGACGATCTTATTCAGATAGGGAGTATTGGACTTCTAAAGGCGATTAAAAAGTTCGACATCGCCTTTAACGTAAGGTTTTCAACCTATGCTATACCTATGATAATCGGCGAAATTAAAAGGTTTCTGAGAGATGATGGCAAAATAAAAGTCAGCAGAAGCCTTAAAGAAATTGCATATAAGGCTCATACAACGAAGGAAACACTGGAAAAGGATTACGGAAGGGAGCCTACAATATCAGAAATAGCATCTGTACTGGAAATTTCGAAGGAAGATTTGGTAATAGCGCTGGAATCTGTACAAAGTACTGAATATTTATATGAAACAATACATCAGGATGACGGTTCACCGATACTTCTTATAGATAGAATAAGCTGCAACGAAGGCGAAGATTCAGATATAGTGGACAGGCTTGCATTGAAAGAGATGCTGTCTGCTCTGGAGCCCAAGGAACGACAAATAATAATGCTCCGTTACTTCAGGGATATGACCCAGTGCCAGGTGGCAGAAATACTAGGGATATCGCAGGTTCAGGTGTCAAGGATCGAAAAGAAGATAATTAATAAATTAAGACAGAGTATATGAAAAATGTGACGCAGTCACATTTTTCTGCAATCATGCAATAAAAGCATGATTTATTATTGTATAGGAAAGTATAACTTTCCTATACAATAATAACCTTTGATTTGAGTGCCCGCGCCATTATTTCCTCATTGCATTCGGAAAAGGCGCATGGGCGTCAAATGCGGCGAAGCCGCATTTATTCTTTTACGCATTAAACTGAGATAATTGATAATAATAATTGTAATAAATTATTCGGAGTGCAGATTAATGAAAACTTTCAAGCTTTTACTTTTATTCTCGGCGGTAATAGTCGTCAGCTATTTTTTCTGGGCATACTATACCAACAGGTCACTTCAAGAAAAACATGACAGGGCGACGCTTGTTTATGATGGGTGCCTTAAATCACAAAACATATTAATTAGAGGATATTGTTATGAATAGAAAAAGATACAGGCAGCTGAAAAGCTTTCTGAATTTTGAAAGTGAAGCCGAAAAGGAAATAAGGAGTGATATAGAAGGGAAAATGATAAAGAATTGCGCGAGGGTTTATGAACAGAGGGAGTAAGAGCACTTTAAAAAGTATGGCATATGTTGCAGACTTCATAATCTTATTGTGTCTGCGGTTGTGTAATTTCAAGAAGGGGGCTTTGTATGAATGGTAAAAGACAAGTAATATTGGTGACAGATGGTGACAGGATTGCAAAAAAAGCGGTAGAGGCGGCAACATTAAGGATTGGGGGAAGATGTATTTCAAAATCTGCAGGCAATCCTACGCCAATGAGCGGTCAAAGTATAGTAAAATTAATAAAAGAGACCCCATATGACCCTGTAGTAGTTATGGTAGACGATAGGGGGCATATGGGAACGGGGAATGGCGAAATGGTAATCAGAGATATTGCCCGGTGTCCTGAAGTGGAGATACTGGGAGTTATCGCAGTAGCATCAAATACCGAAGGGGTAGAAGGCACCAGAATTGATTCAGCAATAACCAGAGATGGAAATATTATAGCAGGCACCGTAGACAAATATGGTAATAAAACAGAGGGAAATAGAATAAATGGGGATACGGTTGATATATTGGAATCTATAGAAGTTCCTGTCATTATAGGTATCGGAGATCCGGGAAAAATGAAAGGAAAGGACTGTTGTGACAAAGGGGCGCCAATAATTACAAAGGCAATGAAAGAGATAATAAAAAGGAGCAGCATGCATTAGCTGCTCCTTTAATAATTATGAGTTAATCGGTTTCAGTCCGCATTTCCATTATCCGGAGCCGGTAAGATATCATCGCCTTCCAAATCCTCTTCTCCTTCCAAAGGGTCCTCGAAAACCGGCTCAGTGTGTATATCACAAATCTCCGTCGGGGCTTCATATATCAAGTCGGCAGGCACCTGTTTCTGATCAGGTTCGGGAATAAAGGGTTCGAGCCTTTGTATGAACACCTTTGACTGTACCAAAAGGGACGGACAATATGGAGACGCAAGTTTTCCGGTTTCAATATCTATATCCTTTATTACGTGAACGTCACAAATGTTTTCGACATCCGGTTCCGTGCCTTTTATAAAGAGTTCGGACTTTATCATTGAACCCCTTGGATCTAAAGAACAAAGCTCGGAAGGCCTTTTGCCGGATACAGTGCAGATATCAACGGATACCAAGCCTCCCGGACGCTCAAAGTTCTTGACGGCAAGGCCTTTATGAACTTCCTCCATAATAGCCTTCCAAAGTTTTGCTGGATAACTGCCCCCTGTAAAATTCATTGGTTCAGGCTCGTCATGACCAATCCATACGGAAGCGGTATAGTAGGGGCTGTATCCTGTAAACCAGGCATCCACATTTTTGGTTGTTGTTCCGGTTTTTCCGGCCACAGGCATTTTGGACAAGGCTGCATTACCACCGGTCCCGCCACTTACAACACCTTTCATAATATCTACCATAAGGTAGGCAACCTGTTCACTTATAACTTTGTCTTTAATCGGCTTGTTTTCAAAAATTACATTCCCGTTCTTATCAAGTATCTTTGTAAAGGATATTGGTTTTATATATATGCCCTTATTGGGGAAAACACTGAAAGCGGCAGCCATTTCCAGAGGCTTGACACCTTTTGTTATTCCTCCCAATGCAAGAGGGGAAAGGCTCTCATCATTGGTGACCTTATTGTCATTTCTGGTAACCATGGTCGTAATACCGAATTTTTTCAGATATTCCATTGAGCGTCCTATTCCAATATCTTGCAATATTTTTACTGCAACAACATTTGTCGAGTGTTTTAATCCCTCTCTTACAGTAACAAGACCTTTAAAATTGTTGCTGTAATTACGTGGTTTGAAATTTCCAAAAACAACAGGTGCATCATCTATGACGGTTCCAAGTGTGTAACCATTGTCTAAAGCCGTAGTATAAACGGATAATGGTTTTATCGTAGAACCAGGCTGCCTCAAGGATTGAGTAGCTCTGTTCAGACCTCTTCTTACTTTTTCACTTCTGCCGCCCATAACAGCTTTTATCTCACCGGTGCCGTTCTCAATTATTATTACGGCAGCCTCAGGCTGTAATATACCATTGTCATCCTCTTTACTTTCGGGAAAGAGTTTGGTGTTCTTGAATGCATCTTCAACTATTCCTTGCAGCTCCGTATCTATAGTGGCAATAATTTTTAATCCGCCGTTAAAAAGCTTTATTTGTGCCTCTTCTTTGCTGAGCCCAAGCTTTTCTTGGAGGGTGTCAATGACATCGCTTATGATCATGTCCGAGAAGTAGGTGGTTTCTACTTCCCTTTGAACCGTTGAAAGCTTGATTTCTTGTTTAATCGCCTCATCATGTTCTTCCTGTGTAATATATCCCTGTTCAAGCATTTCTCCAAGTATAAGCTCTTTTCTTTCAGTAGACTTTTCGAAATTAAGATATGGCGAATATGCTGAAGGATATCGTGTAATACCGGCTATTGTCGCACATTCAGCCAAAGTCAGCTGATCAAGTTCTTTGCCGAAATAATACAGGCCCGCAGCTTTAACCCCTGCAACATTATGCCCCAGTGGGATTGTGTTTAAATACGCCTCCAATATCTGGTCCTTACGGAATCTTCTTTCAAGCTGAATCGCATAGTACATTTCAATTATTTTTCTTTTCAGTATCTTTTCGGGGGAAAGATATATAATCTTAATAAGCTGCTGCGTAATTGTGCTCGCGCCATGGGCAGGCCTGCCCGTTTCCAAGTCTTTCTTCAATGCCCCGAATATCCGGATTATGTCTATGCCCTTATGCTCCCTGAATCTTTTGTCCTCGATGGCTATAAACGCATTCTGGAGGTTTTTGGGTATTTGATCTATAGTAACCATTGAACGGTTTTCATTGGCATGCAATTTATCAATGAACTTATCATTCTTATCGACTATATATGTGGTCTGATTCAAGTCAAACAATTCATCGACATTTAACGGTCTCGCATTTTTTACCCAGGCATATGCAGTGCCCAGCGCAATGCTGCCGCTCACAAGGATTATCAACACAAAACAAAGTATAATAAACCTTAAAAACCTGGCAAAAGAAAAAATCTTCTTTTTCTTTTTCTTCTTTGAAGCCTTGGTATCATTTTCACTCATATTATACCTCCCCCAAGGGTACACGAAATATTTAACAGAACAATTATATCACACAAGCATGAGGTTGGCAAACAAGGGGGGGCATGACATATATTAGAATTCTGCCACGTTTAATAATCTTGAACAAATTTCCTTATATTTAAATCAAATAATATGTAACATATACAACTTTGAATCATATATTAATAAATAGGGGGTGTTTGCTCATGAGGAGGAAGTTTGCCCAAAAGAGAGCCGGCAACAAAAAGAAAGTATTGTTTATACTGATTGTATTAGTCATAATGACTATATATTCGTACTACATTATAGAGAAAAACATAAAGCCCACTTTACTTGCCATGTCGGAGATAAATGCAAGGCTTGCTGCTACACAGGCCATAAATGAAGCTGTGAATGACAAGATTAGCAGTAATTCATTCGACAATCTTGTAGATTTTAAAACCGACAATAATGGAAAAATCTCAATAATTCAGGCAAACACTGTTCAGATGACAAGGCTTGCAGCCGAAACCTCCATGGAAATACAAAATAAAATAAAAGAAATTGGGGTCACAGATTTAAAAATTCCTATTTCCAATATAATAGGCAGTCAGATATTTGCAAATATCGGGCCAAAAATAAATGTAAATATTAAGCCCGCAGGAACCGTTAATGTAGACTTTTATACGGATTTCAAGGAAGCGGGCATAAATCAGACAAGATTGAAGATATACCTGGTAGTGAAAACAGATGTGCAGATAGTAGTGCCTTTGGCGAGCAACAAAGTGGATGTTACAACGCATATTCCGGTTTCCGAAACTATAATTGTAAGCAGTGTATCAAAAGGGGAAAATGCCGGGCCTGCATAATTGTAAAAAAATGCTGTGCTTGCTATAATTGTTTTAGATACGAGATACGAGATGCAGGGCATGGGGTGCCGGGGTTATGGATTATGAAGTAAGGAGCAAGGGCGAACAATATTTATCCTTACAGGGCATGGGGTGGTTTTATGGGCAGGTTGATTTTCCTGGTAGATATGAATGCATTTTTCATAAGCTGTGAAACAGCAAGAAATACTGCGCTTAAGGGAAAACCTGCAGCTGTAGCAGGAGATCCAAAAAAACGTTCAGGAATCATACTTGCAGCGAACTATGAGGCAAGAAAATTCAATATCAAGACAACAATGCTGCTGCATGAGGCAAAAGAGCTTTGTCCGGAGATAATTGTAGTTCCTCCTGATCATAAACTGTATGAGCAAAAATCCAAAGAAGTCATGAATATACTGTCCAGGTATACGCCTGTAATACAACAAAACAGCATAGATGAAGCATGGATGGACCTGACAGGGTGTGAAAAACTGTTCGGAAGCCCTTTGGAAATAGCAGAAAGCATTATGGTTACTATCTCAGAAGAACTGGATCTTTGGTGCTCAATAGGCATTTCAGAAAATAAGTTTCTTGCAAAAATGGGATCCGAAATGAAAAAACCTCAAGGAATCACAGAACTCTATGTCAAGGATATTGGGAAGAAGCTTTGGCCGCTGCCAGTAAGAAAAATGTACGGAATAGGAAAGCAGACGGAGCAAAGGTTAAAGGATTATGCGATATACAAAATTGGTGATATTGCAAACAGTAACCCTGAACTACTGAAAAGAAATTTTGGGAAATACGGAGGGGAGCTATACAAGCTTTCGAATGGGATAGATGACTCCCCGGTTACACCTAATCCAATTTACGACAGCAAGTCTATCAGCCGGTCCACTACATTGCCCGTTGACACTGATGACATAGAATACATCAAATATATTTTGATGGGTTTAGCCGAAGAAGTAGGCTATGAGGCCAGAAAGCATGGATATAAAGGGAAGACTATATCAATATCAATAAAATACGAGGATTTTGAGTCGGTTATAAGGCAGAAGACAGTGGCATCTACTTATCTTACGAAAGACATTTATGAAAATTCTCTAAAACTTCTTAGGGCAAACAAGGATAAGAATAAAAGAATTAGGCTTCTGGGATTAGGCTTAAGCAATTTTGATGGGGATGAATCCGAGCAGCTTTCGATTTTTAATTTATTTGAAGAAAACAGGGATATATATAAGCAAGAGACAATAGAAAAAACAATAGATAAAATAAGAGAAAGGTTTGGGAATAGGAAAATAATCAGAGGGTCAATGCTGAAAAGTGATAAAGATTCATAACGGGGCATGAAGATGTTCCCTGCATCAATTAAATCTTATATTATACAAAAGCAGAAGGAAGGAGTGGTATCCTTCCTTTAATTATGTTACAGATTAAAACGCTTGGCAGGTGTTGTTATGGAGATCCAAAAACGTAAAACAGTATTTACCATAGAGGATTCGGGGGATAGAAGAAACGAAGTCTATGAAAAAGTGTGCATTTTTCTGATGCAAAAGTATTATGGAGGTTGTGAAGGATTTGAATGCCTTGGTATATCTGAGGGTATCAACGGAGGAACAGGCCGGGAAAGGATATTCTATACCAGCCCAGAGAATGGAAGGAATGAATAGGGCCGTTGAATTGGGATGCAGCCCGGAAGATATATACATATTCAGTGATGAAGGTGTTTCAGGAGCTGTATTGGAAAGACCGCAGCTGATGGCTGCCCTTGATATGCTGAAGAAGAAATATTATAACATAGGCTTTTTTATTTGTTATGATTCCAGCAGACTATCGAGGAATGCAGCTCATCAGCTTATAATAATTGATGAGATTAAAAAGTCCGGAGCAAAGCTTATATTTATCAGAAACAATTATCAGGACAATGCAGAAGGCCGTTTCCAACTTACAGTAATGGCTGCGGTGGATGAATATGAAAGAGCGAGATTAAGACTCAGGACGGAAATGGGTAAAATAGCAAAAGCAGCGCAGAACAAGCTTACCCATAATCCGGGAATTTATGGTTATAATTTTAATCCCAAAACAGACACGTTAAATGTTAATGAAGAGCATGCTCAAAATCTAAAACTGATTTTCGAAATGGCAGCTGAAGAACATAAAGGACCGGCGGAGATTGCAGAAATACTTAATGCTACAGAGATTCCGAGTCCCAGAATGAAGCAATGGAGCAGGGTTACGGTGAGAAGAATAATATCTAACTCATCATACCTGGGTACATTATATATAAGAAGATATGACACTAAAGATTATCATCTTAATAAATTTAAGAAAAAAAATGAAAAAGTTAAAATAAGGGAAAAGCCGCGAAGCGAATGGGTGCCTGTGCAGATACCGAAGATAATTGATAAGGAGATATGGGAAAAAGCGCAGAAAACACTGAAGGAATCAAAACATATCAGGAAAAAAGGGGGCAAAACAAATTTTTTGCTGACCCCGCTGCTGAGGTGCGGAATTTGTGGAAGGATTATAAACGGCAAGAGTATTGTGAAAGAGGAATCTGCATATCGTTATTATATATGTACAGGAAAGTACAAGGATATGAAAGAAAGCAAGTGTGACGCAATGCTTATTAGAGCAGAGAATATTGAAAAAGCAGTATGGGATTATATTTCCGAAGATATTTATTTTTTTATGAGAAATGAGTTAGATTTAAGTAAAACTATTAAAAAGTATGTATCTGATAAAGAGGATGATATTAAGAATATATTCATCAAAAAGGAAAAAGCTAATGACGAAAGAGAAAGAATCATGATAATGTATCAAAAAGGCTATATTAGTGAGGATGAGATGGATGATAGGCTGAAAATTAATTTAGAAAAGATAATGAAGTTCAATGCAGAAGCTGTGCAAAGAAGCAAGGAGGATTTAAGTTTTTTAGAAAAGTTGGAAAATGATTGGAGAGAAAATAGGGTTTTTAATATAATAGAAGAAACTATAAGCAGATTGGATATCGAAGATAGGAGACTAGTGATAGATTTATTAATTTCTGAAATAACTGTTGCAAATAATGCGATACTGATAAAAAGAAGATTATGATTGTTTTCTTTTTGATGCAACGCTTGTAGGCGATGTTCCGGAAAGCTATATCAGGATACCGCAAAGTGATGTACCAAGCCTGATAAGAACGCAAGATCCTTTTGATGGGAAATAGCATGCGCCTGCGGCATTGAATATGAATGTTTTGGCGCAATAAAACATAGCGAATATAAGAGATATACACAGAAAACATAAGTAATTTGGTGATAGAATAAAAAAATAATAAAATTCGGCACAATAATAGATTGAGCACATCATACATTTGTGATATTATTATTAAGCGTCATCGGTGAACAAGCTATGGTGGCCGATGGAACAATGGCCTTACAGGCCCATTGCAAACGAACCCACACGACAAGTCGTGTTACATTCGTTGCAATGTTCCGCACATTTGCTAACGCAAGATGTGCTTTGAATGTTTTCAGTAAGAAGTTCTATGAACTGTTACTGCC
>Ga0116161_1002702_pt1 | contig 16456 bp, 10 predicted proteins | sample AD_JPNAS3_MetaG_FD_89877 | JGI IMG/M metagenome (GOLD analysis project Ga0116161, IMG submission 89877) | Active sludge microbial communities of municipal wastewater-treating anaerobic digesters from Japan - AD_JPNAS3_MetaG | ecosystem: Engineered > Bioreactor > Anaerobic > Digestate | place... | reverse complement strand
GACCGAGATCAGCCCGTACTGCCGAACAATCAGCCAGATCGGCGTCAGAAACCCCAGTGTCAGATCGCGGTTATCAATCGGCGTGGCGAGCAGCTCGGCCGTCCAGTGGCCTTCCAGCACGCATTGCATCAGCTCCACCCCGGACAGCCGCGTCAACGACCAGATGAAAAAGCACGGGTAGACCAGTGTCAGAAAAAGAATCAGCGTGGAGAGGAGATCGACTTCCTCCAGCGGCGGCAGCACCAGCGCGAACAGGACGAGCAGCGCGAACCAGGAATACCGCAGCAGAAACGCTTCGACGGCGAACAGCACCTCGAACGACCCGGTCTTGAACCGGGCGAAGCGCGTCAGGAACGGATGAAACGGATTGCTGGCCAGGTCGGGGGGCAGATGCGAAAGCTGTCCCAGCGGCATGTGTCAGATCTCCCGCAGGTAGCCTTCAACATACACGTCGTCGCCGAACGTCTGGAATTTCACCTGGCGCAGCACCAGCGCGTTTTCCAGCCGCGGCAGTCCCAGGTCCTCCACCGGCGCCCGCAGTTGCATCCCGCCGATGATCTTCGGCGCGATGAACGCGACCACCTTGTCCACCAGCCCCATTGTGAGCAACGAGGTGTGAATCTGCCGCCCTCCTTCGATCAACACCGACATCAGCCCCATCCGCGCCAGTTCGTCCAGCACCAGCCGCATGTTGATCAGCCGCCGCTTGCTCGGGACGACGATCACCCGGCAGCCCTCCTGCTCGAAGTAGTCCACCATCTCGCGCTTGGCGAACGGCGTGGTGAACAGGATTACTTCCCCCTTCTCCCGCTCGCGCAGCAGCCGCGCGCGGATCGGGATCGACAGGTCGCCGTCGATCACGATCCGCTTCGGCTGCGGCCCGTGATAGTTCGCCAGCCGCACATTGAGCATCGGGTCGTCGCTCAACACCGTGCCGATGCCCACCAGCACGCCGTCGTGCTGCGAGCGGAGCCGATGGCCGTGCTCGCGCGATTGCTGGTTCGTGATCCAGCGCGATTCGCGACTGTCGTGCGCCGTCCGGCCGCACAGCGACATCGCCCACTTGATCGTGACGAACGGACGGCGTTGCTCATGGAATGTCACGAAAAACTCGTTCAGCCGGCGTGCCTCCCCTTTCAGGCAGCCGACGTCCACCTGAATCCCCGCCTTGCGCAATTCCTCGATGCCGCGCCCGCGCACCAGCGGGTTGGGGTCCTCCATCGCCGCGACGACCCGCGCCAGCCCCGCCTGCTGGATCGCCGCCACGCACGGGGGGGTGCGGCCGTGATGGCAGCACGGCTCCAACGTCACGTACAGCGTGGCGCCGTGGTTCAGATCCCCGGCTTCCCTGATCGCCAGCACTTCGGCGTGCGATTCCCCCGCGCGCGCATGGTAGCCCCGGCCCACGACCTTCCCGCCGTTGACCACCACCGCGCCGACCATCGGGTTGGGCGACGTCTTCCCCCGCCCCCGCGCCGCGAGGGTCAGCGCCATCTGCATGTAGGATTGGTCGCTGCGATTGAATGTCGTCACGGAGTTCCCATACCGCCCGTCTCGCCAGGCCATGCGACAACCGGTCATCTATTATGCAGACGCCCCATCAATCCTACAGAAAAAACATGGGCCGCGGCGGCCCCCCGGAAGGGCCGTCTTCTCAATAACAAACGGCCGCCGGGCTCTGCCGGCGGCCGCGGGACCCGTCCACGCCCAACCCGCCTCAACCGGCGGTCGGCGTCGTATACGTCTGTGCGAACAGATCGATCGTGTGCGCCACTTCCTCCAGTTCCTGCCGCGTCAACCCCGGCGACACCGGCAGCGACAGCACTTCCTTCGCCATCTGTTCCGCCACGGGGATATGGCCCTCCGTGTAACCCAGATACTCGAAACACGGCTGCAGGTGCAGCGGCACCGGATAATAGATCCGCGTGTCGACCATCCGGTCCTTCAAAAACGAGCGCAACTGGTCGCGCATCGTGCTGCGGATCGTATAGTAGTTGAACACATGGCTCCCTTCGGGCCCCGGATCGGGCAGCGCGAACACCTCGCTGCTGAGGTGGTTCTGGTAGAACGCCGCGTTGGCCTCGCGATCGGCGTTATCCTCGTCCAGCGTGCCGAGTTTGACGTCCAGGATGGCCGCCTGAATCGCGTCGAGCCGGCTGTTGTAGCCGATCTCCACGTAGCGATTTTCCGCCTCCGCGCCGTGATCGCGATACAGCCGCAGCCGCTGGGCCAGCTCCGGGTTGTTCGTCACGATCGCGCCCCCGTCGCCGATGCAGCCCAGGTTGCGCTCCGGGCTGAAACTGAACGCCCCCGCGGTTCCCCATGTCCCGGCCGGCCGGCCGTTGATCTCCGCCCCGCAGGCGTGCGAACAATCCTCGATCAGGTGCACCCCCTGTTCCGCCGTCATCTGCGCCAGCGTCTCCACATCCGCCATCCGGCCGAACGTGTGGGCCGCGATCACCGCCCGGGTGTTCTCGTTCATCAACTGGCGCACGTGCTCCACGTCGATCGTAAAATGCTCGTTGATATCGGCAAATACGATATGCGCCCCCATCCGCGGGATCACATCGGCCATCGCCACATACCCGAACGCGGGGCAGATCACCTGGTCGCCCGGCTGAATCCCCAGCGCGTGCAGCGTCAGCAGCAGGGCATCGGTCCCGGAGTTGACCCCCACACAGTGACTCGCCTTGAGCCGCTGGGCGAAGTTCTGTTCAAAGCGCGCCACCGCACTCCCCAGGATATACTCGCTGCTGTCGATCACCTGCTCGATCGCGTGGAGCAACTCCTTTTTCAGCGGCTCGTGCTGGCGACTCAAATCCAGGAATGATACGGCCATGATCCCTGTATCCCATCTATCAGAGGAGTTAGTCGGAATTCCTCGGGGAACCCCGGCGAATTGACCAGTATACAGCATAGGGGGATCAATTCGAATCATCAAATGGAGATATTTACTAGTTAAATAAGTTAATAAGCGCAGTCCTGAGTGGGCGATGCGCCCCTCGTCCCTTAAACTCCCCCCCGGCCTCTCCAAATCTCTCGGTAAACCGCCAGCGTTTCCCGCGCGGTGCGCTCCCAACTGAACGCCCCCGCCCGCTCCGCGGAACGCCGGCGCCAGGCCGCCAGCTCTTCCTCATCGGTCAGCAGCCGGAGCAGAATCCCGGCCAGCGCCGCCCAATCGGTGGCCGGGAAAAACTGGGCCGTCCCCCCCGCGACCTCGCGGTGGATCGGCAGGTCGCTCGCGACGATCGCGCACCCGGCGCGCATCGCCTCCACCAGCGTCAGGTTGAACCCCTCGGTATGCGAGCAGCTCACCAGCACCGCCGCCCGCCGCAAAATGCGCCGGACGACCGCGGATGGCAGCGCCCCCGGCGCGCGGAAACCGGCCTTTTCCGCCTGCCGGCGCAGCGATTCGCTCGAATCGTCGGGCAGCGGCCCCGTGCCGCCGATCCACCACCACTCGAATGGGGGCCGCCCCGCCGGCCAGCGCCGCGCCAGCTCGATGCATGCCCGCCGCGCCGTCGCCGGGTTCTTGTGCGGGTCACGCGTCCCGACGGTTACGATCAGCGGCCCCGCCGCCGGCTCCTCAACGCCCATCTCCTCGCCCCCGCCGTGCTCCCACAGCATCGGCGTGGCGTCGGCCGCCTCGCGCACCACCCGGATCCGCGCCCGCTCCGCCAGGCCCCGCTCGACGATCTGCTCGGCCACGGTCGCCGAAACGCTGATGATCCGGTCGCTGAACCGGCAGGCGCGCCGGATCGCCCACCGCATCCAGGCCCGAAACTTCAGCGGAAAAAACTGCGGATGCGTGAAGACGAACAGGTCGTGCACCGTGACAACCCGGCCGAATGGTTGCCGGCCGCCCGGGACGATGAACACCGGCCCGTGATAGACGCTGCCGGCCGGCAGCCGTCGGCTCAGTCCCCAGCGCAGCCAGATGTCGGTCTGCGGATGGGCTTCGTGCCCGAACATCGCCGCCACGACATCCACCCGCGCCAGCGCCGGGTCGCGCCGCGCAATTTCAACCGCGCCGGGCAGAAACATCGCCCGGATCGGCGGCGCTTCCTCCAGCGCCGCCAGCCCCGCCAGCAGGTTGTAGGTATACCGCCCGACGCCGGTCATCCCCCGGCGGATATTGCGCGCATCGTAAAAGATCGTCGGAGCCGGCGGCGCGTTCACGTCAGGCCAGCTCGCGCAGCGCGGCGATCAATTCGTCCAGTTGCCCCGCGGTGTTGTAGAAATGCGGCGCGATGCGCAGCCGGCCGCCCCGCGGCGAGACCGAGATCCGCCGCTCCTCCAGCCGGTTGACCAGCGCCTGGACATCCACGCCCGCCCGCGCGGCGGACGTGATCCCCGAGCGTTCCCCCTCGCCATCGGGCGAAACAATCGTCCACCCCGCCGAGCGCAAACCCTCGCGCAGCCGCCCCGTCAGCGCATCCAGCCGCCGCCAGACCTCGTCGATCCCGATCTCATTGAGCAGGGCCAGCGACTGGCCGAGCGCCGCCGCCCCCGCCATGTTGTAGGAACCCTCCTCGAAGCGCCGGGCGTTCGGCAGCAGCGGCTGATCGTAGTCCTCGTATTGCGAGTAGCGGACGCGACCCGTCCAGCCGGTCATGCACACGTTCATCTCCTCAATCCGGTCGGGATGGACCCACAGGATGCCCAACCCTTCCGGTCCGAGCATCCATTTGTGCCCGTCGGCGACCAGGTAATCGCAGCCCAGATCGACCGGCCGCGTCGGCAGCGCGCCCACCGCCTGAATCGCGTCGACACAGAGCCGGACCCCGCGGCGGCGGCAGATCTCGGCGATCCGCTCGACCGGCAGCCGGCAGCCGCTCGCGTAGTGCACCAGAGACAGCGCGACCAGCCGCGTCCGCTCGTCCAACAGGGCCGCGAAATCCTCGGCGCGGTAGCGCTGATCCGGACCCGGCTCGACCGTGCGCAGCGCCACCCCCTGCTGCGCCAGATTGCGCCAGGGATGAACGTTCGCCGGAAAGTCGGCGGCCATGCCGACGATGTTGTCGCCGGGGCGCCACGGCAGCGAATTGGCGATGCACAGCAGACCGTGCGTCGTGTTGTGAACAAACGCCACGTCGTCGACCTGAACGTCAAGCAGCCGGGCCGCCTCGGCGCGCGCGGCCTTCAGTCGCGAGGCCCACCGGCCCCACAGCGCGCCGCCCCCCTCGACCGCCTCGTCGGCGAACTCCCGCAGCGCGCGCCCCGCCCGCGCCGGAATCGGCGCCACCGCCGCATGATTCAGATACACGCGGTCCCTGAGGATCGGGAATTCGTCATGCATCGGGCCGTCCTGGTCCATCATCTCCACCCTTCCAACAAAAAATCGACCCTCGTCCTCGCTTCAAAATCGTCCTCGACTGTCGGCTCTCGTCCCTCGGCCTCGGCCTCGAAAATCGCCCCCAAACTCCACTCCCCCACATCCGCTCACCATCGCCGCTCGGCCTTCCGTCGGCCATCGTCGCCGATCTTAATTGTTTCAAGCAGGGAAACGGTTTGCAACCGCGGTCGGGCCCTTCGCTCTCGCCGCTTTCGCCGCCAAACCTTCTCTCTCGTTGCGCGCTCTCTCATCCTCGTCTTCGTCTTCGCAGAGCCGCCCACGCCCCCTGCGCTTCTTGACATTTTTTCCCCGCGACGTCACAAGATAGGCTCCGCTCGGCGGGTTTTTCGGCCCCGGCTGGGAATCTCACGGCATCCCGCCGCCGGGTCGCGCCGACCCCATTTTCCCCAGGCCTGCATCCCCTCATGCCTCGTTCCCCTGCCCGCACCGGCTCCGCAATCCGCCGCCTCCGGCCCATCCTGCTGGGGCTCATCGTCCTTGGTGCCTTCGTTCTGCGCGTCACCTTCAACACCTACCAGCTTCCGCCTTACTGGGATTACCCCAACGAGATCGACAAGATGGTCGATGTGCTGGCGCTGGAGGAACTGGGCTTCTACCACGGCTACATGCAGCCGTCGTTCCTGATGAACACGATGTGGCTGTGGTATCAGCCGGCCCAGGCCGTCTTCCCGTGGGTCAACGCAACGTTTCCCGGCTTCCGTCCGCTGGAGGGGGGCATGGAAGGCTGGCTGCTCTGGCTCGGGCGGGTTTATATGGCGCTGTTCGGCGCGGCGACGGTCTGGCTCGTGTATTTCGTCGGCCGGCGCATCGGCTCGGCGCGCCTGGGCCTTACCGCCGCGCTGCTGCTCGCCGTCACGCCGATCCATGTCCTCGGCTCGCGCCACATGAAGGAGGACATGCCGCTGGCGTTCTTCGTCACGCTCGCGCTGCTGTTTCTGCTCGATGTCGTGCGGCGGGGCGCCCGCCGCGACTATCTCCGCGCCGGCCTCGCCGCCGGCCTCGCCTTCAGCACCAAGTGGATCGGCATCTCCATCCTGGCGCCGTTCCTCCTGGCGGGCCTGCTGGCGATTCCCCGCACGCGGCGCAACTGGCCCGCCCCCGGCCGCCGCTGGCTGATCCCGCTCGTCCTGGCCGGCTTCGTCGCCGGGTTCTTCCTCGCCTCACCCGACTACATCCTGGCCGGGCGGATGAACATCATCTGGGAAGGCCCGCAAAAGGGTATGACGAAGGCCTACGATGCCCACGCCGACGGGATCGCCGTCGACGCCTATCGCGAAGCCTATGTCGATTATTTCCGCAAGGGGATCTGGCCGGGCCTGACCCCGGCGCTGATCCTCCTCGCCGGCATCGGTTTCGGTTCCCTCTGGCGGCGGCGCCGGTCCGCGGCGCTCCTGCTTGGCTTCTGGGTGGTTTTCTTCTACATCCTCATTGAATCGGCCCGCGCGCGCCCCTACCCGCACTTCGAACGCTACCTGCAACCGATCACGCCGACGCTGATTGTTTTCGCGGCCTGCGGCGTCGAGGCCGCGCGGCGCAGCGCCCTGCGCCTCCTGCGGCAGCGCCGCGGCTTGCCGCCGTTACGGCGGGCCGTCGCCCCGGCGCTGCTCTGCCTCGCGCTCGCCTGGCCCCTCGCCGACACCATCCGTTATCTCGAACACATCCCCCGCAGCACCGTCCTGCAGGCCCGCGAGTGGATCATGCAGCACGTCCCCCCCGGCGCGATCATCTACGACGACAGCTACGGCCCCGGCTTCCCCGAAGGACGCTACGAGCGGCGCAAATACCGGTCGAAGGACCAGCTCATCGTCGGCGCGTTCCCGACCGAACCGTGTTACGTCATGTATACGTCCATGGGACTGGGGCGGTTCGTGGAACACCCCGAGGCGAATCCGGGTGTCGCGCGCTGGGTCTTCTACGTCCTCAGCAAGGGACGGCTGACCAAAGAATGGACCCCGGAATTCCGTTCGTTTTACGCCGAAAGCCCGCTGATCAAGCTCTACCGGTTCGAGCCTTCACCCGACCCGCTGGTCGTGGAGTATTGAACCCACCAAAAAAGGAAATCCGTCGGATCGGTCGGATCCGACGGATTTCAACTGAATGCCTCGCGTCTGGAACGCTTGCCGGTCAGGGAAGGATCGTGTGTTCCCGGCCGTTGATCTCCAGCGTCACCGACCCCGGATTAATCGCCGTGACCTTAGCGTTGCCAATGCGCGAGCCGACTTCCACGATCTGGCCGTTGATCAGCGCCATCGGCCGCGTCTTGGCCCAGAAGATCCCTTCGACCCGCAGGCCGTCGGTCGGCGAGGCGGGCGCCTCGTGCTTGGGTTTGCCCGCCGGAGCGGGCCGCGCCGCCCGCGGCCGTTCCCCCTCGGCGGCATCGAGCGACACCAGCCGGCCATTGATTTCCGGAACCGGCGCGGCTTCATACAACACTTCCGGCACGCTGGGATCGAGCGCATAGGCCGACGCCAGCTCGAATTCGACCGGGGCAACCGGTTCGGCGGCGGCGGCCTCCAGCTCGGCGCTCGAGACGACCGGAACGATGCCGGCCTCCGGAACGGCGCCGATCTCGAAATCCGATCCCATCGCCGCGGCGGTTTGCGCCGGCCTCCCCGCCCCAGCCCCCGACGCCGCGCCCGGCGCGGCGATCGCCGTCTGCACCTGTGCTTCCAACGCCGCGATCCGCGACTCCATTGTCTGCACCACGACCTCTTCCAGCCTGCTGGCGAGCGAAGCCAGCGCGGCATCGGCCGCCCGCGGTTCCGTCGCGGCCTGCGCCGCCGGCGCCGCGGCGGCGACGGGCCCTTCGGCCGCGGCCAGCTCCACCGGATGCGTGGCGGCGACCGGCGCCGTGCGCGCCGCGACCTGCCCAATGCCGGGTGAGATCGCGCCGACCGAGATCCCGATGACCGCGCAGACGGCCAGCAGCGCCAGCGTCAGGCCGGCCGGCCGGCGCCGCGCCCGCGCCGCCCGCGGCCACTCAAAATCGACCGCCGGCAGCGGCGTCTTCGCGCGCCGCGTCTGCGGTTTGTCCTCCGGACCGGGGCGAAAACCGGCCCGCTCGGCCATCTCGGGATGCATGCGGTGAAACGCCGTGGCGATGCTGTTCATCAGTATAACCGTGGGTGCTGGGGGTTGCGACGCGCATAGAGCAGCGCCGCCGTCGGCCGGTCGATTTCACCGGTCGGCTCCAGCCCTCCGTCCCGTTGCACTCGCTGCACGGCTTCCCGGGTCCGTTGCCCGTATTTGCCGTCGGGATTGCCCTCGAACACGCCCAGTTCGCGCAGCCGCTGCTGCAGCTCGGTCACGGCTTCGCCTTCGTCTCCGGAACTCAGGCCCGCCAGTTGCCCCTCGTCGGGGAACAGCACGATCGCCTCGCGGACGATCGGCCCCAGTTGCGAGCGACGCAGCACCCGCTCTCCGAAGATTGGATCGACGTATTCGAGGATGTCTCCCTGCATCGATTTGATTACGCCATAGGGCGCCATGTCGGGCCGTTCCTCAAGGTGCACCAGCACCGGCATGTTCAGGCGAAGGGCCTCGGACAATTCTTCGGCGCGATCGGCCTCGAAGTTGAGCGGCTCCTGCCGGACCATCGCCAACAAGTCAAATTGCGCAACATCCTCCGGACTGCTCTGTCGGAACGGCGTCAGGTCGATTTCGATATTCCACTGCCGCAGCAGCGCGATATACGCCGCCGCCTCGGCCAGTTGCCGATCCTGCACCCGCAGCACCCCGTCGGTATCGCGTGTCCAATCCTGATACAGGAACGGCGTGGGGCGCGGTGTCGGCGTCGGGGTCGGCGTCGGGGTGGGGGTCGGCGTCGGCGTCGGCTCCTCTTCGTCCAGCGCCAGCGCCGGCGCCACATCCAGCGCGTCCTCGGCCTCAATCGGGAACGCCCGCGGCGTCGGTGTCGGCGTCATCGTGGCCACCGGATTGACATACGGCCCGCCCGGCGCCTGCGCAAACTGCTGCGACATCGTCTTCTGCACCAGCAACTGGCCCAGGAATATGCTCACGACGATGATCACCACCGCGGCCAGCCCCAGCGCCGTGGCCATCGCCCAGCTGGGGATCGTCCGCCGGGCCGGCCCAATCCCACCCAGCAGCGGGTCCGGCCCGCCGCTGAAGCCCCCCGTCTCCCCCCGCACCTCGTCGACCGCCTGCTGCACCACCTTGTCGTCGATGCTGAACGTCCCCTGCACATAGGCCACCAGGAGGCAGCGATCGACGATCACGTTGATCCGCCGCGGCACCCCGCGCGAGTAATGATGCACCAGCCGATACGCCTGATCGCTGAACGTGATCTCCACCTGCGGCTCGGCCACCGCCATCCGGTGACGGATGTAGTCGGGCACCTCGCGCTCCTCGAGCGGCGTGATGTGATACCGCACCGTGATGCGCTGGTTGAGCTGCTCCAGCTCCGGCAGCGCCAGCGTCCGCCGCAGTTCGGGCTGACCCACCAGCACGATCTGAATCAGCTTGGCCGTCTCGGTCTCCAGATTGCTGATCATCCGGATCTGCTCAAGCGTGTCGGGGCGCAGGTTCTGCGCCTCGTCGATAATCAGCACGACGTTGTTCCCGTTCGAGAATTCGGAAACCAGAAACTCGTTGAGCCGATCCAGCAGCGCCTTCTTCGAGTCGGATTCCGACGGCAGCCCGTAACCCTCGTTGATCGTCTTGAGCAATTCCAGGTCGGTCAGATACGAGTTGAGCACCACGCAGACGCGCACGCGCTGCTGGTCGAGCTGGCTAAGCATCGCGCGGCACAGCGTCGTCTTGCCGCAGCCGATCTCGCCGGTCAGGCAGATGAAACCCTTGCGCTCCTGCACGCCGAACAGCAGCGCGGCCAGCGCTTCCTGATGCCGATGGCTGAGGAAAAGAAACTTGGAGTCGGGCGTCAGATTGAACGGGGGTTCGCGGAAACCGAAGAACTGCAGGTACATGGGGCGCCATCCTGGCTGGAAGGTGGAGCGGGCGCGAGGCCGTTGGCCGGTTGCGCCCACGATCCTGAGGGGCAGCCGGGGTCGTCGCGCGAGTTCACTCTATCCATCGAATCGGCTGATTTAGACGGTTTCCCAAGTCCCAGCGGCCCGATTGTGTGAAATATCTTGCGCTGTCGCCAATCGCGTTTGCAAGACCGAACGGTCTGCTTTCGCCTTTCATGCCCTTTCGGCTCTTTCGTGCCCTTCGCGTCTTTCGTGATCCCTCCCTCACGTCCCTTCTGCCCCTTCTTCCGCCGCGGAACCAACGCGCCGCTCAAACATCCCCGCCGCCGCGCCGCCCGCCAGCAGATTCAGCGGCAGCGTCCCCATGCTGAACAGATCCCAGTCCTTCCACCCGATCCGCGGATGCCAGACGAAAATCCAGACGATCCCGATCACGCTGGCCACGACCAGCGGCGCCGCCGTCGCCGACCGGATCCGCCGCCAGTTCAGCGCCAGCAGCACCAGGCCGACCGGCGCGCCCGCGACGACGAACCCGAAAAAGTGCGCCAGGTGCAGCGGCGATCCGAGCGTGAACAGGAAATACATCCCGGTGTCGTTGCGCGACTCGACCCAGAACGCCCACCCGCGCGACGGCGGCGTGAGCATGTCGAGCAGCCCTTCGGTGAACGTGATGTAAAGCAGACCCCGGATGTCGAGCAGGTTCGCGATCGCCGGCAGCAGGTCGAGCGCGCACATGCCGATGATGATCAGCAGCACCTTCTCCCACTGGCGCGCGGGCCACGGGCGGACGCGCCAGCGGCCGTCGATCCGCCGAAACGCCAGGCAGAGCAGCGCGGGGGCGAAGAAAAAGGCCAGCTTGTGCGTCATGAACGCCAGCGCCAGCGCGAGGGCGGCCTGCACCGGCGTCGCCCGCGGCGTCGGCTCCAGCGCCCGCACCAGCACGATGAAATACAGCAGCAGTACCACCGCCGTCGCGCCGTAGAGCTCGATATGGCCGACGAAATTCCACGTCAGGCAACTGACAAGCACGGCCGCCCAGACCACCCGTGTGCGACTGAACGCCCGCAACAACACCAGAAACAGCCCGCCGCTCACCGCGCTGCACAGGATGAACGCCTGATGCAGGTCGCCCACGGCCAGATAAACCAGCCGGACTAGCTGATGCGCCAGCGGCTCGCGATTGTAATAGACGAACCCTTCGCGCCAGAAGATCGAGACCCACTGCGCCTCGGTGTAAAGCGCCGTGTCGCCCCCCTCCAGTGCGAGGGGCTTGAGCAGATAAAAGACCAGACTGCCCAGCAGGAAAATCAGCAGATTGGTCGCAAACCCGCGCCAGGCCGGATGGCGGCGCGCCGGCTCCGCCGCGGGGGTGGGAAGGGAGGCGTCCGGGATCGACGACATGGCTGGGTTGAGGCTCCCCTGGTGACGCACGGATCCGATGCCGCGCAAGTCTGCCGTTGGCTGGCGAGCATACCCCGCCCGATCCGGCAGGTCCAGACCGACCCACAAAAACCTCGTCCCCCCTACTCTCCGTCTCTCGTCCCTCGTCCTCGCTCGAAAATTTGTCTCCGATTCCCGGGATCGCCTGAATCCGTTCTGCCGTCCCTACGGGACTCGGTCGTGATGGGGATCCCGGTTCCCAGCACTGAAGTGGCGGGCTGAAGTCTGCCGTCCCTGACGGGACTGCCCTGCTGTTAGCTCCGGCGAGGCCTGGATCATTCGAATCGGCCGTTCCCCCCCAATTTTCATCCCCCGTTGTGAACCGCAGGTTCATGAGCAACCCGGAATCGCCCCAACGGCCCACCCCAAGATTCGGCTCTCGGTTCTCGTCCCTCGTCCTCGGCTCTCGAAACCCGCCGATCCACACCCTTCGTCGAGCACTTCAACTACCGTCTCACCTCCCTCATTCCCCTTTCGTCCCTTTTGTCCCTTCCATCCCTTCCCCCATCTTCTTAGTCTCCTCTACCTCATCCTCCCCCACACATGGCCGCCCACGGACGTGTAGGGCGTCCGTGCATCGCCAAGCCGTAGCGCGTCGATGTAAACGGGTCCGCTGTAGGGGGCTCCCCCGGCCGCGTGATGGATCTCCAGCGTGAGGCGCACAACGCGATCCAGCGCGGGCGCCGCCGCGGTCCCCGCGCGCGTGAACGCCAGCGACTCGGGGCGCAGGTCCCCGTAAACCTGATTCCACTGGCCCGGCAGCAGCCAGTTGTTCCGCTCCCCTTCGGGCTGTTGAACGTAGGCGATCCAGCCCTCCTCGACGTTGTGCAGCATGAATTTGATCGACAGGTCGGTGGCGTGCTCGGGCACCCACACGTTGCACGCGATGAAGCCGGCGCCGCGCCAGTCGCGCGTGGGGTTGAACTCGGTCAGCACGCCGGCGAAATTCCAGGCCGTGCTCGGAAATGAAACAGGAACGGCCAGCGCGTGCTCGCCGGTCCACGCCCGGTCGGCCGAAATGGTGGGCGGACCCGCGTTGCCGCCATAGCCGGTCGAAACAAACGCCTCAGCCGGCGCCTCGAAGTCAAATAAGAGCGGCCCGGTGATGACTGCTTCGGCGAACCGCGGGAAGGGCGTCGGCGCGCCCCAGCGCACCGCATTGGCGCTCAGGATCGCCAGCAGCGGCTCGGCCCGGCTGGTAAAGATCGAATACCCGCCGACGGGATCCCAATTCCAATAGATATTGACTGGAATCCCGAGCTCCCAGGCGCGGTCGAACCCGCGCGTCAGATAATCAATCTCCGTCGCTTCGTCATGCTCGTTCTGGTTGATCCCCCACTCCTCCAGCACCAGCGGTTTGCCGATCGACTGGCAGTAGGCCTGGTACTCGTCGAGCCGCGTCCACTCGCCGGTCAGTTCGCCGCCGAAGCTCCCGGGGTAGACATGAATCGCGCCGCAATCGATGGCCGGGTGGCTCCAGATCGTTCGCCAGTAGGCCTGGCCGTGGCGGTCCAGCGGCACGCCGCTGAAATGCAGCAGCCCCCCCGCGCTCACCAGGTGATTCGGATCATGCTCCTTCAGTTCCTCGGCCACATGGAAAATCAGATCCTCGATCACGTTCACATGGCGCGACATGTTGTGGATGTCGCCGGTGAACCCGTACGGCACCGGCTCGCCGGAGATCAGCCATTGAAAAATCGTCGGATCGTCGGCGTAGCGGCAGCCGTTGTCGCCGTTCACGCGCTGTGTGACCCACGCGACCATTTCGTCGTAGTACGGATAAGCGTCGGCGCTCCAGGGATCGATATTCAGACCGTCGAGGATGACGGTCCGGAAATCGCTCAGATCGAGCAGAACATGCATGCCGAGCCGGTCGGCCAGATCAAGCAGGCGATCGATCTCGCGCCAGTGCGCCTCTTCATTCCAGCGCGAGAAGTCGGCGCCGCCCGCGCCATAATTGTGCGCAACGCTGAACACGTTGACGGCGCGCACCAGCGTGATGCCGGCCGCGCGCGCGTGATACAGCACGCGCTCGATCGATTCGATGTTGCCGCTGGTGAAGGGATAGTTCGTCACGCCGACGGCCGTGTACGGCTGACCGTTGAGCACGAACTGGCCGTCCGCGACGGTGATGAAATCGGCCGGCGCGCCGGCGGCGCGCCTCTCCGCCGCCACGCCCGAAGCCAGCACGCCAAGGCTTAGGAGAAGTAAACACCTGAGGGAATTGAACATCATTGCCCAGAATCGCTATCGGTATCGCAGTCGCAATCGATCCCAACCACTACCGATACAACCGCCGGATCTTCACATCGGTGAAATAATGCGCCAGGATCTGCCGGTAATTATAGCCTTTTTTGCCCATCATGAACGCCCCCATCTGGCACATCCCAACGCCGTGGCCGAATCCCGCGCCATACACGGTCAGACTCTTCAAATACCCGTTTTCATCCTGGACCGGCAGAACCGTAAAGAACGTCGAATTGACGTGATCCAGCGCGCGGCGGATCTCCAGCTCGTCGTCGGCCACCCACGTGCGGTCGCCGATGATCTTCAGTCGGGTCACGCGGCCGCTGGGGCTGCGCCGCTCGACGACGACATCCTTCACCCGCCCGACGCCGGCCAGCGCGCTGAACTCCGCCCCGCTGAACCGCCGCGTCCAGCGAAAATATTTCTTGGCGTAGGCCGGAAAACCCGCCTGCTCCGGGTTGCACAGCGCATCGGTCGGCTTGGACGTGTAGGCATGGGCGTCGGATCCGTTGCTCAGATCGGGGGCCTTGTCGTTGACCAGCCGGTCCAGCCGCCGCACGGAATAGCCTTCATGCATTCCGCCCCAGACGTCGTGCGCGCTGGCGATCACCCCGCCGCACGAATGGCCATAAACGGCATCGACCGCCTGGCCGTTCCAGACGAGAATCTCGCCGCGAGTGGCGTCGACCGCCTGCAGGACGCGCGGGTCCTCCTCCTGCTTGCCGCGGTAGAGCTGCGCGATCGGCGTATCAAAAAAGTCGAAGAACGAACTGGAAACAATCCCGCGCTGGATCTTGGCCACCGCCTCGCTGCGCGCCACCACCGCCTGCGCCTTGAGCGCTTCGACCGGAGCATCCTGCCCGATCTCCCCGCCCACCACGCTGTAGAGGTAGTATTCAATCCACAGGTCGTTGACCGCCGTCAGCGTCCCCTCCTCGTTGATCGTCAGCTCCACTTCGCCGCGATAGCGCCGCGCCTCGAGCAGATCATTGGCCTTGAACCGGCTCGGGTTCAGCTCCATCAGCCGGAGCGATCCGGCGGCGATGTCCAGCGGCACCAGGCGCAGAAACCGGCTGTCGCGCGCGACGATCGAGCCCTGCCGGTTCAACAGGCGCACTTCTCCCTGCTCCGCCCGCGCGCGGTCCTCGTAAATGTAACGCACCTTCTCATTCTTCAGCGTCTGATGGTAGTTGCGCGCCGCCTCCAGCGTCTGGAACTCGCCCAGCGTCACGATGATCCGGCTCTCGTGACGGTCGCGCGCCGGCATCCGCAGGACCTTGACCGGCAACCCATAGGCGTCCTTGGCCGCTTTGGCGTATTCGACGGCGGGGTCGACCTGATGCGCGTCCAGCTCGCGCAGCACAAGCCGATAGAGCCGGCTGCCCGGCTGCCCGCGCGTGATCTGCACGAAATAGGGGTCGAAGGCGGTCATCTGCGTCAGCGGCCGGCCATTGGCGGCGATGACCTGATACGCGCCCAGGCCCTGCAGCGCGAGCGCCTCGACCTCGTGCTGAACGGCGACGCGGACCCGGAAATTGCGCGCGCGAAACTTCTCCTGGGCCTTGGCCGGCCCGCCGGCCAGCAGCAGACACAACACGCCCAACAGAGCGACATGACATGCGGGGCGCGGTCGGCGGCCGCCGCGCGCCCATGGCCGGGGTTCGGGAGGAGGAAGAACGCAGTGCAACTTCGGTTGTCGGGGCGAATCGCTGGGAATGAGCCCGGGGCAACGGGCCGCTGAGGTTCCCCGGGCGGGGGGACTCCCTGAGTATGAAAAACCCTCCCTCCCGTGTCAACGCCCACCGAGAAAATCGTCTCTCGCCCTCATCACCAGAGCCCACCTCAAAAATTCGTCTCTCGGCTCTCGTCCCTCGTCCTCGGCTCTCGATATGTTCCCGAAACCTCCTTTTGATCGTGTCCCCGGCTCTCAAAACCGCAACACGCATCCCGCCAGCCCCTGCAATTGTTTTGCCCGCCTCGGCCGGTTCGACATAGAATCTGTCTGAAAGCACCTGCTGCCGGACCGCTCAGCAGGCCAGTCCCGTCGGGGACGGCGGACGCCAGCCCGCCGCTTCCATGGGACAATGAACGTATTCTCATTGAACCAATGCAGTCTGGCGCGAGGGGGCATTCATGCGGGTTACTCAGGATATCCATGTCAGTCGGCTGGTGCCGCTGATCGCCCCGTGCGATCTGAAGGCCGAACTGCCGATGACCGAGCCGGCCAACGAAACGGTCGCGGCGGCGCGCGAGGCGATCATCCGCATCCTGCGCGGGGAGGACCGCCGGCTGATCGTCGTCGTCGGCCCCTGCTCGATCCACGATGAGCGCGCCGGCATGGAATATGCCCGCCGCCTGCAGGGCCTTGCACGCGAACTGAGCGACCGCCTGCTGATCGTGATGCGGCTCTATTTCGAAAAACCCCGCACGACGCTCGGCTGGAAGGGCCTGATCAACGACCCCT
>Ga0116161_1002697_pt1 | contig 16476 bp, 12 predicted proteins | sample AD_JPNAS3_MetaG_FD_89877 | JGI IMG/M metagenome (GOLD analysis project Ga0116161, IMG submission 89877) | Active sludge microbial communities of municipal wastewater-treating anaerobic digesters from Japan - AD_JPNAS3_MetaG | ecosystem: Engineered > Bioreactor > Anaerobic > Digestate | place... | reverse complement strand
GCCCACCCCTTGGCGCGCAGCAGCGCGCTGCCGTGGGCTGGTCGCCACGGCCGCGTCGGCGCAGGCCGACGCCCGGCCGCAGGCCCTCTAGGCGCGACTTGCAGTCGCCCGGCTTATTTGAACTGTATTGGCCCTAGTAGTCCGTCGCACTGATTTTGATGGGCTACGACGCCCACGAAGCCGCCGTTGGCGGCCAAGGGGGGCTAGGCTACGCCCATCAAAATCAGTGCGACGGACTACTAGGCTACGACGGTCTGCAAACACGACCTGGCGCGAGGGGTTGGCGCGGCGGGGCGGGTCGGGTATAATTGAGGCGACCAGTGTCTGGCAATGAGGTGTCAAGTGCGTGTCGTGATGCTGTCAAAGGCGTGCATTGTGGGCGCCTATCAGCGCAAGCTGGAAGAGATGGCGGCGCTGCCGGGGGTCGAGCTGACCGCGCTGGTGCCGCCCTATTGGCGCGAGAACGGGCGCGTCATGATGCTCGAACGCGCCCACACGCAAGGCTATGCGCTGCAGGTGCTGCCGATGGCGTTGAACGGCCATTACCACCTGCACTACTATCCGGCGCTCGGGCCGGCGCTGCGCCGTCTGCGGCCCGATATCTGCCACATCGATGAGGAGCCCTACAACCTGGCGACTTACCTCGCCCTGCGCCAGGCGCGGGCCGTGGGCGCGCGCAGCCTGTTCTTCACCTGGCAGAACCTGGCCCGGCGCTACCCGCCGCCCTTCCGCAGCCTCGAGAGCGCGGTGCTGCGTCACACCGACTATGCCCTGGTCGGCAACCAGGAGGCTGAAGCCGTATTGCGCTGGAAGGGTTACCGTGGGCCGGCGGCGCTGATCCCCCAGTTCGGCGTGGACCCCGAGATCTATCGCCCCATGCCCGAGGCGCGGCCGGCCGCTGCGCCGTTCGTCGTCGGTTATGCCGGGCGTTTTGTCGCCGCCAAGGGCCTCCTGCTCCTCATCGACGCCCTGGCCGGCCTGCAGGGCGATTGGCGGCTGCGCCTTCCGGGCTCGGGGCCGCAGCAGGCCGAGCTGGAGGCGCGCGCCGCGGCCCTGGGCGTCGCCGGGCGGGTGACGTTCGAGCCGCGCATCCCTTCGCTGGAGATGCCGCGCTTCTACAACCAGGTGCACGCCCTGGCCCTGCCCTCGCTGACGACGAGCAACTGGAAGGAGCAGTTCGGGCGCGTGCTCATCGAGGCCATGGCCTGCGAGGTGGCGGTGGTGGGGTCGAGCTCGGGTGAAATTCCCAACGTCATCGGCGAGGCCGGCCTGGTCTTTGCCGAGGGCGATGCCGCGGCCTTGCGCGCCGCGCTGCAGCGCCTGCACGACGACCGCGCCCTGCGCGCCGAGCTGGCCACCAGCGGCCGCCGGCGCGTGCTGGCCCACTACACCCAGGCGCAGATCGCCCGCGCCACGGTGGATGTCTACCGGCAGATGCTGGCTCACTAGCAAAGAGGGAGGCTACGTATGGAATGCCGGCAGGAGGCCAACCTGGCCCACTGCAACTGCACCTACACAGGGTGTGCCTATCACGGGCAGTGCTGCCGCTGCATCGCCCAGCACCGCAAGGCAGGCGAGTTGCCGGCCTGCTACTTCCCACCCGAAGTCGAGCGCACCTACGACCGCTCGATCGCGCGCTTTATCCAGACGAGAAGGTCCGAGCGCTAGCGAAGCTCCCCCTCAAACCGATGAGGATATCTATCGCAGAGGCGCAGAGGACGCGGAGGCGGTGGGGCGAGGCAACCTCGCTCCTACAACCGCTGCGCCCTCTGCGCCTCTGCGATGAGATCTTGCCTCAGTCGTTGAGAATCTGACGTATGAAGATGCCTAGAACATCGGTCAAGTATTCGTGTAGACGACGTAGCCCCTTGTGGGCGTCGGAGGGCGATGATTCGGCCGTCTGGGGGCCTTCGCAGGAATACTTGACCGATGTTCTAGAGCTGGATGGGGGGCAGGAAGGTCTGCATCAGCGCGCCGGCGATCCAGATGCCGACGGTTGCGCCCAGCAGGCTGGCCCAGAGGCGCCAAATCTCCCGCCGCCCGAGCAGCGCGGAGATGAGCAGAGCGGCAGAGGCCGCGGTGAAAAACAGCGCGATGATGGTCAGGGCGTTGTAGACGCCGGCTTGCTCTGGGGAGCGGGTGAACAGGGCATTGATAATAAAGGCCGCCAGCAGGACGCCCAGGGCAATCGGCGCGTAGCGGCGCGCGATGTCGCTGCTCTCGGTGGGCCGTCGGGCCATGGCACCTCCTCTCGCCGCCTGTGATGGCTGCATTGTAGCCAAGGGACGGGCAAAAGTCACGCCGGATATGCCCGCATCGGACGGACTGAGGAGAAGCAAGCAGCCTGTCGGAGAAGACCAACCCTGGCCGGTGACCGGGTTATAGGCTCCGCACGAGCCTGGCATGGGCCCCTTTTTTGGGGGGTTTTTGGGGCAGGGCCGGGCGCACGAGAGCATGCGCCTGCACAGGCCTGTCTGCGCTCAAGGGGTGGCAGCGGAGCCAAATGCCCGGCTGTTACCAGGACCGGGAGGCGGCGACTTGCCTCGCCGACTACGAACCCATTGCCTTGACCCCTGCCGACTAGCGCCGCATCTGCACTTGGCGCCATGTTGGAGGGTCAAGGCGCTCAAGCGCCGACTACGAACCCATTGCACATGGCGATTACTGACAGAGTACTACTAGGGCGCGGCCCCACGGTCTTGCGGCTTGGGCAGGCTGGCCACCCAGGCGGCGGTGGCAGGGTCGTCGGCGATATCGGGGTTGAGCGCAATGCTCTCCCAGTTGTGGCCTTCAACGTGGCCGCTGGCGTCGAGAGTGACCTGCAGTTTGCCCAGGTAGCGCCCGGCGTGCCCTTCTAGTGACTGGTCGGCCTGCACGACCAGGCTGCCCGAGCCCGGCTGTGCCAGGGCCGCCATCTCCTCCTGCCCGCCACTGATGATCAGGTCGATCCCCGGCACCTGGGCCGCGATAGCCTTGTTGGTGACGGCGCCGGCGTTGGAGAGCAGGATGATGATATCGGCCTCGGCCTGCGCCTTGGGCACATACTCTGCAGCCGCGGCAGCCGCGGGCGCGACGGAGAAATCGGCCGCATTGGAGGGGCCGGTGATGCCGATGAGCGCGATGCGATGCCCGCCCATCTCTTTGACCACGTAGGGCTTGGCCAGGAGCTGGCCGGTGGCCTTGGCGGTCACGTTGGCCGAGACAAAGGCAAAGCTCTTGGCCTCGCCGATGCGCTTTTGCAGCTCGCTCAGCCCCATGTTCAGGTCGAGGTCGCCCAGCGCCACGGCGTCATAGCCCAGGCGGTTCAACACCTCCACAGCCGTCTGGCCATTCCTGGAAGCGGCCGCCTCGGCCGTGGTCGTGAGCGCGTTGCTCAGGCTGTTGCCCGCATCCACCACCAACACGTTCTGCGTCGAGGATCTGGCGCCATTGATCTTGGCGGCCCGCCGGGCCACACCCCCCAGGGGGTCCCTTCAACCGCAGGGGAAGACGTAGCCGTAGGTGTCGTTGGTGTGGAAGATGGTCAGCTCCAGCGCATTGCTCGGCGGGGCCAGGCGGCGGGCGATCGCGTTGAGCAGGCGCTTTGGGCTGCCCGCCCAGGCCATGAACGCCAGGCTCAGGGCAGCGATGCCCAGCGCGGCCCACGGCGCCACCCTCATGAGTCCACTGCTCGCCTGCGACGGCTTGGATCGCCTCTTCACGGTCACTGGTTCCCTCGCCCCTTCCACCCAAGAATCCAACTGAGTGGCCGCGAATCTAGCACCGTCAGAGGGCTATGTCAAATATACGGGGCTGGCACGCAACTTGCTCAACACCGGCCATCGCAGCGGAGATGCAGCCATGGCAGAAGAGAACGGCCGCACAGTAGGGGCGGTTCGTGAACCGCCCCCGCTTCGGGAGCCGCCCGCGCTCGACATCCACGCTGTACGGTCGCAGGTCGTCGGCATCGACCAGCAGGTGCCTCTGCTCGACGGCAGTTGGCACCCCTACATCAACCTCGACAATGCGGCGAGCACCCCTGCCCTGCGGCCCGTCTTCGACCGCGTCAACGCCTTTCTGCCGTGGTACTCGAGCGTGCACCGGGGCAGCGGCTTCAAGTCGCAGCTCGCCACCTGGGCCTATGAGCAGGCCCACGAGGAATTGCTGCGTTTCTTTGGCGCCGACCCGGCGGAACACGTGGCCGCCCTGGTCCGCAACTCGACCGAGGCGATCAACAAGCTGGCGCGGCGCTTCCCCCTAGGCGAGGGCGACGTCGTCCTCTGCTCGTTGATGGAGCATCACTCCAACGACCTGCCCTGGCGTGGGCGGGCGCACATCCAACGCATCGGCATCACGCCGCTGGGCACGCTCGACGAAGACCACCTCGACCATCTGCTGCGGCGCTATGCTGGGCGGGTGCGCCTGGTGGCCGTCAGCGGCGCCTCCAACGTCACCGGCTACGTCAACCCCATCTACCGTATCGCTCAGAAGGCGCATGAGGTGGGGGCGCAGCTCCTGGTCGATGGCGCCCAGCTCGTGCCGCACCGCCGCGTCGACATGGGCCGCCTCGACGACCCGGCCCACATCGACTATCTGGCCATTTCGGGCCACAAGATGTACGCCCCCTACGGCACGGGCGCGCTGATCGGGCGGCGCGACCTCTTTGCCCAGGGCGACCCCGACCTGGTGGGCGGCGGAGCCATCTCGCTGGTGACGCTGACCGATGTGGCCTGGGCGCCGCTGCCCGACAAGGAAGAGGCGGGCAGCCCCAACGTCGTCGGCGCGGTGGCCCTGGCTCAGGCGGCACGCTGCCTCGAACAGATCGGCATGGACGCCCTGGCCGAGCACGAGGCCATGCTCACAGCGCACGCGCTCGAACGGCTGCGAGAGATCGACGGCCTGGAGCTGTATGGCGACACCAACCCCAACTGCTGCCCGGTGCGTGTGGGGGTGATCTCGTTCACCGCGCGCGAGATGGACCACGCCAAGGTAGCGGCCGTGCTGAGCTACGAGGCCGGCATCGGCGTGCGCAGCGGCTGCTTCTGCGCGCAGCCCTACATCTTTGGCCTCCTCAAAGTATCGGCGCAGGAGATTGCCGACCTGCGCCGCGACGTGGCCCAGGGCGATTTCCGCCGCATGCCGGGGATGGTGCGCCTGAGCTTTGGCTGCTACAACACCGTCGAAGAGGTGGATATCATGGCCCGGGCCATCGAGCACATCGTGCGCGGCGAGTACAGGGGCAGCTACGTGCAGGAAGCCGATGGCCGCTACCATCCCGAGGGCTTGCAGGTGGATTGGGGCCGGTACTTTTAGCAGCCTGCCGGAGGCACCCGGGGCCGGCCAACCCGCAAAAACCCCTGGATCAGGGCCGGAAGAGCTGTAGGCGCGGCATGCTGCCGCGGAGCTGTCTTGCGCGGCACGATGCCGCGGCTACGGTGGAGCGACATGCTGCCGCGGAGCTGTCTTGCGCGGCACGATGCCGCGGCTACGGTGGAGCGGCATGTTGCCGCGGAGCTGTCTTGCGCGGCACGATGCCGCGGCTACGGTGGAGCGACATGCTGCCGCGGCTACAGTGGCGCGACATGCTGCCGCGGAGCTGTCTTGCGCGGCACGATGCCGCGGCTACGGTGGAGCGACATGTTGCCGCGGAGCTGTCTTGCGCGGCACGATGCCGCGGCTACGGTGGAGCGACATGTTGCCGCGGAGCTGTCTTGCGCGGCACGATGCCGCGGCTACGGTGGAGCGGCACGATGCCGCGGCTACAGTGGAGATGGCTTCGTCGGCGGCTGCGGCCGCCTCCTGATCTGAGAATAGGGCGGGGCGCCGTAGCCTAGCCCCTTGTGGGCGTTTTCATCGCTTGTGGTGCCACTGGGGGCATGTCGTCTGCTCAGAGACTTGGGCACCGTCATTGCGAGCCGCAGCGAAGCAATCTCCAATGTCCGACGTGGGGATTGCTTCGTCGGCGGCTGCGGCCGCCTCCTCGCAATGACGGGCCAAGGTTTTGTGCTGGGCGCAGGATTCAGCAAACCCCGGGGTACTCGCAAAGACAGCAGCAGCATGAGGGTTGGCTGCATGCAGGTTGGTATCGATCGGGTGCGGGGGCCGTTGGCGCGGCACGGGTCACTGCCCTACCTGGCGGGCCTGGGCGCCGTGTTGGCCGCGCTCTACTGGCCGGCCGCTTCGCTGCAGGGCATCTTTTACGAGGGCGATATCCTGCGCTTGAACTATCCGGCGCGGGCCATCTATGCGGCAGCGCTGCGCAGCGGCCGCATCCCGCTGTGGACGCCCAATGCCCTGAACGGCTACCCCATCCTGGCCGAGGGGCAGACGGGCGCCTACTCGCCCCTCAACCTGCTGCTCTACCGCTGGCTGCCCCTGCCGGCGGCGCTGAACTATTCGGCACTCCTCTCCTTCTGGATCGCCGGGGCCGGCCTCTTTATGTACGCGCGGGCGCTCGGCCTGCGGCGTGGGGCGGCGTTCCTGGCGGGCTGCACCTTTATGCTGGGCGGCTTCTTGCCGGCGCACCTGGGGCATATGAACATGGTGGCGGCGGTGGCCTGGCTGCCCTGGCTGCTCTGGGGCATCGAGCGAGCCACACAGGCGCCCAGCCGGCGCGCGTGGGCGCTGCCCGCGGCCTTCTTTGGGCTGATGGGGCTGGCCGGGCACCCGCAGGTGTTACTGCTCTCGGCCATCCCGGCTGCGGCGCAGGCGCTGTTGGGGCCGCTGGGGTCGCGCCAGCCGCGGCCCGGCCTGCGCCGTCACCTCGGCCAGCTCGCGCTCTGCAGTGGCGCCCTCACAGTGGGCGGGGTGCTCGCCGCCGCGCAGCTCCTGCCCACCTATCAACTCACGGCCCTCTCGCAGCGCGGGCAGGCCCTCAGCTACGAGTTCTTTACCTCATTCTCGCTCCCTCCGGGCGACCTGGTGCGCCTGCTGCGCCCCTTCGCGGGCAACCCCTACCCGGCTGTCTCTTGCGAGGCAGTGTGCTATGTGGGCCTGCTGCCGCTGGTGTTGGCGGCGAGCGCCCTGCCACTTTGCCGCAGCCGTGCCGCGGCGTTCTGGGTGGCCATCGCGGGGTTGGGGCTGCTGCTGGCTCTGGGCTTCTTCAACCCGGCCTATCGTCTGCTGTGGCAGGTGCCGCTGGTGAACAAGTTCCGCGTGCCGGCGCGCTACCTGCTGTGGGTCGACCTGGGGGCGGCGGTGTTGGCAGCGCAGGCGGCCGATGCGCTGGCGACGCTGGCGCGGCCCGCCGTGGCGCGTGGCCGGCTGCTGGCGCCGGGCGCCGGGCTCTCGCTGGCCGGCCTGGCCGCTGTAGGCAGCGTGACGCTGCCCCTGGAGGCGCTGCTGGCTGGCTGGCGCTGGCTGCCGCTCGCCTGGCTGGCCGCCGCGGCCGCGCTGATCGCCGCGCTCGCCCTGCGGCCGCCGGCCCGGCTGTGGCTGGCGTTGGCCATTGGCCTGACGCTGGCCGACCTGGGCGCCTTTGTCGGCGTGACCAACCGGACCTACAACGCCCCAATCGCGCCGGCCGAGCTGGCGCGGGCGCCCGATGCGCTGCGGTTCCTGCAGGCCGACGCCGGGCCGGAGCTTTACCGCATCTACACCGACGAGCGCACCGTGCCCAGCGCCGCCACGATGCGGGCCTCGCTCTACCCCAACACCTCGCTCGTCTACGGAGTGCAGAGCGCGGGCGGCTACTATCCCCTGGTGCCCAACCCGCAGGAGTGGCTGCGCGCGAGCTACACGGCGCGCCTGCTCGACCTGGTCAACGTGCGCTATGTCGTCGTGCCGCAGCCGCAGGGGGCGGCGCCACAGGGCCTGCAGATTGCCGACAGCCCCTTTGCCGCGCCGTTGGCGGGCCGCGGCTTTGACCTGCAGCCGCAGCCGGTGGCCGCGCTGCAGGCCGAAGGCTTCACCCAGCAGCTCGCTGGCGTGGCCTATGGCGCGCCACTGGCCGAGGTAGTGCTCGAGGGCGCCGGGGGCGAGCAGACGGTGTGGACGCTGCGTGCCGGGATGGACCTGGCCGCCTGGGACGACGCCGCGCCGGGGCCGCACGTGACGCGCACCTGGCCGGCGCAATTCCCCGGCGGGCTGGGCCGCACCTACCTGGCGTCGCACACGTTGGCCGAGCCGCTGCAGGCCGTGCGCGTGGAGGTGCGCCCGCTGGTGCCGCAGGGCTGCCTGCGCCTCGAACGCCTGCGCCTGCGAGGGCCTGCCGGTGACCTGATGCTGCCGGCGGCCATGGGCGAGGGCGACCACGTGCTGGCCTACTGCAGCCCCAGCGTCACCATCTACCGCAACGAGGGCGCTGGGCCGCGCGCCTTCCTGGCGCCGAGCGCGCAGGCGGTGCAGAGCGATGCCGAGGCCTATGGCACGCTGGCGGCGCCGGGCTTCCGGCCGCAGCAGGATGTGCTGGTGTTGGGCGGCGTCACGCTGAGCGGCTCGCTATCGCCAGATGACCAGGTGGCCATCGAGTCCTATGGGCCAGAGTATGTGCGGCTGCGCGCCGTCACCGCGAGCCGGGCCTACCTGGTGCTGGCCGATAGCGACTATGGTGGCTGGCGGGCGTGGGTCGACGGCCGGCCGGCGGCCATCCGGCGCGCCGATGTGGCCCTGCGTGCCGTGCTGCTCGAGCCGGGCGAGCATACGGTCGAGTTCCGCTTCGAGCCGCGGAGCTGGTTTGCGGCGGTGGCGGTCAGCATGGCCGGGTGGGCGGCGCTGGCGGTGGTTGTGCTCTGGCGGCGGTAGCAGCGTCAGTGTAGCAGGCATCCCGGCCTGCTGAGCTTCTGCCAGCAGCCCGCCCGAGAGCAGTACCGGTGGCGACCGGCTTTCGAGCTGCGCACCAGCCCGGTGCGGAACCTTTATGGGGGGTTGAGCGAGTTGGCCCTACTGGCTGCCCTGGTGCGCCCGCGGGCGCACCAGGGCAGCCAGTAGGGCCAACTCGCTCAACCCCCACTCCTGGTCCAGAGCCGGGCGAGAGCAAAGCCGGCACCCGGCTATCGCCAGGATGCCCAGCCGGCCAATGGCGGGCTGGAAAGCCCGCCCCACTGGCAGGTGGGATAGGCTTTCTAGCTTGTCCGGCCCCGGTCTCGCGGGCACGTGGCGGGCTGGAAAGCCCGCCCCACGGCCTCAGGCGCCATAGCCAATGCGCTCGGAGAGTTGCTGCGCGGCCTGTGACACGAGGCTGCCGAGTTCGGCAAAGCGCTCGGGGGTGACGCGGCCTGAGGGACCCGAGATGCTGATGGCGGCGACGAGCCGGCCGTCGGCATCCCACACCGGGCCGGCAATGCAGCGCACGCCCAGCTCACGCTCTTCGTCGTCGATGGCATAGCCGCGGCGGCGGACCTCTGCGAGCTCGCCGCGCAGGCGTAAGGGGTTGGTGATGGTGTTGGCCGTATGCGCCGGTAGCCCCTCCTGGATGAGGTGCTCGACCTCGGCCTCGGGCCGATGGGCGATGATGGCTTTGCCCACGGCGGTGCAGTGCAGCGGCACCCAGGCGCCAAGCTGGGTGAACATGCCGATGGCGTGCCCCCGCTGCGCCTGGGCCTGGGCGATGTAGATGGCGCGGTTGCCGCTGGGGATCGCCAGGTTGGCCAGCTCGCTGCTGCGCCGGGCCAGGGCCTCGAGGCAGCCCATCGCCTCGTCGCGGAGGTCGCACTGCGCCCGCGCCGCCTCGCCGATGTGCAGCAGGTGCAGCCCCAGGCGATAGGCCTTGCGCTCGCCATCCTGGCGCACATAGCCGTGGGCGAGCAACGTGGCCAGCAGGCGATAGACGGTGGAGGTGTGCAGGCCGGTGCGACCGCAGAGCTCGGTCAGGCTCAGGCCGCTACGCGCTGCGGCCAGGGTGTCGAGGATGTGCAGCGTGCGCTCGACCGACTGCACGGCACTGTGATCGCGTTCGGCGCGGGGTGGCGATGCCGACATAGATTCCCTCCCTTGGGCGCGGCTGGCTGCGCGCGCTGCCGGCGTATTGTACTTCTGAATGGCACTTTCCGCAATGCGGCAAGAATGCTTGACCTGCGCACCCACAGCGGGTATAATCGGTTGAAGACTTCCGCTTAGCGGAAAGGCTCTTCGCCAGTGCTCGCTGCGCCTCTCATTGACCCTGCGGAGCAACCCTCACCAGCCTATCCGGGTGAATACCGGCTCGCACGCTTTGCACAAACCCGATTCAGTCCCGGAGGGGTGTATTTGGCGGGTTGGCCGAGCCCTGGCCCGTCGCGACGGGCCAGGGCTCGGCCAACCCGCCAAATACACCCCCATACGGGCTCGGCTCCGGTCAGGCGCAAAGCGGGAAGCCCGGACGGCATCTCTACGGTGCCAGAGATACATGTTAAGGAGCAAGCCATGCGTGTCGCTGAAGTGGTGGTACGGATTCTCGAGAGCGAGGGCATCGCGGCCGCCTTTGGCATCCCCGGCGCCGCCATCAACCCGGTGTACGAGTACCTGGGCGAGTCGACGCAGATCGCGCACTATATCGCCCGGCACGAGGAGGGGGCCGTCCACGCGGCCGACGGCTACTGCCGCGCCTCGGGCCGCCTGGCGCTGGCCATCTGCACCTCGGGACCCGGCGCCACCAACTTTGTGACCGGGCTGTACACGGCGCAGATCGACTCCATCCCGCTCATCGCCATCACAGGGCAGGCCGTACGCGCGCAGTTGGGCAAAGAGGCGTTCCAGTGCGTCGATATTGCGGCCATCGCCCGGCCGGTATGCAAGGGGAGCTGGTGCATCACCGAGCCGAGCCAGGTGCCGGCGATCATGCGCGAAGCGTTCCGCACGGCGCGTGAGGGCCGGCCGGGGCCGGTGCTCATCGACCTGCCGCTCGACGTGCAGATGGCCGACATCCCCTACGACCCGGCGACCGATGCCCCGCTGCCGATCCACAAACCTGCGCCGAACCCGGCACAGATTGAACGCGCGATCGAGATGTTGTTGGCGGCCGAAAAGCCGGTGATCATCATGGGCGGCGGGGTGCTCTTGGCGCGGGCGGGCGAGCAACTGGTGCGCCTGGCCGAGCACCTCTCACTGCCGGTGATTACCACCTACATGGCCACCGGCGGCATCCCGGCTGGGCACCCGCTGCACGTGGGGCACATCGGCATCCAGGTGGGTACGCCCTTCGCCAACCGCTTCTTCCTCGATTCGGACCTGGTGCTGGGCATCGGCTGCCGCTTTTCGGACCGGCACACCGGCGCGCTCGACGTCTACACCAAGGGGCGGCGTTTCATCCACATCAACATCGAGCCCGGGCACATCGGGCGCATCGTGCCCACCGAGTTGGGCATTGTGGCCGACGCCGGGCTGGCGCTGGAAGCGCTGCTGGCCGAGGCGGGCCGGCGCACGCCGTCGCGTCGGCCCTCGGCGCGGGTGCGCGGCATCCCCCAGGAGCGGGCACGGCTGGCGCGGCGCACCGACTATGACCAGGTGCCGATCAAGCCGCAGCGGGTGTACCAGGCGCTCAACGAGTTCTTTGGCCCCGATACCATCTTTACGACCGGCTGCGGGCTGACGCAAATCTGGTCGGGACAGCTCCAGCGCATCGAGCGGCCCTACACCTACCTGCCCTCGGGCGGCGCGGGCACGCTGGGCTATGACCTGCCGGCGGCCATCGGCGCCAAGGTGGCGCGGCCCGAGGCTACGGCGGTGGCGGTGATGGGCGACGGCGGCTTTTGCTTCATGATGGAAGAACTGGCCATGGCCTGCCAGCACCAGGTGCCGGTGATCGTGGTCATCGTCAACAACGGCTACCTGAGCCTGATCCGCCAGAACCAGCGCTACGCCTATGAGTACGAGTATGGCGTCGACCTGACCTACGACGGCCAGGGAGTCGATTTCGTGCGCTTGGCCGAGGCCTTTGGCGCCTATGGTGAGCGCGTCACACGGCCCGAGGAACTGCGCCCAGCGCTGCAACGAGCCGTCGACGCCGGCCGGCCGGCGGTCCTCGACGTGATCGTGGAGCGCGAAACCGACTGCTCGATGGGCGCAAGCCTCGACAAGATGCGCGAATTCGAGTAGAGAACGGAATCTGCGCAGCGCGTGGCCTCAGGGTGTGTGGGCGACGCGAATGGGGGTCCGCCGCCACTTGAGTGCGGGCGGACCCCCAAAACGATGTGTGCTGCCTTGGCAGGCTAGCGGTAGCCTCCGCGGCCAAAGCCGCCGCGGACGCCGGCGGCCTCGCGCGGCCGTGCCTCCTGGACGGTGAGCGGGCGCCCATCGAGCGAGTAGCCACTCAGACCCTGGATTGCTGCCTGGGCCTCGGCATCGGTCGCCATGTCGACAAAGCCAAAGCCCCGCGAGCGACCGGTCTCGCGGTCGGTCGCCACCTGAGCACTCTCGACATTGCCATACTGCGAGAACAAGTCGCGCAGTGTGGTCTCATCCGCGGAATACGGCAGGTTTCCCACGTACAACCGCTTGGCCATCTGTACCTCTGTACCTCCGGTCGGGCCGGCAGCCTTGGTTCCGACCCGCACCTACGGGCATCGGCCCGCATACGTCGTGCCACCGGGCGCGCCCGGCGGTCACATTCTTTCGACCTCTGACGAGGCCCACCGGCCGGTGACCTAGGGAACTCGCTCTGCAGATCCGACCGGCCAACTGTCCGGACGGGCGAGGAATCCACGCAGTCGCATACGGCTACGGCGTGGGGCACACGTTACTCCAATCGGGGGGCGGTGTCAACCCAGGAGGCAGTCCACTCTGCAGCAGCCGCGCCAAGGCCAGGCCGGTGACCGCACCGACCACCGCGCCCATAAGCCGGTCACTGACGACGCCGCGGCGAAAGGCGGCAGTGGGGCTGCCGTCAGGCGCGAGGGCGATGCCGGAGCCGTGCCATTCTGGCAGAACGGGAACTGAACCACCAAGGGCCAAGCACCTGGGGCAATATTGTGCTCATGCCCCCGCGCGGATCAACAGCGCAGCGGCGAAACGCAGGAAATCGACGGCAAAGTGAAAGCCCATCGCCGGCTCGAGGCCGCGGCGCAGCCAGAGGTAGGTGAGCGGCAGGCTGTAGAGCGTGCCGATGAGCAGCGTGCTCACGAGGGCGCTCAGGGGGTTCGAGCCCTGCGTGTGCAGGAAGGCGAACCAGTAGCCGGCGACGATGGCGGCCCAGGCCAGGGCGATGCGCGTGCGCCCCAGGCGGCTCAGGGGCAGGTAGAGCAGCGATACCAGGAGGACGCGCCCCCAGGCCTCCTCGGCGATGCCCGGCTGCAGGGCGACGAGCGGCGCCCACCAGGCGCGCGCCCATTCGTCGCCGGCGCCCCCGCCCATGGCGACGTTGAGCAAGGCCCAGGGCAGGGCGAGCGCCATGCCCTGGAGCGCGCCCTTGGCGGCGGCGCCCGTGCCGGCGGTTAGCAGCAAGCTGCGGCCGATACCGGCCTGCAGCAGCCCGCTGCGGCGCAGCAGCGCCCAGCCAGCGAGCAGGCCGAGGAAGACGAGGGGCACCTGCATCGCCATCCAGGCAACCGGCGGCACCGGCTGCGCGCCGTGCCCCAGCCCGGCCACGGCAGCGACAAGGGCGAGCCCCAGCGCATAGGCAACCTCACGCCGCGCAGGCTGGGAGCGCAGGAGCAGGAGGACGAGGAGCGCGACTGCGGGCAGCGCCCACAGCAAGCGCCATGCCAGGGCGGCGTAGAGCGCCAGCAGCGCGGCTGCGGCGGCCAATACCGCAAGTGTGAAAGGCACGCGGCGCGTGTGCGTGGCGCCGCTGGCCTCGGGCGGCTTGGGACCCGGCAGCCACCAGAGGAACGCCAGGGTGCAGGCGAGCCCCAGGGCGATGGCCGGCAGGGTGGCCGGGCCATCGAACACCCGCGCTCCGGTGACAGCCTGGTAGGCGAAGAACAGAGTAGCAGCGACCCACAGCGAGGCGAAGACGATACTGGGCCAAGGCCGGGCCCTGGCTGTGCTGCTGGACATCTTGAGGACCTCCACGATACAACGTCTGGAGCCGCGCTTCGTAGTAAGCCCAGGGCCTTGTGCCCGTTTGCCCACGCCGTGGCGCCAGTTGGCCTTCCGACGACGCCCACGAAGCCGCCTGCGGCGGCCAAGGGGGGCTATGCTACGGCTGTTCGGATAGGCTCCAAGGCCTTGAACCCTTCGCACCCTCAAGCGGCTATAGCCGCCACTACAAAGGGGGCGCGCTTCGCTGATAGGCCAGCGAGCGCCCCACCAGGACGACGACAGCCGCAGCGGCGACGCAGGCGGCGACGGTGACGCCGAGGTACGAGGCGCCGGCCACGCCGCCCACGGTGTTGATGGCCGCGTGAAAGAGCGTCACGATGAGCAGGCTGCCCCGCGCGCCGTTGTACAGCCAGGCGTAGAGGATGGCTTCGGCGACGATGCCCAGCAGCCAGGGCAGGTAGGGCTCGCCGGCGAAGGGGTGCCCGCGGACGAAGAAGAGCGGCAGGTGCCACAGGCCCCACAAGAGGCCCACGAGCGTTGCCGCCGCCAGGGGCTGGAGGCGCGCCTGCAGGCGTTGCTGGGCAAAGCCGCGCCAGCCAATCTCCTCCCAGACGTTGAGGAGCAGGTTCGTGAGCAGCGCCGTGAGTATGCCGTACCACGGCACGAGCGTCTTGAAGCCGGCATAGCTGCCGCTGCGCGCCGCGTCGATGAGCGTGGCACCGGCAAAGAGGGCGACCGGCCCCACCAGCGCGAGCAGGTACCAGGCCGGGTGCACGCGCCAGGCGAGGAGCGGTGCCAGGAGCGCCTTCAGCCCTGCCCGGCCCTCACTCGCACCGGCGACGATCAGCGCGGCGATGGCCGGCCCAAGCGCGGCGAGCAGCAGGCCGAGGGCGAAGGCGGGGTGGTCGAACGGCGCGATGCCGCGCGAGCCGGCCACCTGGGGCGCCCAGCCCAGCCAGGAGAGGCCGAAGGCCAGGATGTAGAAGAAGAGCACCGGATGCTTTTTCATCGCTGCAACCCTCCAGTCGAGCAGAATGCTTCCACGCTTCACGAACGAGTCGCAGCGACCGCTGCATCCCAATGCCGCTACAGTGCAATATGCTGACATGCAGGATTCTAGCAAGAATTGACCCGCCATGCAAGCCGGCCGCACCGGGCATATCCCAGAACCGTCGGGAGCTCTTGAACCACAAAGGCCACAAAGGGCTTTGGGTGCCTCCCTTGCCCCCTTGGTGTCCTTCGTGGTGATCGGCCCCCGTCGGTTGCCGGCGATTCTGGGACACCCGGCCGCACCCTGCCGCATTGCACCATCTGCCGCCTTGGCGTACAATGTGGGCTGAACCGAGCGGCCGGGGATCGACCGAGGCTGTCTCGAGACTCAGAGAGGAGCTCGACAGTCTATGTGCGGCATTTTCGGCATCATCACCAGCGAGGAACAACCCCTGGGGCCGGTCCTGATCGAGGCCGCCCGCCGCCTGGCCTACCGCGGCTACGATTCGGTGGGCTGCGCCACCGTGGCCGCCGACGGCACCATCGACCTGCGCAAGGACGTGGGCCGCATTGGCGAGGTCAGCGCGCGGCTGGGCTTTGCCGAGATGCGTGGCCGGCGCGGCATCACGCAACTGCGCTGGGCCACCTTCGGCGCCCCCTCGCAGGCCAACGCCCAGCCCCACCTCGACTCCGACGGCGACCTGGTCGGCGCGCACAACGGCAATGTGGTCAACAATGTGCAGTTGCGCGAGCTCTTCATCCGTGAGGGGCTGACGGTGCGCGGCACGAACGACGGCGAGACCTGCGTGCACGCCGTGGAGCGCCACTATGACCGCAACGGCGGCGACATGATCGCGGCCATCCGCGCGGCCTATGCCGACCTGGAGGGCGATTACGCTTTCGTTATCACCCACCAGAACGACCACCGGCTCTATGCCATCAAGAAAGGCTCGGGGCTGGTGGCGGGCCTGGGCGAGGGCATGAGCTGCGTCTCGTCGGACCTGCCCAGCATCCTGCCATTGACGCGGCGCGTGCTCTACGTCCGCGATGGCGAGATCGCCGTGCTCACGCCCGATGGGGTCGAGCTCTACAGCGTGGCCAGCGGCGAGCGCATCGCGCGCGAGCCCGAGTGGTATGATGGGCCGATCGAGGTGGCCGAGAAGGGTGGCTACCCCCACTTTATGCTCAAAGAGATCCACGAGCAGCCCGCGGTGGCGGGCGAGCTGCTGCACCTGCTCGACAACTCGCCGCACGTGGCGCGCTTCCTGCAGGCGCTGCAGGCGCGGCGCGAGCGGCCCGTCCACCTGGTGGGCTGCGGCACGAGCTACCATGCCTGCCTGCTGGGGGCCTACTACTTGGGCCAGCTCGCCGGGCGCGCCGCGCTGCCGGTGCTGGGTCCGCAGTTCATCGAGCAGTGTGGCGCCTGCGTAGGGCCGGAGGACGTTGCCGTCTTTGTCAGCCAGAGCGGCGAGACCAAAGACGTGCTCAACGCCGTCAAGGTGATGCGCGAACGCGGCGGGCAGGTGCTGGGGGTGCTCAACGTGCTGGGGTCGACGCTGGCGCAGCAGAGCGACTGCTACCTGCCGCTGGCCTGCGGCTATGAGATCAGCG
>Ga0116161_1002659_pt1 | contig 16656 bp, 10 predicted proteins | sample AD_JPNAS3_MetaG_FD_89877 | JGI IMG/M metagenome (GOLD analysis project Ga0116161, IMG submission 89877) | Active sludge microbial communities of municipal wastewater-treating anaerobic digesters from Japan - AD_JPNAS3_MetaG | ecosystem: Engineered > Bioreactor > Anaerobic > Digestate | place... | reverse complement strand
GGCGGGATTCCTTACCCTGCTGGTTGCCGGTCCGGGACAATTTTCAGCCGACGGCATTCTTTTCTCCAAACCGGCTAAAGCGGCAAAAAACACCTGAAATTTTGTTACGGGACCGCACCGGGAATCAATTGCCATCTCATCAATGAGTGTCGCCGGCAACCGCCGGCAACCGAATCCGCCGATGGCACCGCTTCCTCCGGTTTTTCCCGGCCTCGTCGGCATGGATCGGCGCCATCGGCGGACGCCAGCATTTTGAGATAGCTTCCCGGCTTCCCTTCATTTGGCCCCGCCATGACGGCCTGACCTCACCCCGCCTTCCCCTTGCCCGGTTCCTCCGGCCAAACCGGAGCCAGCCGGCAGCCTCTACCACAGCTAAACAGGCGCCCGCCATAAGAAATTTCATTTGCTTCGGGCAAAGCCTCGTCTATGTTAAGCGTCACTTAATCCGTTTATTAACTGTCGTGAAAACTATATCAGTCCTGACCGCAATATCGCTGTTGGGCGTTTCGCTTCTACTGGCCCCCACCAGTTGGGCCCAAGGCACGGAGTTCACCTACCAGGGAATGCTCAACGACGGCACCGGCCCGGCCAACGGCAGTTACGACTTGCGCCTGACCGTTTATGATGCCCTGACCGGCGGCGCGCAGAAAGGCAACGCCGTCACCAACACCGCCACCGCCGTGAACAACGGCTGGTTCGCCGTCACGCTCGATCCGGGCGCGGGCGTGTTTGACGGCAGCGCGCGCTGGCTGGAAATCGCCGTGCGCACCAACGGTGGCGGCTCGTACACCACCTTGACGCCGCGACAGGCCATCACGCCCACGCCCTACGCCATTCACGCCGGACAGGTGAATGCCGCCGGCGTCGTGGGGTCACTGCCCGCTTCCGCCCTGCTGGCGGTTATCCGGGCAGCGTGCAATTCACTGATTGGGGCAATCAATTCCACGGTAGCTTTCAAGGGGATGGTTCGGGTCTGACCGGCGTGAATGCGTGGGCTTTGAACGGTCTGACAGCGGATCGGTTTTGGCAGACGGGCGGCAACTTCGGCATTGCGCCGGGCCTGGATTACCTCGGCACTGCCGATCCCAATCCTTTGGAACTGCGTGTCAACAACCAACGCGCGCTACTGGTCGAACCGAGCGTGCCGGCGGGCGGCACGCCGAACTTGATTGGGGGTCATTCCGTCAATAGTGCCAGCGGTTCGGGCAACGTGATCGGTGGCGGCGGGAAAAATGCCTTTCCCAATCAAGCCATCGGCGATCATGGCGTCATTGGCGGCGGCACCGGCAATACGGTGGGCACAAACTCCGTGGTTGGCGGCGGCGTCGGCAACTTCGCCGTCGGTCAGCAGGCAGCGATTGGTGGTGGTGAAGCGGGCATTGCCCAGGGAAATCATTCCACCGTTGGCGGGGGCAAGCTCAATGGCGTGACGGGCGAGTTCGGCACGATTGCGGGCGGCAGCTACAACCAAGCTCACGGTTACGCGGCGGTGGTCGGGGGCGGCGGCGGCATTGGTCCGACCCCGATGGACATTTACGGTAATCAGGCGCTGGGCAATTGGAGCGTCGTCGGTGGCGGCCGATTGAATCTGGCCGCCAACACGTTTGCCACGGCGTCGGGCAGCGGCTACAACCATGTGAGTGGTTATGCCGCCACCATTGCGGGCGGTGGCGGATTGGATCCGAACCTGGGGACGCTGCTCACCAACCGCGCGTCCGGCAGTTGGAGCGTAATCAGCGGCGGACGCGAAAACTCCGCTGACGGAGAGTCCGCCACCGTGGGCGGCGGCGAACGAAACACCGCCTTGCGAAAATGGGCCACCGCCAGCGGCGGCACCGGCAACCAATCGCTGGGTGAATCGGCGACGGTGGGTGGCGGCTTTTACAACACGGCGGACTTTTCCGCTTCCACTGTCAGCGGCGGGGAGGAGAATGGCGCTTTGAGCCAGCACGCCACCGTGGGTGGCGGCGTGGGTAATTGCGTCCACAGGGAAGCCGCGACCATCGAGGGCGGCGCGAATAACCTGAGCGACGGTCCTTACGCCACCGTACCGGGCGGACGGGAAGCAAAACCATCGCAATACGGGCAACTGGCGCTTGCCGCGGGCATGTTTGTCAATCCCGGCGATGCGCAACACTCGATCTTCATCCTACGTGGGGTGACCGATCCCACCACCCCGGCGACCAAAATGGCACTGGACGGTGGTGGCACTATGCTCGCCATCCAACCCAATCAAACGCTGGCTTTTGACATTCTGCTGGTGGCTCGGCCGACCCGAACGTGCCACCGGGCACGGATTCACTCGGATTTCACTTTACCGGCGTCGTCAAGGACGTGAATGGAACCGCAACATTTGTGGGGAGTCCGACCATCACCACGTTGGGCGCTGATCCAGCGGGCTGGTCGGCCACTCTCGCCCTGGCCGGCAACCGCATGGTCATCAATGCGAACGGAAATACCAGCAGTTCAGGCTTCTCTACGACAGTCCGTTGGGTGGCGCGCGTGGATGCGGCGGATGTGAGCTGGTAAACCTCGACCTTGCAACTGAAACCCATGGCAAGAACACAACACGGATGCGCCTTATGAAAAACTGGAAAGTTGAGCTCAAAAAAATCGGGGACACCGGAAACTCCGGAACGGCAGCCAGCGCGCTCGCCGACTGGTGCCGGCTGGTGACCCATTTGTTACCGGTCGGAACCCGCCAAGACTGGTTCGTCCAACCTCTGCGCCTCGGCGTCGCTGTGGCTCTTCTGCTGCTCTGTCTGAGCGCGTCGTTCGCGCAGAGCTACTCGATTGACTGGTGGACCATAGACGGCGGGGGCGGCACCAGCACCGGCGGCGTCTATGCGGTCACCGGCACCATCGGCCAACCGGACGCCGGCAGCACGGCCATGACCGGTGGAGCGTATTCGGTGACGGGCGGGTTCTGGGCGTTGGCGGCGGTGCAAACGCCCGGCGCGCCGTTGCTTTCCATTGCCCGCACAGCCACTGACACCGTGGCGGTCTGGTGGGCCTCACCCTCAACCGGTTGGATACTGCAACAGAATACCAACAGTGTGACGAGTGTGAACTGGAGCAACGTGGTGACGGCTCCGGTGGATGACGGCACGCACAAGATGGTCATCATCAGTCCGCCCACGGGCAACCGCTTCTATCGGCTCTTCAAACCTTGAAGCCCGGTCAACCAACGTCAACCAAATCACAAAACCTATGAGAATCACACTATCCCTGCTCAGCTTGGTGCTGGGCCTCACCTTCAGCCTGCCAACAGGGACCGCCCTGGCCCAAGGGACGGCGTTCACATACCAGGGTATACTCAACGACGGTGGCAACCCGGCCAACGGCAGTTACGACCTGCGCCTGATCGTTTACGATGCCCTGACCGGCGGCGCGCAGAAAGGCAACGCCATCACCACCACTGCCACCGCCGTGAGCAACGGGCTCTTCACCGTCACACTCGATCCGGGCGCGGGCGTGTTTGACGGCAGCGCGCGCTGGCTGGAAATCGCCGTGCGCACCAATGGCGACACCGCCTTCACCACACTCACGCCGCGACAGCAACTCACACCGGCCCCGTATGCGCTATATGCAGGCACGTCGTCAGACGTGACGGCTGGTTCGGTTGTGAAAAGCCTGAACTCTCTCAAAGACAACGTCACCCTGGCTGCCGGATCGAATGTGGTGATTACGCCGAGCGGCAACACGCTGACCATTGCGTCAGCGGGTGCTGGCGGAAGCGGGATCTGGTCGCTCAATGGCAGCAACGCCTATTACGCGACAGGAAACGTGGGCATCGGCACAACCACGCCCCCATCGCGGCTGGATGTGGTTGGGAACTGGAATGGTCAGTATGGCGCCTTGCAGTTGGCCGGCGACAAGCCAACGCTTCGGTTCACCGGCGGGCCGGTGACGGGGAACAGCTCCTGGCTGTTGCACGTGGGCAATGATGCCGGCAACCTGGGTTTCTACCGTAAAACCGGCGCGACCTGGTCTCAGGTCATGGCGCTCACCACCAACGGGCATGTCGGCATCAACACGACGATCCCGAACAATAACATGCTGGAAATCGCCGGGCAGAATGCGCTCGGCCTGGTCGGCTACAACCCGTTCCTGACTTTTTACGATGACAACGCCGGCTACGCAAAATCACGCATCCAGGGCGTGGGTGGTGATTTGAATCTCTTTACGGAGAGCTACATGAACGGGTCGAACCCATTCTCGTTCCTCAAACTGGCCAACAGCGGCAATGTGGGTATCGGCTCCTCGGCGCCTGTGGGAAAACTTGAGGTGGTCGGCCAGGATGCGGTGCGTCTGATCGGCTACAACCCGTTCCTGACCTTTTACGATGACAACGCTGGCTACGCAAAATCACGCATCCAAGGCGTGGGTGGTGATTTGAATCTCTTTACGGAGAGCTACATGAACGGGTCGAAACCGTTCTCGTTCCTCAAACTGGCTAACAGCGGCAATGTGGGTATCGGCTCGTCGGCGCCTGTGGGAAAACTTGAGGTCGTCGGCCAGGATGCGGTGCGTCTGATCGGCTATCAACCCTTCCTGACGTTTCTGGACGACAACGCCGGTTACGCTCGGTCGCGCATCCAGGGGGTGGGCGGAGATCTGTTTTTTGAAGCCGAAAGTTACGTAAACGGCGCCAACCCCAATAATTACATGAAACTCTCAAACTCGGGCAACGTCAGCGTGAAGAATATCACCATTCGCGGCGGCGCCGACGTGGCGGAGCCGTTCGAGTTCAGCGCGGCGGAGGCGGAGGTTGTTCCCGGTTCGGTCGTGATCATTGACGATGAGCACCCGGGGAAGCTAAGACTCAGTACTCACGCCTATGACACGCGCGTGGCGGGAATTGTCAGCGGCGCGAACGGGGTGAATCCAGGCATCAGTCTGCATCAGGAAGGCGTGTTGGAGGGCAGCCGCAATGTGGCCCTGAGCGGACGGGTGTATGTGCTGGCCGATGCCGCGAACGGTCCGATCCGAGCCGGCGATTTACTCACGACCTCCGAGACGCCCGGCTGCGCCATGAAAGTAACCGACCACGCCCGCGCGCAAGGGGCGATCCTCGGCAAGGCCATGACCGGATTGAAGGCCGGCACCGGCACGGTGCTGGTGCTGGTCTCGCTGCAATGAGCCCGGGGAGGATAGTTGCTATGAAAACAACCTTTCTGGTTCTTCTGCTGGCTACCGGTGTGGCGTCCGCCGCGGTGCGCTCCCTCGGGCATCTGCCCACCGGGCAACCGTACATCAAGGATGAGATTGAATTCTGCCTCAAGGCCGACGTCGCCAGCGCGCTCTCTTCCACCGGCCTGCAACGACGGAGGGTGGATGTTGCCCGTATCGCGGCACTGCACCCGGCCGTGAGTGCCGTGATTGGAAATCATCTGGCCGCCGCCAACTGGCTCCGCGGTGAACCGCTTCCCGCAGCGATCCGCGCGGGCGGAAACGAAGTGCCCGCCATGGCGCGAACCTTGACGGCCCTGCTCGTCCCGGGCGCCGACGCGGCGGAAGTTGTCGTCGCGCTGCGGAAGCACCCGGATGTGGAATGGGCCAGCCTCAACACCTTGGAAGCGCCAACGTACGAACCCAACGATTCCCAGTGGTCGAACCAATGGGCGCCTAGGCGGATTCTCGCCACGAATGCCTGGGAGATTGCGCAAGCCAGCACAAACTTGCGCGTCGCAGTGGTGGACACGGGGGTGGACCTGACGCATCCCGATCTGGCGAGCCGCATTGTTTACCAAAAAGGTTTCGCCGGGAACGCCAGTGGCGATGCGATGCGGGATGCACGGGGCGGCGCTAGCATTGATCATGGCACGCACGTGGCTGGCATCGTCGCGGCCATTCGCGATAACAACCTTGGTATCGCCGGCATCGCTCAACTCGGCATCATGGCAATGGGGTGCGCCGTCTGGGATGGCACGAACCAGTATCTCATCGGCTCCGAGACTGACGCCATCAACGATGCCATTGCCAACGGCGCCTCTGTCATCAATTGCAGTTTCGCGCAGGCGGTGCCGGTAAGCGCCGCCATGCAAAGCGCCCTGGACAGTGCGCGCAACGCCGGGGTGATCGTCGTGTGCGCCGCCGGCAACGACGGGACGAACATCCTGGCCAGTCCATCATCCGCCGGGTGGACCGCTCACACCTGGCCCATCATCGTCAGCAACACTCAGGAAGGGGCTAACGATACGCTCCATCCTTCCAGCAACTATGGTTCAGCGATCACGCTCGCGGCACCCGGTACCGCGATCCTGAGTACCGTCACCACGAACTTTCAAACGCCGAGCGCCGGTGGAACTTACAGCCTCATGACTGGCACTTCCATGGCGGCGCCTCACGTCGCAGGCGCCGCCGGCATGGTGCGCAGCATGAACCCCACCCGCATCACCGGTACCGGCGTGCGCGACCTTTTGATTCGCATGGCCCAGGATCGCGGCACGCCCGGATTCGATACCAATTATGGTTTTGGCATGACACAACTGCCCCTGTCCTTTCTCGGCGCGCTCAAAGCTGCTACCACCTTTGCCGGCACCAACAGTAACATCTGGCTCACGGATGGATCCTATGAACTGCCGTATCCGACCATTCCCGATGCCATTCGATTCACCGTCGCCGGCGGGACCGTCATTTTGAATGGTGGGGTCAGTGGCATCACGCCTTCCTATCCCGCACAGACCATCTCCAGCCCGGTTACGTTGAACGCGTTCCCGGATCGGCCTGTCACGATTGGCAACTGAATCCGTTGGCAAAATGCTTCAAACCCAAATTCCGGCATGAAAACCAAAACTCCCGTTCTGATCATCCTCTTGGTATTGATCCTCACCGTTCACCCGCAACTCTCCACCTGCCACGCCCAAGGCACGGCGTTCACCTACCAAGGGCGCGTGACGGCCAACGGCACGGACTTCAACGGCGTCGGCCAGTTTAAATTTGCCCTGGTCACCAGCACCAACTTCAGCCATCAGGCCACGGCCACGGCCCAACCGCCCAGCGGCGGGTTTATTACCCTGATCAATGTCGTCTCCGGCGGCAGCGGCTACACCACCGCCCCGACGGTGACCGTTTCCGGCGGCGGCGGTTCCGGGGTGGTCGCCCATGCCACGATCAGCGGCGGCGCAGTGACCGCCATAACCGTGGACAACCCCGGTTCGGGCTATACCTCCACACCGACGGTGACGGTTGCGCCGCCGCCGCCGAACATTGCCTACACGACGTATTGGAGCAACGACGGAACGAGCGTGGCGGGGAGCGAACCGACGGCCGCCGTGAACGTGAACGTGGCCAAGGGCCTCTTCACGGTGATGCTGGGCGACACGGCGCTGCCGAACATGGGCGCGCTGGATGCCGCATTGTTTGCCCAGCCGGATTTGCAGTTGCGAATCTGGTTCAATGACGGAGCCAACGGATTTGCGGTGCTCGAACCAGCGCAAAACCTGACTCCGACACCCTACGCGATCGTGGCGGGCAACTTGAGCGGGGTGCTGCCAGTCAGCCAATTGTCCGGCACGCTGTCCTCCGGGCAGTTGGGCGGAACATATTCCGGGGCGGTGACGTTCAACAACACGGGCAACGTTTTCAGCGGCAATGGCAGCGGGTTGACGGGGGTGAACGCGGCGATGGTGGGTGGCGTGAGCGGGGCGAATATCTGGAAGTTGAGCGGTAACAGCGGCGTGGGATCAGGCCAGTTTTTGGGGACAACGGACAACCAACCGCTGGAATTGCGCGTCAACGGCCAGCGCGCGTTGCGCTTGGAGCCTAGCAGCACCGACGCCCCCAATATCATCGCTGGATCACCGGTGAATTATGTTTCCAATAATGTGGTCGGAGCCACGATCGCTGGCGGCGGCACGACCAATTATTCTGGATATTCCCTTACGAATAGTGTGACTGCGGACTATGGTGCCGTGGGTGGTGGCTTGGGCAACACCGCCAGCGGTTGGGCTTCGACGGTGGGCGGCGGCTTTCAGAACAAGGCCAGAGGCACGTATGCGACGGTGGGCGGCGGCTTTGCCAACACCCCAAGTGGCGAAGGTTCGGTCGTAGCCGGTGGCTCGGGCAACACCGCCAGCGGCGGTGCTTCGATCGTAGCCGGTGGCTCGGACAACACCGCCAGTGGTCGCGATTCAACGGTGGCGGGCGGCGGGAGTAACACCGCCAGTGGCTATGCTTCCACGGTGGCCGGTGGCTATAACAACTTCGCCATTGGAGATTTTTCCTTTGCCGGTGGACTCCATGCTAAAGCCTTGGGCAACGGTTCATTTGTTTGGAGCGATGCCAATCCCGATAACTTTGGTTATTCCGGCGACAATAAATTTCAGGTTCGCGCCTCAGGAGGTGTGTGGTTTTATGCCAATGCGGCTGCCAGCGTGGGGGTGTATCTGCCGCCGGGTGGCAATGCCTGGGCCGCGACCAGTGACCGCAACGCCAAGGAAAATTTCCACGCGGTTGATCCGCAGGAGATCCTCACCAAGGTGGCCGCGCTGCCCGTGCTGGATTACAACCTGAAGAGCCAGGACCCATCCATCCGCCACCTGGGCCCCATGGCGCAGGATTTTTATGCGGCGTTTGGTCTGGGCGAGGACGACAAGCACATCACCTCGGTGGATGCCGACGGCGTGGCCCTGGCCGCCATCCAGGGCTTGAATCAGAAACTGGAGACGGAAGCAACTGCATTGCGAACGGAGAACGCGCAGTTGAAAGCGCGTTTGGAGCGGCTTGAACGGTTGTTGCTGGCGCAGACAAGCGGAGGTGCGAAATGAAAACCCGAAGATGGAAGATGGAGAATGGAAGGTGGCGGTTACCCGCATTGCCAACGTCTGGAACAACAGGCAATCAACGGCCGTCTCTGCCTCAGCGTCTCGGTGTCTCTGTGGCTCTTCTGCTCCTCAGCCTGAGCGTGTCGTTCGCGCAGAGCTACTCGATTGACTGGTGGACCATAGACGGCGGCGGCGGCACCAGCACCGGCGGCGTCTATGCGGTCACCGGCACGATCGGCCAACCGGATGCCGGCAGCACCGCCATGACTGGTGGAGCATATTCGGTGACGGGCGGGTTCTGGGCGTTGACGGCGGTGCAAACGCCCGGCGCGCCGTTGCTTTCCATTGCCCGCACAGCCACCGACACCGTGGCGGTCTGGTGGGCCTCACCCTCAACCGGTTGGATACTGCAACAGAATACCAACAGTGTGACGAGTGTGAACTGGAGCAACGTGGTGACGGCTCCGGTGGATGACGGCACGAACAAGATGGTCATCATCAGTTCGCCCACGGGCAACCGCTTCTATCGGCTCTTCAAACCTTGAAGCCCGGTCAACCGAGGTCAACCAAATCACAAAAACCTATGAGAATCACACTATCCCTGCTCAGCTTGGTGCTGGGCCTCACCTTCAGCCTGCCAACGGGGACCGCCCTGGCCCAGGGCACGGCGTTCACGTATCAAGGACGATTGGACAGCGACGGCACGCCCTTTAACGGCAGTGCGACTTTCAAACCAACGCTTTGGGATGCGGCGACGAATGGGGTGCTCCTGGCCGGCAATTCCCCCACTACCGTGACCTTGGAGGTCACGAACGGTTTGTTCACGCTGTCGTTGGATTTTGGCGCGCAGTTTTCCGGGGCAGACCGGTGGTTGCAACTGGAAGTGACCACTGGTGGCGGCCCGTTCACCACCTTGACGCCGCGACAAGTCATCACGCCCACGCCTTATGCCCTGCATGCCCGTCAGGTGGATGCCGTCGGCGTCGTGGGGACGCTCTCCTCCGGGCAGTTGAGCGGAATATATTCCGGGGCGGTGACGTTCAACAATGCCGGGAACGTGTTCAGCGGCGACGGCAGCGGGTTGACGGGGGTGAACGCGGCGACGGTGGGCGGAGTGAACGGAACGGATATCTGGAAACTCAGTGGAAACAGCGGTGTGGGAGCGGGACAATTTTTGGGGACGACGGACAATCAACCGTTGGAGTTCCGGGTCAATGGAGTGCGGGCACTGCGGCTGGAACCGGGTGTCAACGGCCGGCCGAACGTGATTGGTGGAGCAACCAACAATACGGTGGCGACATTTGGCGCGACCATCAGTGGCGGCTGGGGCAACACGATTCAGACCAACGCCGAGTCTTCCACCATTGCCGGCGGCTGGGACAACACGATTCAGGCCAACGCCGGCTCCGCCACCATTGCCGGCGGCGTGAACAACACGATTCAGACCAATGCCGACTACGCCATCATTGGCGGCGGTTTCCAGAACACGATTCAGACCAACGCCTGGGCTTCCACCATTGCCGGCGGCGGTGAAAACACGATTCAGTCCGACGCCGAGGCTTCCACCATTGGCGGCGGCTGGGACAACACGATTCAGACCAACGCCTACTACTCCACCATTGGCGGCGGCCACGCAAACACGATTCAGACCAACGCTCATGATTCCACCATTGGCGGCGGCTACATGAACACGATTCAGACCAACGCCGACTACGCCATCATTGGCGGCGGCGTTAAAAACACGATTCAGCCCGACGCCGATGCTTCCACCATTGGCGGCGGCGGTGAAAACACGATTCAGCTCGACGCCGATGCTTCCACCATTGGCGGCGGCTGGGGCAACACGATTCAGAGCTCCGCCTACGAGTCCACCATTGGCGGCGGCAACCAAAACACGATTCAGACCAACGCCTGGGCTTCCACCATTGGCGGCGGCGCCAATAACACGATTCAGACCAACGCCCACCACGCCACCATTCCCGGTGGCTATCGGAACGAGGCGGCTGGCGAGTATAGCTTTGCCGCCGGCCTTCGGGCCAAGGCCAATCATGATGGCGCGTTCGTCTGGGCGGATTCGAGCTTCGCGGATTTCTCTTCCACCGCCAGGAATGAGTTCAACATCCGCGCGCAGAACGGCGTCCGGATTCAAGCCGACAAAGGCATTCATTTGCACGCGCTGGATGCGCCCATCATTGTGCGAGACTGGGACCCGTTTGCCGCCAGCGCGGGTCCTGGCAAGGCGGGCATCGGTCGCTGGGGATTGTTCATGGAACCGAGTGCTCTAACCGTGGGCATTCCCTCCGATGATGTTCCCAACCGCTATTTCCGAGTATCCAAGTACAGCACCAACGGCACGGCTACTGCCCTGATGACCGTGACCCAAGCCGGAGATGTCACAGCCAAATCGTTTAATCCGTCGAGTGACCGGCAGTTGAAGGAGAACTTCGCGGCGGTGTCGCCGGAGGAAGTGCTGGCGAAGGTGGCGGCGTTGCCGATCAGCCGTTGGAACTTCAAAGGGGAGGCGGAGACCCCGCACCTGGGCCCCATGGCGCAGGATTTCCATGCGGCGTTCGACTTGGGGACGGACGACAAACACATCGCCACGGTGGACGCCGACGGCGTGGCCCTGGCCGCCATCCAGGGGCTGAATCAAAAGTTGGAGGCAAAAACTCAGGCGGCGGCGGAGCGGATTTACCAATTGGAAACCGAAAACACCGAGTTGAAACAGCGGCTGGAACGACTGGAATACTTGTTAATCAATAGACCCAACGGAGACAGGCAATGAAAACGCAACCTCAAATGAACCTCAGCGTGAATCAGTCCCGACCCCCATCCAGGACCATCCGGCCAAGCAGTGTTTGGCGGACTTGGACCATAGGCGCGGTGGCGCGGTGCATAACGGTCGCTTTGCTGCTCCCGGCATTACCGGTTATTTCCCAGACGCTGCCGGAGGCTTTGGACACCACCGACATTCTTTGGAGCACCTGGGTTACGGATACGCAGGAGAAAGTGGTCACCGGCACGGGCGGCGAGTGGAGCGGGCAGACGGCCGTCACCCACGACGGAGTGGACGCAGCCCGGAGCGGGACGCTGCCAACTGGCCACACCGCCCATTTGCGCACTGAAAGTCTGAGCGGCCCAGGGACGGTGACATTCTGGCGCCGCCACGGATTGACCAACTACGTCAGTCCATACCTCCTCCAAGCAAACGATCAGTGGATCTACCGCGACTTCCCGGGCGGGGAATGGCAGCCCTTGGCCGTGGAATTACCTCCCGGCCCCGCGACACTGGAGTTTCTATGGCAGAATTCTGACTGGGCGGGTCAGGCAACCGACAACTTTGCCTATGTGGACGAGGTAGTCGTCCATGAAGCCAGCGGCGCTCCGGTATTCTTTCCATCCTGGCCCAGCCAACTGACGGCGGGCGAAGGTTACCGGTTGAATTTTAATGTCCCGGTGCTGGGCGCAAAACCAATGCGGATCGATGCCTATCCACCGGATTCTTCGTGGTCTTATTATACTCAGGTTCCCCAATTAATGGCCAATGATGCGCCGCGCTTGTCGGGATATTTCTCTTCGCCTCTAGCGGAAACCAACTCGGCGGGAACGTGGACGATTGTTGCTTCCAATGCGTTAGGAGTGGTCACCAATTACATCACGACGGTGATTACCTCAACGCCGCCACATTCCATCTACATTGAAGGGCCGTACGAAGTCTGGGCCGGCGCCCAAGTGGAGCTGGTGGCTCAACCTTCCGGCACGCCTCCGTTCACGTACCAATGGGAAAAGGATGGAGCGCCGCTTCCGGGCCAGGTGGACGCCACGCTGGTGTTGCCCCATTTCTCCGCCGCCGATGAGGGCGTTTATGCCGTCGTCGTTTCCAATGCCTTGGGCGCCACCCGGAGCTCGGAACATTGGATCAGTCTGGGCGATCAACCGCCCATGATCACTTCGGCGCCGGACGACGTGAATCTGTCGCTCTACGATTACGGCTATTTGGAGGCGGATTTTGAAGGAACGCCGCCTTTTATGATTACCTGGCGGCGTGACGGTCAGGTGGTCGATGAAGATCCGTACACGATTTATACCGGAACTTTTCTCAGTTTGTATGGGCGCATGGTTGACACTCCGGGAGTTTATACTGTCTCCATCACCAATGGGCTGGGGGGGGTGCAGAGTGATCCGGTCGTTGTTCAAGTTGGCCTTGGAATCGACTTGGCCGCAGCCCTGGATAATCCAACCGTGGGGTGGCGGCAGGAATCCCCCTATGACGTTTGGTGGACCAGTCAAAGCGTGGTAACCCATGACGGCGAAGATGCCGCTGGCTTCACGGATTTCGCGCCAGGTTCGTTGCGCACCGCCGTGCGCGGCCCGGCCACCATTTCCTTTTGGTGGCGGGCGATGGACGCCGAGTTAAGCTTTCAGGTGGACGGCGTTGAAAAAGAGTTGTTGGAGGCGGTAGAAGACGATTCAGGTTGGCAAAAGGTGGTGTTACAACTCGACTCCGGCTGGCATGAACTCGAATGGCTGCCGGGATGGGAGGACTGGGACTATCCGAATAGTCAGGTCTATGTCGATGAATTCGAGATCTTCGTTGCCTCCAAACCGGAGATTTTGCAACAACCGCAAGGGGGTGATTTTACCATAAACGACACCGCGCACCTGACGATTGGAGTCCTTGGGGAGACTCCCTTCCGTTACCAACTTTACCGTGGCGACACGCTGTTGCAAACGGTTTCCGATGTGGCCAGTTCCACTTACTCTTTCGACGTGCCGATCCAGAATGACTCCGCCGGCGCCTACTGGATTGAGGTGACCGACGCGCTGGGTCGCAGTGCAACCAGCGACGACGCAATTATTTCCGTGGACGACAACTTTGGTGTTCTGGATAATTTTGCCGCGGCGGTCAACCAACCGGATGAGGATTGGTACTACACCGATTGGTCGTGGTTATCCGGAGATAGCTATTATCCAATTCGACCGTGGTACCGCACGTACGCCGATGGTTTTCCCGCCGGCACGGCGGCTTGCGGCCGCACCCCGGTTTTACAGGCCGGCGAATTGGCGGCGGTGTTCATGGACTATGACGCGCCCACGCCGATGGTGCTGCGTTTTTGGCTGCGGCTCAACGGCGCGACACCCGAGGAGGCCTTCGGATTAAGTCTGGATGGCGATTTGCAAAATCCTATCGTCATCGGCACCGCTCCCGGGACCAGCGGAGAAATCTGGACTGGTTATGAAATCGCGCTCGGCACCGGCTTCACCGAGATTCAGTGGGAAATTTTGGCGCCAGTGGACGGCGTGGTGGCATTTCTGGGTAACATCGAAGTACTTTCAGTTGCACCGCCGGAAATTACCCAGCAACCTGAACCCTTGGTTTTGGTTGCCGGTGAGAGAGGCAACTTGAGCGTCAATGTCAGCGGCGCCGGGCCATTCACGTACCAATGGTTCAAACAGGGTGTCGGTCCGCTGTCGGGAGAAACTGCGGCGACTTTGTCGTTTGCTTCGGCAGCCGCCGGGGACAGCGGCGTCTATTGGGTGGAAGTTGCCAACCCATTCGGAACGACAACGAGTGACACGGTGACGGTCACGGTGACAGGGCCGCGACCGTACTTCACCCAGGTGCTCCAACCCCAACAGTTGCTCCCGGGTGACAACCTTTCTCTCGAAGTGGCGGTCGTCAGCGCCAATGGGCCGCTGACCTATCGGTGGTACCACGATGGTACGTTGGTCCCAAGCAGCGGCAGCACTTACTCGCGGACGGGAGTCACCACAGCCGACGCCGGACTTTACCGCGTGGAGGTGTCCGACCCGTATTACACGATCACCAATGAAACCCGGGTGACAGTTTCGCCTGTGCTCTACACCGTGACCTGGCTGTGGGCGTCTGAGACGAATCATTCTGCCGGGCCGGAAGCCATCAACAATTCCGGCGTGGTGGTGGGGGATACCGATTCAGGAGCCACCGTCTGGACCAACGGCACTCCATTGCGTCTGACGCCGTCTGGAACACCTTTTAGCCAGGCCTATTCCATCAACGATCAGGGGGACGTGGTGGGGATACAATATGGCCCACGTTGGTTTGAGGGTCCGCGTACGGTCCAAGTCTGGTCACCCCCGTACGCCCCGGCCAATTTCACCAATCTGGGGACACCCGCGGGACATCCCTTTATAGATATTGCGCGCCTGAATAATCGCGGGGAAATCATCGCCACCGAAAGCGCCATGGGACTCTTTGGCCAACCGCGCTACTCGTTCCGTTACACTCCTGCCGAAGGCTGGTCACATCTGGGGCCGTTGACGGGCACATCACCGCTCCCGCCCGCCATTGACCAAGGCTGGGCCACCATCCTGGATATTAACAATGCGGGACTCATCGTGGGCTTGAGTTATTTCCAGGAGGAAAACTTCAATCCCACCCAAGCCACTGGCTGGCGTTTTGACCCGACCGTGCGGCCACTGCGCCGGCAGGCGATGGACACCTTGGATCCGCGACTGGCACTGACGCCGGCGGAACCGTGGGGCTGGTTGGACGTGGTCAATGATCTGGGAGACATTATCGGGCGGCACTGGGCCACCAATGCCCCCACCAAGCTCTACCTGATTGACGCCAATGGCATCACCCACAAGCTCCTCGAACGGCCGCCGGTGCTGTTCGGTATTCACGATGATGGAGAGGGCTTCAACATTGACGCCATGAACAATCGTCGGGAAATGGTGGGCTACCGCCGGGCGGAGGACGGCGGGCATGCCATCTTGGTGCGTGACCGCACGGTGGCGCCGGGCGTGCTGCCGACCACTTTCAATAATTTCGAAATGTACGATTTGGAAGACCTGGTGATTGGCGGCACCGGGGAATTCCGCCTGGCCTACGCCCGCGGCATGAACGATGCCGGCCAGATTGTCGGTTCGACCAGGCGGGACAGCGGCGACGGGGGTGCTCCCGGTTTTCTGTTGACGCCCGTGATGGCTTATCCCGATCAAAGTGCGCACGCATTGGAAGACCTGATTACGCGGACCGCCGGCGAGCCGGTGGAATTCAGCGCGAGTTCCCTGTTGGTGAACGACTTGGGGGTGGCGCCGCTCGCGGTCGTGAACGTGGCCACCAGCAGCGATAACGGGGGCACCATCACGGATCTCGGCGGTGGCCAATATCGTTACACGCCACCCGCGGGCCCCGATCAGCCCGATCGCTTCACTTACACCCTGCAAGCCGCCGACAGCACCACCGCCGAGGGCACGGTGCGGGTTCTGCTGGCGCCCGCGCCACTGCCTCCCCCGGACGGCTCCGCAGTGCAAGTCCTGCCGGAAGACCAGGTGCGGATTCGCTTCGAGGATTTACCCCCCGGCCAGACCTTCAGGCTGGAAGCCGCCCAGGACCCGGAGGGCCCCTGGGTGCAGCTCGCCACCTTCATTGTCCGTCCGGATGGCGTGGTGGAATACATTGAGATGCCGCCCCTCGATGCCAATGCCCGCTTCTACCGGGTGGTGCCGGTGGAGTGATTCGCGATCCCGCGCGGAGTCTAGACCAACCCGAGCAGCTGCCGCTCTTTGAGGCGATGCTGCGCCAGGGCCGGCTCAGCTACGGCGAAATTCGGGACCGGGAAACCGGGCGGTTGCAAGCGCTCAGGTATGCGACGCTGCTCTGGCAATTGTTGCGTTCGCTCATTGAAGGCGCCCTCGGTGGCCTCGTTCGCCAGTTGGGCCGCAGAGTCATCAACCAGGGCAGCTCCGGCAGTCGATCCCCGATCTCCCCTCCCCGATTTCCCATCTCCGATCTCCCATCTCCGCGCTCTCTGTGCCTCTGTGGTTGATCACCCTCGCTGAATGTCACCGTACGGAATGAACCACAGAGACGCCGAGGACACAGAGAAGGCCATGGCCGGGC
>Ga0116161_1002630_pt1 | contig 16733 bp, 10 predicted proteins | sample AD_JPNAS3_MetaG_FD_89877 | JGI IMG/M metagenome (GOLD analysis project Ga0116161, IMG submission 89877) | Active sludge microbial communities of municipal wastewater-treating anaerobic digesters from Japan - AD_JPNAS3_MetaG | ecosystem: Engineered > Bioreactor > Anaerobic > Digestate | place... | reverse complement strand
CTTGCGGAACTGACAGGTCAGGCCCGCGGCCAAGATCGGCAGCGGTTCGGCGCCGAGGTCCTCAGCCATTTGAAAGTATTCGTAATACCCCAGTCCGTGGCTCTGCCAGTACCCCCAGAGGTTGTGGTTCACCGCACGACGCTCCAGCGGTCCGACCGTGCGTTTCCAATGATACTGTGTCTCAAAGCTGCGTCCTTCCACCAGACAGCCGCCCGGGAAGCGCAGGGTCGCGGGCTTCAACTTTGCCAGCATCTCCATCAGGTCTTTACGAAGGCCGTTCTTGCGGCCCTTGTAGGTGTCCTGCGGGAAGAGCGAAACCAGATCGAGATCCACGGTGCCGCGCGCATCGAGCAGCGCCACGAGCCGCGCGTTCGTCACCGTCGCGCTCGGCTCAAAGAGCGCCTCGTAACGCGCCCAAGGCGCAGGCGGCGGCGAGTCCAGCGGCGAAGCGGCCCGCCCGTCTGGGCATCCCGTCTTCCAAGCCTCCTTCGCGATACGGAATGCCGCCAGCGGCTGCCGCTGCGCGTCTTCCAGTTGCACAGTGAGCCCGCCCGCATAGTCGGCGTGCCGACGCGCGTAGAAGGAGAGCGCATACGTTCTGCCCTGCTGCACCGCGATGCCGCCGAAGCCGTTATTGGCCACGCCCGCGCCTTGACCCGGCGCGTAACACTCAATGCGCAGATACTGAAAGGTGTTGGGATGCACTGGGTCTGCCCCCTGCAGCGAAACCCTTCCCATCGCCCCGTCGCGCCATTCACGCGACCATCCGTCAGGTTCCTGCGTACGCCAGTCGAACCCCCGGTTCGCAATCAGCTCCGGGTAGAGGCCGCCGTCAGCCGCGTAATTGATGTCCTCGAAAAAGATGCCGTAGAGCGTCCGCGGAATCGCATGCCCCGGCTTATCTGCCCGTATCGTGACGGACAGGGGCTCCTGAGCGTATCCCACCAACACCGCTACCGCACAACCAACCAAAACTTTTTTCACGGGTCACCCCCTTTCCGGCATCATACCAATTTCAAAGACGGATCGACAGGGGTGCAAAGTCATTTTTACGAAGCCGTTTTTGCTTTGATCCTGTTGTCTCTCACTGTAGCTGCGCGCCGGTGGTCCCCGCCGCAACGGATACGTGTTTCAGTCCCTTGACGGCTTTCAGTCGCGCCACCAAACGTTTGATCACGTCCGGACGCCCTCGGACCGCAATGATCTCCAGGCAGTTGTTGTGGTCCAGATGCACATGCTGTGTCGAGATGATCGCCGCATGACAGTCGTGTTGCGCCTCCGTGAGTTTTTTAACCACGTTGCGCGTGTGGTGATCGTAGACGAGCACCACGGCACCCGCCACCTCATCCCCGGCCTGCCATTCGGTTTCGACCAGGCTGGACCGGATCAGGTCAGCGATCGCTTTGGATCGCGTGGGGCATTGCTCGCTCCGGATTTTCGCGTCGAACCGACGCAACAGTCCCTCCTCCAATGAAACGCTGAAACGCATGATTCCCATTCGCTTTTCCTTTCTGTCATAATACCGTACCATCTCCGCCAACCGCTGGCAACCCCGGGACGTCCACCGTTAGTAATCGGTTCGTGACAGGGGTGCGATCGAAGGTCATGCGTTTCAGGGTTCCATTGCGGCGCCATCGCCATCGGGATCGGGATCGCCGCCATCATTACACTTGTCACTGCGGGCCACGGCGTGGGCGCAACAGTCGATTTCGAACCCGATAGCGAACCCGAACCCGATACCGAACCCGATACCGAACCCGATACCGATACCGATACCGATAGCGATTTGAAGAACGTGAACGTTGGCCATATCCCGTACACGTACTCGTTCACGTACCCGTACACGATGACTCTTCCCCCCCGTCACTGACCGATTACCCACCGTTACACGTCAAGGGCTTGTCATAAAGTAGTGTACGTGTCTCCGTAGGCCACAAGAGAGATGCACCCCATCAAAAATATTGCGCGTTTTTTACATTTTATTTTGCGCAATTGCGCATTGTATGGTTCCGTTCCATCCTGTATAAAAGTAACAGCAATCACGTTACAGGAGGTTTCACATGCTGAAAAAAATAGTGTTGGTGTTCTGTGCAACCGCTGCGTCGGTTCTCTTCTCGGGGACTTCTTACACGTGGCAGGGGGGGGGTTCGGGAGATTGGAACCAGCCGTCGAATTGGAGTCCGCAGGGAACGCCGGGCGGAGACGATGTGGCGGTCTTCTCCGCTAACGCTAATTTGACGGGTGACGTCGTCATTGGATCCGCTAAGTTGACCGTGCAAGTGGCGACCGACAAAACGGTCGTATTGTCTGGGGCGTTTTCGGGTGCAGGGGGGTTCGTCTCATCCGGTTCCGGCACATTGGTTCTGTCGGGGAACAATTCGTTTGCCGGAAATTGCGAGGTGAAGACGGGAACGCTTCTTCTTCAATCCGATACAGCGGCTGGCGCGGCTGCCGTCAGCTTGTCCTCAAATGGAAAGCTGATCGTGGATACCGATGTCACGATTTCCAATAACATCGAGATCGCCTACGCGGGTACGCCGTTCACGCTCCGCGACGGTTCGGCGGTTGGTTCGGTCAACGTGGGATACAACTATTACTGTACGCTTCAGGTTGCAGATGGCGGGACGGCACATATCCGCGCAATCGGCGGCGGAACGCAGAGTGCGCTGTCCTTTCGCTCCGCGGCCCGTTATGTGATTGATCAGACATTCACCTCGTCCGGCAATCTCAATATCGACAAACACACCAGCCCGGTCATCGAGCTTGCTGCAGGCGGATCCAAGTTCAAATCGTGGGCGAATTTTGTTTCCGGACGCATCGTGTTCGACACCGTGAACGGATTTCAACCCTCGTTTGGTTGGCATTTCAGTGGCGCCAATGCCACGTCATTCTTCGATATGAACGGAAACTCGCAAACCATCTCCTCATTGGGGTTCGGCGCCGACCTCACGGGACATGGTTATGGCGTGACGAGCGCCGCACCAGCTATGGCAACATGGAACCTTGCAAAGGACATCGTGTTCCGTGGACAATTTACCGGCGCGGCCGGTCTGGATTGGGCGCCGACGGACGGGAATACATTGACGATTTCCGGCGTCGGGTGGCCTACGCGCGGGACATTGAAGGTGTCTTCCGGAACTGTGGCGGTCGAGTCGGGTGTCACGGCCACGAATCTTGCCGAGATCATCGTCACCTCTGGGGCTGAACTGACCGTGGACGCGCTCGGAGCGGATATTGCGGCAAACGCGCTTTCGATTGCGGAAGGTGCGCTGCTGACGCTGGGTAACGGGGTGATGTTGAAAGTTTCGGAAGGGCAGATCGGCTCAGTGGAACTTGAAGAGGGCAGAACGTATTCCAATACGGACTTTCCCGGTATCATCATGGGGGGAGGCTTCGTCTATTGCCGCAGTGCCGATGATCCCGGCCCAACGTCCGGATCGGCGGTGTGGACGGGCGAAGCGCTCAGTGGTGATGCCGCGCGGGAGGCTGACAACTGGAAGAACGCTAGCTTGCCGAATTTCACATCCGGCGGATGGAGCCTCCAGTTTGCAGAGTCCGGCACGTCCGCTACTTTCCCTTCCGGCGAATCTTCCTTCAATGCCATTTCGCTTGATGCCCCCGGTGATTTCCGGATTGCTTCGGCATCGCCCTACGCACGGCTTGTGGCACAAGGATTGACGCTTGCGGACAACTTATCCGAACCGCCTGATCCACCCGCAATGAAGACGTACGCGCTGGACATGCCTATGACGTTAATCACTCCGTTAAGTCTTGTCGCGTCTTCACAGGAATCCGCAGGTGACGTGACGTTGACAGCCGCAGGCGGTTTGGACGTGCGCGGTGCCGTCGCAACCTATCAGACGTCTCTTTACGTCGAAGGCCCCTATGTGCTGAACCTGAGGGGAACGAATCGATTTGAGAAGGGTATGTACGTTCGTCGCGGCGTCGTGCACGCGTACAACGGGGACGCCCTCGGCAAGGAAGGTGTAACGATATGGCTCAGGTCACCTTACAATCCCGCACTTCACCTGCATGGCGGAGTCTACTCCAATCCGCTTTATTTTCAGGCCGATTCGATTTCGTTGTTTGCGGACGAGGGCGTGAACACCATCAGCAACGAAGTGAGCGGAGTCACCACGCCGTTTAGATGCAGAGCCGAATCCGGTGCCGAACTCCGATTCTGCGATCACCTGTATGGCGGACATGGGTTCTACCCGGAATCGGCATCAGATGGTTGGATCGTGCTTGCGGGAACGCGTCCGTACAGATTTACGACCCTATCTATCGCGCAGTATTGCAATCTGCGTATCAGCGTGCCGAACAACACGAACACGGCGAATGTGGTCACATTCCGCGCCGGTTCCAAGATCTTCCTGGACGTGCCGCATGCGTTCGCCAACAAGCCCGGTTTAACGTTGAAAGAGGGCGCGGTGCTAGATTTGCAAGGCAATCCGCAAGAAGTGGGCACCTTGGCCGGGGATGAGGGGCTGGACACAAAGTTGACTAGTGCGACGTCCGCCACGTTCGATTTCATGCAGTCGACAGCGGCGACAAACGGCATCTTGATTGAGGGGGGCGTCTCGCTCGTCAAGCGCGGCCCGGAGACGGCCAGTTTCTCCGCACAGTCGTCCACGACAGGAACCCTGTCTATCGTGGAAGGACGGTTTGAGATTCTCCCCGACGGCGGCTTCACCAATGCAACACAGGTTGCCGTTGCGGGAACCGGCGTTTTGGCTGCGGCCGACAACACTGAAGGGGAGTGTGTATTCGGAAAGGACACAAGGTTGTCATTAGATGCCGAGGGAGGCTCGATAGAGATTCCCGCGGACCGTCGTTTACGTGTGGCGGAATTGTACCTTGGTGAGACGAAGATGCCGAACGGAACGTATGGCCGGTTAACAGGTCCAGAAGCGATCCGCACGCGACTCGTAGGTGACGGTGTGTTATACGTGGCCGGCAAGGGCTTTTGCATGTTGATCCGCTGACAGCGGGGTGGTATGGACAGATGAAACTGAATGTGTGCTTTTGTGTTGCCTTGTGCTCCGTTTCTGCGATTCAAGCGGCAGAGCCGGTCGAGGTGACGCCCGTGGCGAAAATGGATTGCCGCACGAATGATCGGACGCGCGAGCCCGGTATTTTCGGCGACTACTGGTGGGCCAACCGATTTCTAAGTCGTCACCGATGTATAGAGGCTCTCCGCGGGAAGACGGTCGATGTGGTCATGATCGGCGATTCCATCACCCATTTCTGGGAGTGGCGTCATCCCGAGAATTGGCTGAAATTCACAACCGGGCGCACCGTGCTGAACCTCGGTTACGGTGGAGACAGGACAGAGAACGTGATATGGCGGCTCACCCATGGTGAATTAGATGGCTACACGGCGAAGAACGTGGTGATCGAAATCGGCACGAACAATAATTCCGGGCACGCGATATCCACAAATGTGGCAAACGGCATTGTCAAAATCATTGACATCGTGAAAGAGCATCAGCCCACAGCGCGCATTATACTGCATCCGATCTTTCCACGCGGGGCGTCGGAGCGGAATCGGGGACATGCGTACGCGCGTTGGCGGAATGACCGCACCAATGAACTTCTGCAAAAATGGATGGCCATGCGCCCCGACGTCGTTTGGCTGGATTTCAACGCAAAGTTTTTGGATGCGACTGGCTGGGTGCCGAAAGCGCTTATGGCCGATGAGATCCATCCCACGGACGCGGGATACGATATTTGGTCAGCCGCGTTGGCTCCTGTGCTCAAGACTGAGTGACGTTGTCGCCAATCATTGCGGGGAACGAAAATGAGATGTCTGATACTGATGGTGTGCGCGGCCGTTTTCTTGAACGCGCAAGCGGACTCGGATGCGGGACACGCCGCGAGTGTGACGTGGCGCGTACATGAAGACCAATGGTCAAACGATTTGAAATTCGCGGAGTTGACGAACAGTCTGACGGCGTACCGTCTCACCGGCAAGATCGCGCTTTTCACATGTTTGAGCCATGTGCCGCCAAAACCCGAGTTCTTTTTTCCCTTGATGCCCATCCTCAAAGGGCGTCTCGCGACGCTGAAGGCAATGGGCTACCGCGCGGGGATTAACCACCTTTGCACCGTGGGGCAGGCGGATGAGGACCTCGCTTCCGCTGCTGTCGTGCCGGGTGCTCAATACTTCACCAATTGGCGTGGTGAAATAGCGAAGTCGAACCGTTGCGAGAACGATCCCGTATGGCGGGAAAAATGGATCAAGCCGGTTTATAAGGCGCTTGCGGAAACAGGGCCGGATTTCATTTGGATGGACGACGACCTGCGTCTTCTAAATCATGGAGTGAAGGGCACCGGGTGTTTCTGCCCCGTGTGCATGGCGCGTATCCGCGAGCGTTTGGGTTATACGGGCGAGGATGTGAAAGGACTGGGTGCGTTTTTCGCCGATCCCCAAAAAGGCGAGACGCGGCGGCTTGCGATGCTGCAACTTAACAGAGAGACACATGTATCCCTTTTTACGTTCATTCGCGATGTTGTGCGCAGCATCGATCCGAAGATCGTTTTAGGGGTGATGGACGCGGGCGGGCCTCGTTACGATGGCAATGGCTATGTGGATTACATAAATGCCCTTGCACCACATGGGGAAGAGGTGTTCTTTCGACCCGGAGCCGGATTTTACACGGATCAATTCGGCGTGGACGGCATTCTCTCGAAAGCGAACTCTCTCGCGTTTGAGGCTGTTCGCATACCGGATACGGTGCGTTGCGTGGAATCCGAGATCGAAACCTTCAACTATCAGGTGATTGGTAAAAGTACGCATACGCTGAAAATGGAGGCCCTCGTTTATCTGGCAGCCGGCGTACGCGGCACGGCGTGGAATGTGATGCCGTATGCGGCCAATGATGCGATCGCGCCGTTCGCGCGGCGTCTAAAAGCGTTGGAGGCCATCCGCAGTGAAGCGGATGCCATTGTTGCGGCGGCAGGCTCGGCGCGTCCGTGCGGCGTCTGGGACGGCACTTCGGAAAATTCGTTTGCGGGCAACCGTGCGGCGGGACGTGAAGGTGCGTGGCTGGATTATCGCGTGCTGAGCGGGTTCCTGGGGAGCGATCTGCAGAAAATCGGCATTCCAGTGGCATATCGCGAATCGGAAGCAGACATCTGTGCGCCGACATCCGACACCGTATGGAGCTGGACGTCGGAAGAACTCAAGCGTCGTCTTGCCGGCGCGTTGTTTCTGGATGTTGGTGCTTTGAAGGCGTTGATTGACCGCGGTCATGGATCAGACACGGGGTTTTCCATTGGCAAATCTTTCCGGCTTGACGCCCGTGAGCGCTATGTGGAGCATCCGATCAATCAGGAAAGTTACGGGTTTGAGCGAGATGTGCGTCAGTCTTTTTGGGGAGGGCCAGCCTATGAATTGAAGCCGCATCCCGGAGCGCAAATCACGGGGCAGTTGGTCGATATGCGGGGTAAGGAATTTGCGCCGTGCTGTTCGGGTGTTTTTGAAAATAAATTCGGAGGACGGATTTACGCTTCAGGTTATTTCCCGTATTCGCGCATCGGATTCACCCCAACGATACGTCATTACCATCGCGTTTTTGACTGGCTTGCGCGTGAGGGAATGAGTGGACGTGTGGACAGTATTCATCGGACAGCGATGTTTGTGCGGGGTTCACGCCTCGTGTCGGTTTTCAACATGACGTACGACACAGCTGAAGACGTCGAAATCCTTCTGCGCGGTGCGGCATGGCGAAACGGTATCCGTTCACTGTCCGATGTCGGTAACGTGATCAAGGGCGTGCCGGAAGGTGTTTACACGCGGTATCGATTGAATGCGGCGGTACCGGCGTGGTCGCTCGCGGGTTTTGTGCCTGTGGATGTCAAGTGAACCCCGGACAGTCGGTTTACGAACTTTCGCCGTCTGATCACAGTTCAAGACAACAGGAATGCACCTCAGGCGAGCGCACCGATTGAAGCCAAAGATGTTCTTTGGTACAATTCAGGACGATTGAGATGTCCGCGTAGAAAAATGGGCGGGATGCGATGAAACTGGTGATGGCGGTTTACAATATCGGGGTGGATGAGGAGGTCATGGCGGCGATGGAACAGGAGGGGGTCGTCTGCTTCACCAAGATCCCGCGGGTTGTGGGAAAAGGCAAGGCTACCGGGCCGCGGCTGGATAACAGCGTATGGCCGGGTGCGAACACGCTGTCGCTGTTCGTGGTGCCGGATGAGCGCGCGCAGGATGTGATGCGGGTTTTCGAAAAACTCCGTGCCACCATCGGGCGTAAAGCGGGCCTTAAGGCATTTCTTCTCCATGTGGAGCAGCAAACCGCTTAAAGGTGTGGGTACGTGGCCGTTTGCGGCGAACCGCGGAAAGGGTCGGGCACAACATGGGCAGAGCGCGCAAGGCCGAGATCGGCGACCGGATGGTGAAACGATTTCCCTTGTATCTCCGGGTTTTGCGGGAGATGGCGGAGCAGGACAAACCCTATGCTTCCGGAGCGGTAGTTGCCAAAGCGCTGTCGCTGGATCCGATCGTGGTGCGCAAAGATTTCTCCCGGACCGGTGTGCGCGGCACGCCGCGCTTGGGCTTTCCGCTTCGTGAGGTGATCGCCGCCATCGAACGTTTTCTCGGCTGGAACGCCCATACCGAAGCGGTGCTGGCCGGCGCGGGACGTCTAGGCTCCGCTTTGCTGGGATACCCCGGGTTTCAGAACCAAGGATTCAAGATCGTGGCCGCCTTTGACGCGAATCCGCGGAAACGCGGCCGGATTGCGGGGATACCCGTCTTTCCCGCCGATCAGCTCACCAACAAATCCCGCGCACTGGGCGTGTCGCTCGGGATTCTCACGGTGCCGGCCGACCAAGCGCAGGTTGCGGCGGATGCCATGATGGCCGGCGGGATTCGGGGCATCTGGAATTTCACGCCCGTGCAGATCGCGGTGCCTGCGGATGTGATCGTCAAACACGAAGATCTGGCCGCTGGACTGGCGGTGCTCTCCCACCGATTGCGGCAAGGAGGTTTCATCGCATGATTGTGGGCATGGATGTGCTGGCCGCGCGACGCTTCGACGCCCTGCACGGTAGACGCGTGGGGCTGTTGAGCCATCAGGCCGCACTGACGCGTAACGGCACGACATCGGCGCAGTGTCTACGCGCCGCACTGGGCAACCGGCTGGCGGCCCTCTACGGTCCGGAGCACGGTTTCTTCGGTCAGGCGGGCGCGGGCGTACACACGACTTCGCGTCGGCATCCCGACTGGGGGATCCCGGTTCATTCCCTCTATGGGGAACGGCGAAAACCAACGCCCGCGATGCTTTCGGGGTTGGATCTCATGGTCTGCGATCTGCAAGATCTCGGCGTGCGGTGTTACACCTATCTCGCCACCCTCCGCAACATGCTGGAGGCGTGTCGAGACGCGGGTCTGTCTGTGCTGGTCACCGACCGTCCTATCCCGTTGCCCCGAGCGGTCGATGGCCCCATGCCGGATGCCGACGCGCTCGGGTTTGTCACGCCCTGCATGGTTCCGCTGGTTTACGGCATGACGCCGGCGGAGAGTGCTCTCTGGCTGCGCCACACCCTGTTTCCCGATCTGCGCCTCGATGTGGTTCCGATGGAGGGCTGGACCCGTGAGGATGCGGCCTGGGACGGTCAGCGTCCCGCCTTCCTGCCGCCCTCCCCCGGTATCCGGACTTGGGAAAGCGCCATGACCTATGCGGCCACGGTCTTCTGCGAGGCGCTATCCGGGATCGATTGCGGCCGCAACACCAATCTGGCGTTCCGCGTTCTGGGTGCGCCCTGGTTGCGCGCGGGACAGACCTGCGCGCGGCTGAAGTCCCTGCGTCTGGCAGGCGTCGCCTTTACCCCCTACCGATACACGGCGGCCGGGGGCACATACGACGGCCGAGAACTCGACGGCATCCTGCTGACGGTCACCGATCCCGCACGTTTCGCTCCGGCCACTGTTTCGCTAGCATTGCTGCAGACTCTGGCGGAACAGTACGGTCCGCGTCGCGTCTGGCACCACAAAGGCGTGCGCCCGACTTGGTTCGACACGCTGTACGGAACGGCAACGACGCGTCGGGACCTGCGCGGGGGGCGGCCGTTCCGCGAAATCGCTGCGGAATGGCGCACCACGCAACGCGCGTTCCAGACCGCGCGCGCCGCAGTGTTGCTGTATTGACTCAGAAGAAACGGCGGCGGGCGAGCACAATCACCACGACGATCGAGAGCAGCAGCGAAAAGCCCATGAGGATGGGGAAAGCGTATTCATACTGGTCCAGAGGCAGCTTCACATTCATGCCGTAGATGCTGGCCACCAGCGTGGGCAGCATAAGCACGATCGTGATGGAGGTCAGATACTTCATCACGTTGTTGAGATTGTTTGAAATAATCGAAGCGAACGTGTCGAGCGTGCCGGTGAGGATGTTGCTGTGGATTGTGGCCATCTCCAGTGCCTGACGGTATTCGACCGCCACATCCTCCAGCACATCGAGATCTTTGTCGGGGATGTCCAACTGGCGGGTATGTTCGATCCGGCCGATCAAGATGTCGTTCGCTTTCAGGGAGGTGGTAAAGTAAACCAGACTCTTCTCAATGTTCAGCAGACGCATCAGCGCCTCGTTGGAGATGGATTCGTGCAGGTCCTGCTCGACCATGTCGGCGCGCTGCCGAATGTCGCGCAGATACCGCAGATAGAGGATGGCCGAATGCCAGAGAAGCTGGAACGTAAAACGGAACTGGTCCTCGGGCGGGCAGACACGCCGGATCTGGTCCAGAAAGGTACTGGTAACGGGCGTCAGCCGGTTGCAGATCGTGATCACATGGGACTGGGTGAGGACAATACCGAGCGGCAGCGTATGAAACGGGATCAGGTTCTCGTGCGGCTCATGATACGGGACATGCACAATCAGGAGCGTGGCCCCGTCCTCGATTTCCAGACGCGGTCGCTCGTCCTTGTCCAGCGGATCCGTGAGAAACTCGCGTGGAACCTGGGTCAGCTCCTGAATCCGCGCGATCTCTTCTGTGGAAGGATCGGCCAGATTGATCCAGCAGGCTCCGGTCGGTGAGGCAACCTCGCGGAGGCCGCCATCCTCCCAATGATAAATTGTGACCATAACCACCACCTCTCCGCATCAGCGGGCATGTTTGTACTCTTATCGCCCACCTGATGCAAGCGGTTTCTTGATGGTTACCGGAACAGCAGAATTGTCCCTATATCGTGCACAAGCGTGACCTTGCCCGCACCCGGTGTGGTGTCGTAGCGAACCACCCACGCGCCGGGCAGGTTAGGCGTGGCGGCGAAGGTGCCGGTCAGGCTTCCCGAACAGGCGACGATCTCATACGAGAAACCCGCCATTTGCGTGACATCACCGATCACCAGCGTGAGCGCCGAGAGATCAAATCCCCCGCAACGGAAAGGTTGTCCGCCTGACCGTTCTTGCGCGTGTCGATGAGCAGGGAGCAACTGTCGAATACGGGTGCCCCGTCGAGCGTCAGCGTGCCCACCTCGCCCACACCGCCCGGCGCGATCGTTTCCGTCACGGTCAGCTTGTCACAGCCGGTGATGGTTCCGCTGCCGCCGATCCCGGCCAGCGTCTGCGTCTGACCGTTCACATCAAAGGTCGCGCCCGCGTCGACCGTGACCGTCCCGCCGGAAGCGAGGCTCCCGCCGTCCAGTTTCAGGGTCCCGCCGTTCACGCGCGTATCGCCCAGATAAGTGTTCGCGCCACCCAGCGCCAATGTGCCGCTGCCGACTTTGACCAGCGCGTTGGAGCCCGAAATCAAACCGGCGAAGAACGTGCTGCGGTTGTCGTTACCAACGGTAAACGTTGACTCGCGGCCACTACGGTTGCCCACCTCACCCGCGCCCTCCAGCGAGCCGACCGCCTGATTCAATCCGTTCAAGTCCAGCATGCCGCCTGCGGCAAGGGTCAAGACCGTGGTTTCGGGCAACACATTGGTGGGGAAGACGCTTTCAAGCCCGAGCCACTTGTATCGCAAGTACTCGGAGACCGAATGCATGTCCGACATGCCGAGCGCCGTGCTGTAGACCGCCACTTCGTTGATATCGCCCCGATACGAACGGAAAAGCGATCCGCTGTAGGGCCGGTAATCTCCGATCGCGGCGACCCAGTTCTGCGGCTTTTCGGCTAAAGCGGCCAGCACATGCGGCACGCCGGATGAGAACACCCTGTCTTCTATACCGTTGACGAACATGCGTCCGTTGCACGTAAAGTCATTGCCGTTGCCCGGATGGATCCACGAAGTCAGGCTGGACTGCCGGATCCCGATATCCTTTCCATAGCCACCCCAAAGCCCCCCGTTGTCCCGGTATCCGAACACCTCGTTGACCACGAAAACCGAATGTGACAACACACTCTTGGCAGCGATCAAGCAGTTGGTCCGGCCCCCAAAGCGGACTGCGGGCAAACCACTCGCCGCGTTCGTCACCAACAGCGGCTGTAGCACCGACTCTTCCTGCGTGAAATGGACGCCAGCCCCGGAAGCGTCCGCCCACATGGTGACATTTGATCCATCGAGCGTCAGCAGGTCAGCGCGTGACGCGTCAAGCCAGTACGCGAGCCCGTTGGTCGGCAGTTCGGTCTGCGTACCCTGCAAGCGGAGGGTTCCCGCCTCGATGGTCGTGGAACCGCCATACGCGTTCAAACCGCTCAACGTCAGCGTACCATTCCCCTTCTTCACAAGTGAGACAGCACCTTCACCATCCAAGATCGATCCCCAGAACCGGCTGCTCGCATCATCCGTTCCAACCGTCAGCACGGCGTCGGTCACCGTGGAGTTGCTCACCACTCCCCCACCCTCCAATATGCCGGTCGTCACGGTCTGGCCATCGAGGTCGAGCAACCCGTTGATAAAGGCCGTCTGCATCGCCGTATCCGCACCCTCCACAACCAGCGCGCCCGCCTGAATCTCGAAGGTTCCTGCAAAGGATTCCGCGTCGGTGAGGGTCAGGGTGCCTGATCCCTTCTGCACCACACGACCGACACCGCGGATCGCATTGGTGATCGTAACGTCGCCGTTAAGGGCAAACGCCAGCACCCCATTGTTGACCGTTATCTGTCCGGGCGCCAAGGAATCTTGCGCGGCGATCTCCAGCGTACCGCGGCTGACACGGGTCCCTCCCCCATAGGTGTTGGCACCGGTCAACCGGACGGTTCCCGCAATCACCGCATCAGGACAGCCGATCTCCAAGCCGCCGGGACCGGTGATCGGACCGCTGAGCGTCCCGATCGCGCCAGCCAGAACCGACACGCTCACCCGCGTGTCCCGCATCAGCTCGATCGGCCCCGAGATTTCACTGTCGCGTTCGAATACGACCGCACCCAACTGCTGGGATGTTCCGGCGCCCACACCCGCGAGATGCAGGGTGTTGGTGACGTTTCCGGTGAACGTGACGCGGAACTGACCGCCCCACGCCTCGTTGCCGTAGATGTACACGTCCCCGTCGCTGAAGCCGCGGCTGTTCGCGAGCGACACGCGGCCCGCCATGATGCGCGTTGGCCCGGTGTAGGTGTTGGCGGCAGCGGTAAGCTGCAAGCCCCCGGCCTGTCCGCCGCCCACCAGTGTCAGACCGTTCGAACCCGTAATCACACTCCCGAGCGTGGGGCCGTACTGATTCGCCCGCTGCAAGTTGTACATGATGACGCCTTCCGATGTCCCGAAATCAAGCGTGCCGCCGTTCAGCCCGGCGGTGACGCTGCTGGAGTTATTGAGGATCACCCCGGCGGGATTCACGCCGTCGCCGACAGTCAGCGTCTGACCGCTGTTGACGGTCAGTACCGCGCCGTTGTGCACACGCAGCGCATGGACATGGACACTGTCCGTCGAGGCGTTGGCCGTCACATTGGCGATCGAGGTGTCGCCGCCACCGAGCCCGGCCGTGTACGCCGCCAGCTTGAAACCGTCCGCAGCGTCATAGGCGAGGAAATCGCACGACCGGCGGTCGTCATTATGGATACCGAACACCGTCGGCACCACACCGTTGACGGTCGCCACACCGCCGTTAACGATGACCTTCTCCGTGTCGCCCAGCGTGGACGTGCCGGCTCCCGGCCAGATCGCCAGTACGCCGTGCGTGTCGCGCGTCAGCACGCTGTCCGCCGCCGCGTCGGCAGCGCCGAGCGTCACGCTTAGACTGACATGGTTGCCGCGCGCGGCACGCAGCATCGACACGCCGGGACCGACCGTCACGGTATTCGCCGTATCACCGTGGGCCAGGGACAGGGCCAGATTCGCACCGCTTCCGGATGGAGCGATCTCCAGTGTGCCGCCGTTGATCGTCACCGGACCGCACCCGAACGGCGTGTCGCCCGTTCCCCACGAAGTCAGGGTACCCGCGTTAAGGATCGAGGCTCCGGTGTACCTGTTATCCGTAAGGAATCGGAGCGTCCCGGGGCCGCTCTTGATCAGGCCACCGTCAATCGTGCCACCGGTTGCATTGGTGAAGCCCTGATAGAAAGTCGTCGTGCTATCCACCGTCGCTGTCTCGATACGCGCACCGCCCTCCCGAATCTGGTAAAGGTGGTACATGCCCGCCAGAGAGGACGAGGAACCGATGAACCGCAGCAGACCACCGTCCAAACTCACATAAGTCAAATCACCCGCCTGCGATCCCACACCCGTAAAGCCCCCCTTCATCGTAAGGGTGCCCCCTGCCAAAGCAACGGTTCCTGTACTGGTCGTGTTTCCGTGTGACAGCAGATACAATCCGTCGGTAGTGACCTGCGCGTCGTTCGTCACCACCAGCGAGTGCGTCTTGCCGTCACTGGCGATACGCGTGCGGTTATCAGCAATGTTCACAACCGCTGTGCCACATGCCAACAGGCCAAGTCCCTGACAGTGTTGGATGTAGCCGATGTTCATGGTGCCGCCGCTAACCGTGACGAAAATGTCGTTGGTGTTATTATTTCCAAGCGTATTTTTAAAGAAGGTGGTGCCGTCGGTCTGGAGATAACGTCCCGTGCCGCCCAACGCGCTGTCAAAGAGGTGAGTCCCGCCTCGGATCTCGACCGGATAACCCGGTGCGACCGTCAGGGTCGCGCCCGTACTGCTGCCGCCGTTGAACACCAGCCGGGCACCCGCGTTCTGCGTGAACCCGCCTCCAGAGAACGTCCCGCCCGCGACTTCGAGCGTGCCCGCCGAAACCGTGACCGCCGTGTTGGTGGTGTTCAGCGCGCCGAGGGCCAGCGTCGATTCCTTTGCCTTGATGATCGTGCCCGCCCCGTAAACCGGAGTGTTATTCGTCTCGCTTTCCGTTGTGTTGAGTTCGAGAACCGTTCCGGTTCCAAGCTGAATTTGCGAGGTGTTGGCCAAGCGGTTTGCAAGTGTTTCATCCGTGACCGTCAGCTTACCCTCCGCCACCACCGTGGGCCCGGCATACGTCTGCGTGTTCGTAACCGTCATCGTGCCGGTTCCGGTTTTCGTCAGGCCGCCCACCCCGGTAAACACGTTGGCCAGCGTGAACGAGTCGTTTTTCCATCCCAACTCCAGCGCAACAGGACCACCCTCGGTGTCCGCAAGGGCAAAATCGTTGGTGAGATGCAGATTGCCGATGCGGAACCTGCCGATCCCCGGCGCGAGCGAAAGATTCAGCCCCGGGAAACGCCCGTCGAAAGTCACATTCTGGAGCGTGTTGGAACCCCCGACCACAAAGGTGCCGGGCTGCTTAAACGAGAACGTTCCCCCACCGTAACAGTCTCCGGAAAACAGGCGTGTGGTCCCGTCCAGCCAGAACTGGATGGTGCTGGAGTGGTTGGTGAGCACACCGCTGCCCGTCACGGCACCGATGTTGTCGCTCATACCCGCCAGATCAAACGTACCGCCAGCTTGAATGTCGATGACCGCGGAATTATTGATCTGGTTATGGGCTCCGCACCGCAGTATGGCACCCCCCTTCACGGTGATCGTGCCGCTACCCACATTCAGTCCGTCGCTGCTCCCCGGGAACCGGAGGTCCAATATCCCGCCTTCGATCGTCAGCCCCGCCGGCACTTTCAAATATCGATCCAGCCGCAACGTGCCTGACCCCGCTTTGGTTATGGCGGTACCGGCAACGGGATCGAGGGTCAGCGCCACCGTGGCGGTGACGTCAGGTCCATCGACCGTCACGGTTGCGGGATTCCCGTTGTTGTTGAGGGTCACGGTGCTGTTGGTAAACAAGGTGTCCGCGCCAGCGGCATACAGCCCGCCAAGCGTCAGCCCCGTAATGTTCTGGTCGATCCACGCAGGCACCCCGTTGGTGAAAAACGCCGTAAAGCCGGCACCCGAGGCATAGGCACCGCCTTCCCAGTTGGCCGTGTCGCCCCACGCTCCGTCCCCGGGCGCAATCCACACGCCGTCCGCAGCCGAAAGCGAGCCCGCCATCAGAACAAACGCCATGATCTTCCGTCCGAATTCCGGGACTGAATTCCAGATTTTGCGGGTGAACCCCTTTACGTTAGCCATACCCTGCCTCCTTGCCTGAAGAACAAACCCTGTTCAATCAAAAAATCACGGTCAAGAATATCTGAAAACGGAAAGTCTGTCATTCGTTCTTTTCATTGCACTTCAGTCCGCTCTTTCAACTTAAAAAGAGCAGTTGAACCTTCAACTCTCTTTGGTTTCATGGTTTCGGGGTTTCTGGGTTTCATGGTTTCAGGGTTTCAAGGTTTCATGGTTTCATCCAAATCGGGATCGGGGTCGCTATCGGGATCGGGATCGACTGTTTCACCACGGGACACTTTCCTGGG
>Ga0116161_1002628_pt1 | contig 16739 bp, 13 predicted proteins | sample AD_JPNAS3_MetaG_FD_89877 | JGI IMG/M metagenome (GOLD analysis project Ga0116161, IMG submission 89877) | Active sludge microbial communities of municipal wastewater-treating anaerobic digesters from Japan - AD_JPNAS3_MetaG | ecosystem: Engineered > Bioreactor > Anaerobic > Digestate | place... | reverse complement strand
TTCAAAATATATTAACTGGTTCTTCTAGGGGTTATGGTTTTGCCGCGGCGATGGGTATAATGCTTGGATTAATTACGATTGTATTTTCAATTATTCAACTTCAAATAGATAAAGAAAGAAAGGCAGGAACAAAACGAAAAGATGAGTTCGACGCGTGGCAAAAAAATAACTAAAACTGTCGCCTTTATTACTTTAACAATTGTTTGTATTCTTATGCTTTTACCAATTGTTTGGGGTGTTTTTGGTAGTTTTAGAAGAAGTGGAGATTTTACTTCTTATCCTGCTAGTTTTTTCCCAAGTAAATGGGATGCGTTTACCTTAGATGGATATCGTGAACTCTTTTCAAAAACAGAATATATTCCTACGCATAGTAATGAATATTTTCCAATTTGGAACTGGTTATTTAATTCATTAATCGTTGCTATTGGAGGAACGCTTCTTTATCTAATTATTGCCTCATTTGCAGCCTATGCTTTTGCTTTCTTAGATTTTAAATATCATGATAAGATTTTCTATTTTTTAATTGGAACGATGACAATTCCTGGAATCATTTCTACAACTCCTCAACTAATTAATATGAATATGCTTGGAGCATATAAATCAATATTGGGCTTGATTTTGCCTGGTTTAGGTGGAGTTTACGGGGTTTTCTTAATTAAGCAATTTTTCTCAAATATTCCTAAAGACTTAATTGAAAATGCCAGAATGGATGGTGCAAGTAATATGAGAATATTCTTTAATGTCGTATTACCGCTTGGGAAATCAGCTTTATTTGTTCAAGGTTTATTTGGTTTTATGGGAGCATGGAACGATGTTCAATGGGCCCAATTAATTATTGGAAACGCGCCAAGAACAACTTGGACTTTAGCTTACGGACTTAAAGTAATTTCCGACAATAGCGAATCATATGAGGCAACTACATTAGTTTTAGCAAGTGCAGTTATTGCGATGATTCCAATATTAATTGTCTTTTTAATCGCTCAATCAAAAATTATTGAAGGTGTTGCAAGTACTGGCATTAAAAGATAGAAGGAGTGCATTATGATAAATAAAAAAGTTACGAAAAAAGAAGCTAATGAAATCTTAAAAGAAAATAATAATCGTTTGGTTGATGAGACATTAACTGATTTTGTTTCGCTTCAAAATATTAATAAGATTTATCCTAATGGATTTCAAGCTGTTTATGATTTTAATCTAGGTATTAAGCCACGAGAATTTGTTGCACTTGTAGGACCTTCTGGATGTGGAAAATCAACGACTTTAAGAATGGTCGCTGGTTTAGAAGAAATTACCAGCGGTGCTCTTTTTATCGATAAAGTGTATTCAAACTATTTACCAAGTAAAGATAGAGATATTGCGATGGTTTTCCAAAGTTACGCCCTTTATCCTCAACTTAATGTTTATGACAATATTGCTTTTGGTTTAAAAATGAGACGTTTACCAAAAGAAGAAATTAAAGAAAGAGTTTTTGCCGCGGTTAAAATTCTTAAACTTGGCGAACTTCTTGATCGTAAACCAAAACAACTTTCAGGTGGACAAATGCAACGTGTAGCACTTGGACGTGCTCTAGTAAGAAATGCACGAGTATTTCTAATGGATGAACCTCTTTCTAACTTAGATGCTAAATTGCGTGTTCAAATGCGAGCAGAAATTATGCGTATTCATCGTGAAGCTAAGGCGACAACAATTTATGTTACTCATGATCAAACAGAAGCGATGACAATGGCTAATCGAATCGTTATTATGAACAAAGGTTTTATCCAACAAGTTGGTAAACCAATGGATGTCTATAATGATCCAGAAAATCTTTTTGTCGCCACTTTTATTGGTTCACCATCGATGAATGTAATTAAAGCAAATTTCAAAGATGGCAAGGTATTTTATGATAAATATGAATTCGCTTTAAAACGAGGATTTGCTAAAAAAATTCAATCATTTTATGAAAAACAAAAAGAATCCTTAACTCTGTTAAAAGAAAGCGAAAATCTTAATGATCATATTAAAGAGATTGAATCTGCGAATATTTATGTAAGAGAACAAGCAACTTTTGAAGTTCCAAAGAAAAAATGGTTTAAGTTTAGTTTTAAAAAGAAACAAAAGAAAGAAATTGATAATACTTTAGAACAAGACGATCACAAAACATTAGAAAAATATATTAACGCCAATGAGAAAATGTTAAGTGGCGAAGGGGAGCTATATTTAGGTATTAGGCCAGAATATTTCTATTTGGCTAACCACCATAATTTAGAAAAACCATCAAAGAAAATCGATGTTGAAGTTGAAATGGTCGAATTATTAGGAAATGAATTCATTATCCATTTCCAATGGTTTGGCAATTACATGCAAGCCAAAATAATCGACGGCCATCCTATTAGTATTGGCGATAACATTAGTCTTGTTTATGACCTAGACAAACTACATGTTTTCGATATAGAAAGCGGATTAGTAATTAAGTAAAGGAGAAGAATATGAAAAAAAGATTTCACGCGTTTATCTTATCAACCTTACTTGCTTTAACCTCATTTGGGGCACTTACAGCATGTAATAAAGTACCTCCTGGAGGAGATAGCAACCAATCAGGTGAATCAGATGTTTATGATGGACCATATAGCATTAGGCTTACTGCTATTGGTTCAACAACAATTAATGTTTCAAAAACAGTTTTAATTCGAAGCTCTGTTAGCGGAACGACTGAAAAAGATGTTACCTGGACATCAAGCGATGATACTATTGCAAGTGTCGATAAAGGTACAGTTACTGGATTATCAGAAGGAGTTGCTACAATTACTGCAACCTTAGTAATTGAACCAAGATGTAAAGCATCTATCGATATTACGGTTTTAGGAAGTGTAGCCCCTGAAAGTTTAACGATTACTGGCTATTCAGATACACTCCAATGGACTGACGAAACACTTCAATTAGGTGTTGAGGCTGATAACCCAGATGCATCAACTCTAGTTACTTGGGCAACAAGTGCCGAAGCAGTTGCTAGTGTAAGTGATTCTGGACTTGTATCATTCTTAAGTAAAGGACAAGTTACAATTACTGCTACATCAAAAGAAGATACCAATGTATCAGATAGCGTTACATTTACTGTTAAATCGGGTTTCTTCTATAGCGACAAAGGTTCACCTTACTGGGATTTAACTCACCAAGCAGATGATGTTGATCCATATGTCTATATTTCGGACCAAACGCCCACTGGCTATCACTCGCTATATTTTAAAGGTGTAAAAGCACAAAGATACTATGCCTCAGTAACCTTTGAAATTAAAAAGCAACTTAGTGACTGGGTATGGCAAGGTGTTGGTTTAGGAAGCGGACTTAGCGAAGACTCAACTCGATACTTCCTATTTTCACCACATGTTCCTGGTCAACCAAATAATTTCCAAAAATGTATCGTTAAAACTCTACCTAATGAATCATGGCCTGCAATTACAACACGTAGTCAAATTTGGGGTCAAAATGGCATAAACGACATCGATGCAAACGCCCCAATTACGATTTCAATGGTTAGAGATGGAAATGATTACTATTATTTAATTAATAATAAACTTTTCTATTTTGATAATACTCTTGATTATGATGGAGTTGATACATATCCGATTTTATGTGCAATCGATGAAGAAGTTAAAGCCTATAATTATCAATTTAATACGAATGATGCTGAAATTGATGCAATTATCGCCCAAGATCAGTATCAACAAAAATTCTATGCTTCAAATCCTCATATTGTTTATTATGACTCAGATGAAGAATTTACGTTTACTTCAGTGACTACACTTAACAAAGACCACCGTGTTGTGTCACTTGGAGATAAAGCTAAGGTTTACGGAAACTTTGAAATTGAATTTGATGTCCAGGCCCTTAAATATAATGAGGCCCATATTTCAACCGGCTTCACTGGATTAACCGTAAACTTATCAAGATATGAAGCTGCTGACAGCGTTACTTCGTTAATGATTGGAAGAAGCTCAATTCAAACCGAAAATACGGAAACCATTGCAAGATTTGCTGAATGGAATTTTCAACAATCGATGGATGCCTCGGGGGCGGTGTCAAAATACCTCGAAACATCGGCACCTGTCGTTGAAGATCCTTTAGCTCTAAATCATGTCAAAATTACGAGAACGATTGAAAGTTCTCGGTCGGTATTCCGTATGTACGTCAACGGAGTTGAATGTACCTTTGACGTTAAATCATATCCCGATGATGAACTGAATTCCCGCTACACCCAAGCTTATTTAATATGGGTTGGTGGTGAATACTCATCGAGTAAAGTGACTAATTTTACATTCAAAATGATCTAAAAACATATTACATATTGAAAGGAGCAAAATATGAAGAAAAAAAATATGTTATGGGTTTTAGCTTTTGTAGCACTTCTAGTTGGTTGCGGTACAAAACCACCTGTTACAAGTGATCCAACATCAGAATCACCAACAACTAGTCATGTATCAACCACAAGTGAAGAAGATCCAACAAGCCAAGAAGATCCAACAAGTGAAGTTGTTCTCAACCCTGCTATTGCAATTGAAGAAGGCGAAAGATCACTCTACATCACTAAGTCAATCGTACTTACTGCCACAGTTACTGATAGTACAGATGCAGTCGTTTGGTCAACTAGTGATGAAGACATTGCCACAGTCAACGATGGCGTCGTTACTGGAGTAGCACCAGGTGAGGTAACAATCACTGCTGCCTTAGCAGGCAGTCCTACTATTAAGGATTCAGTGGAGGTAACAGTTATTGACACCATAATTGACGCGACCATTAATCCTACTGCTTGGGATTTTGAACGAATATACCAAGCAGAACCAGTTATTGAAACCGTTTCACAAGAAAACACAAATGACATCAAAACTTATGCCTCATTTAAAAATATAAAAGGTAAAGTTTATGGTGTTGCAGCAACATTTAATGTGAAATCAGTTGGAGATTGGGTTTGGAATACGATGACCATTGGTCATATCGACGGAAATGGACAAATCTATGCAACTGGTCTTTCACAAAATCCAACGAAACTTATCACACAATATAGTAAAACTGTAGGTGGTGTAGAACAACAATGGGGTGTCTTATCAGATAGGTCACAAATTTGGCATCAACACGATTTACAATCACTTGATTGTCTGAGTGGCGTCGTTGTAACTTCTATTCGTCACAATGGAGATTTCTATTTCTACATAAATGGGGAATTATATTGGAAAGATTCAATTTCCTTTAATGATTTAAATGAAGTAGATACAACACCGGTTATTTACTTAAATTGTGTAGATGCCTCAGTAAGTGAATTCCAAGTTGTAACTAACGAAGCATTGATTGAAGAATTAGTTAATTACCCTGCATCTCAAAGAAAATTATATCCAACATTTTCTGAACACGTTGAAATTAATAATAATGATACTTCGGTTCAATTTAAAAACGCCGATACTGTAACAACAAATAATAAAGATGTTGCAGCGAAATCAATTGGTGATGCTCACGCATTTCCAGCAGGCAAAGTTTCAAAAATTGAGTTTGACCTTGTAATTGATGCTTGGGGTTCAATCGATGCAACGCCAGTCGTCTCAGTTGATATGAGAAGACAAGATAGAGATGTAGCTGAAACAAGATCTTATTTAATTGGTGAAACTGGTGTTTCTTTTGCAGGTTGGAACTATAACGCTAATATGCCAGGTGGTTACCCAGCAGGAGAAACCAAATATCATAACGGAGAAACAAACGTCAAGATGCTTGAAGCAAAATCGTATAGAGTCATTTGTACACGTTTAATGCCTGAAGGTGGTCAAGATACAAAGATTGAAGTTTACGATGGTGAACTTTTACTCGCGACTGCGACTCATGGCTGGAATGACAATTACAATGGTAATGCCGTTGTTTTCCTCTCAGTTAGAAATGTTAATGCAACATTAACTAATATTGCAATTACTGTAACTGAATAAAAATAATTTTAATGAAGGGGAGGATTTTCTCCCCTTCTCATTGGGGTGGTAATATGATTAGTTTTGACGAGAAATTAAAAATCTTTAAGATTGCTAACGAAAAAGTTCAATATGTATTTTTCATTAATGAATTAAATCAACTACAACACCTATATTATGGTAAGCCTTCGAAAAAAATCGATATAGCGGAAATATGTGATTTTGGTTACGATTGGCCGCGTCATTATTATGACCATAAAACGGGTGAAGAAATTGTAATGAAATATACTTATGTCAATCGTTCTTTATTTGAAGTTCCCACCTCAGGATATAACGATAAAAGAGTTAAAATGGTCGACGTTTTGCACAATAAGAGCGATTTTCGCTATGTTTCTTATGAACTTTTAAAAGGAAAATTTTGTCCAAAAGGTTTACCACATTTTAAAGATGAGAATAATGAAGGCGAAACTCTTCACATAATTTTAAAAGATACTAACAAAGATATATACCTTCATCTTTATTATTCTTTGTTAAAAGATTATCCGATAATTTTTAAAAATCAAATCTTAGATAATAAAGATGAAAGCATATATTTAAGAAAAGCACATACATTTAATCTTGATATTTTACGCTCGGGTTTTGATTTAATCCATTTCCCGGGACAATGGTGTCAAGAAAGAATGGTTTGTCGTGAACCGATTAATCGTGGTATTAAAAAAATTGCATCAAATACTGGTCGAAGTTCACATGAAGAAAATCCATTTATTTATGTATTAGAAAAAGATGCTGATGAATATAAAGGAGAAGTATATTCTTTTTCATTAGTTTATAGTGGTAATTTTGCGTTTGAAATTGAAGTAGATAAATATGGAAGCACGCGAGTAAGTGGGGGAATTAATGAGGAAGACTTCCTTTTTGAAATTAAAACTGGCGATTCGTTTGTCTTTCCTGAAGCAATTTTAGGCTACAATGAACATGGTTTAGGTGAATTAACAAGAAGAACACACGATTTAATTAGAGAACATTTAATACCACATCGAAATCATGATTTAAAAGAAACAATTCTACTAAATTCCTGGGAAGGTTGTTATCTTACCTTTGATACTGAATTGATCCTTTCTTACATTGAAAAAGCTGCCGAAATTGGAGTTAGGTTATTTGTTCTTGATGATGGTTGGTTTTTAAACAGAAACGATGATAGCACCTCATTAGGTGATTGGGTAATTGATACTAAAAAAATTGATTTACAAAAAATAATTGATAAATGTCATGAATGTGGAATGAAATTCGGACTTTGGTTTGAGCCAGAAATGATTAATCCCAAATCAAATTTATTTAGAAAACATCCTGAATTTGCTGCAGTAGAGTTAAAAAATAATCCATATTTATCGCGTCATCAATTATGTTTAGATTTGTGTAATAAAGATGCAATAAACAATGTTTTAAGCCAAATGTATAAAATTTTAGATAATTATGAAATTGATTATGTCAAGTGGGATCATAATCGAACAATTGACGCAGCATATTCCTCAGTTTTAGATAAAAACCATCAAGGAGAGTTTTATCATCGAAACATTTTAGGCTTTTATCACATTTGTGAAGCATTAAAAAATCGTTATCCGCATATTTTATTCCATGGTTGTGCGTCAGGAGGAGGTCGCTTTGATTTAGGAACCTTATATTACTATCCAGATTATTGGACAAGCGATAATAATGACCCAATTGATAGACTCTTTATTCAATATGGGACAAGTATGCTCTATCCCCTATTAACGATGGGGGCACATGTCTCAGATAAAACATCTGCCTCTTATACAACGAAAGGTCAAATTGCGTTATTTGGAACATATGGGTTTGAACTTGACCCAAACAAATTAACAAAAAGCGAAAAGGAAGAACTTCTTTCTATGAATGAAATATTTGATAAATACCATAAAAATGTAATTTCCGATGGAGATTTGTATAGAATTAAGTCACCATTTACTGGCAAAGCATTTCAAGTTAACTGTGTTAGTAAAGATAAAAGCGAAGCTCTCTTGTTATATGTTGGACTTGAAGAAGTTGATATATTAAGTCTAAAAGTAGATGGTTTAATGAATGATAAAAAGTATCGAAATTCATATGACAATTTAGTTTATTCGGGTAAGTATTATAAAGAAAAAGGTATATTAGTGCCTAAATCGATAAAAAAGCATGAAGGCTTATTAGTTATTTTAAAGGAGGAAAAATAATATGAAGTTATCGGATATTATTATCCGCGATCCTTTCATTTTAAGAAATGATAGAGACAAAACATATTATTTGTATGGAACAACTACTCACTATGATGGGCAGGGATTTTATTGTTATACTTCAAAAGATTTAGTTACATTTAAAGGCCCATTTAAGATATTTACACCACCTAAAGATTTTTGGGCTAAAAAACATTTTTGGGCTCCAGAAGTTTATTTTATTAATAATAAATATTATCTTCTTGCTACATTTAAAGCTGATAATCATGTTAGAAGTTGTCAAATGTTAGTTTCAGATTCTCCTAGGGGTCCATTTATTATTCATAGTGATATTCTAACTCCACCTAACTATGAAGCGCTTGATGCTACACTTTGTTTTGACGAGGACGAAAAGCCATATATCATTTTCTGTCACGAGTGGCTTCAAATTGATATTGGGACTATTTGTAAGCAATATATTTCAAAGGATTTTAAAAATCGTATCGGAGATCCAATTTTATTATTTAAAGGTACTGATGCAAAATGGGTCTCAACAAAGGTTAATTTCTCTGATAAGGAAGTTTGTATAACTGATGGTCCATTCTTATACGAAAGAAGCAATCAAAGAATATTACTTTGGTCATCCTTTATAAATAAAGAAGACTATAGTGTCGGTTATGCTAAATTAGATAAAAAAGATAAAGTAATATGCCACTCTGAAACATCTTTACCAATTATAGATGGCGGACACTGCATGGTGTTTACATCATTTGATAATAAAGACTATCTCATTTTCCATACTAATAATAAAAAGGGCGGAAAAGAAACAGCTAAAATCTTACCTATTAATATAAATAAAAAGGGGGAGATAGAAATTGAAAGGTAGTAAATTTTTAATGTTTATGTTTACAACATGTTTTCTAATGAGTGGATGTTCTTCAAATAACCACGATACAAATTTATTAACTGAAGATACAATTACTTCTAATGAAGAAGAACAAGATAATTTTGCTCAAGTTATTGTTCTTTTAGGTCAATCAAATATGGAAGGCCATACACAGTCGCGATTTTTGACTAATACGATGCCGGACAAAGCAAGTGAATATGCTGCAGGTTATGAAGATGTCAAAATAAGTTTTGTAAATAGCGGAGGCTATACTTCCAATAATGAATTTGTTTCTGTTAACTTAGGTCAAGGTTTATCAACAAATCATTTTGGTCCTGAAATCGGGATTGCTGAAACTATGCATAATGCAAACAAAAGAAATGTTTTTTTAATTAAATATGCTCACGGCTCAACATCATTAAGTGGTCATTGGATTTCTCCTTCATCAAATCTAGGACGTAGTGGAAGTATGTATAGAGGAGCAGTTAATTTCATCCTTTCTTGTATGGATCAGTTAGAAAATATGGGTTATTATCCCGAAATAAAGGCAATTTGTTGGATGCAAGGCGAAGATGATTCTAACGGTAATCAATATGATAGTTATTACAACTACACTAAAAATTTTGTAAAAGATTTACGAGAAGATTTAAAATTATATATGGATTTAGAAGGCATTGCCTTTTTAGATGCTGCAATAGCGGCTTTAGATCATGTTTGGACTAAACATGAGATTATTAATAATGCAAAAAGGCAAAACGCTGAAGAAGATGCACTATCATTTTTCATTGATACAAATAATGAAGGATTAAAAACAAATCATGAACCAGTCGGCGCAGTTGATATATATCATTACGATTCAAGTTCGATGATTAAGTTAGGTAGGCTATTTGGCAACATACTAATACAATATTTCATCGATTAAAGGAGATAGATTATGAAGGTTAAGCAAATTTTTAATATTTTAATAGCAATTTGTTTACTATCAACAGGGTGTTCAAATTCAAGCACCTCTTCTTTAAGTTCGTTAAATTCTCAAGATACCTCATCAACTGATGAAGAAGATAATTTAGCTCAAGTTATTGTTCTATTGGGACAATCTAATATGGAAGGTACTACTTGGAATAAATATTTGACTAATACTATGCCAGATAAGGCAAGTGAATATGCGACGGGTTATAATGATGTTAAAATAGCCTTCAGTAATAGCGGTGGTTATACATCAAACAATCAATTTGTGCCTGTAAAATTAGGACAAGGATATACAACTAATTATTTTGGTCCTGAGGTAGGTATTGCTGAAACAATTCATAATAGTCACAAAAAGAATGTGTTTTTAATTAAATATGCAATTGGTGGAACAACTTTAAGTGGGCACTGGGCACCACCTACTAATCTATCTCCTAATGGCGGGACTCTTTATAAAGGAGCTCTAAATTTTATACTTGATTGTATTGATGAATTGGAAAATATGGGGTATTATCCAGAAATTAAGGCTATTTGTTGGATGCAAGGTGAAAGTGATGCAACCGGAAATCAATATGAAAATTACTATATTTTAACGAAAAATTTTATAAAAGATCTCCGAAATGATTTAAAATTATATATGGATCTTGATGGAATAGGATTCCTTGATGCAGCAATTGCAGCTTTAGATCATGTATGGACAGAACATGTAATAATTAATAATGCCAAAAAACAAAACGCAGCAGAAGATCCATTATCTTACTTTATCGATACGAACGCTGAAGGATTAAAAACAAATCATGAACCAGTTGGCTCTGTCGATATTTATCACTACGATTCGGATTCAATGATAAAATTAGGGAGGCTCTTTGGAATGTTACTAATTGAGCACTTTGTAGATTAATATGAGAAAAAACGGTGTTTCATTAAAAGATATTGCAAAAGAAGTTGGCGTTTCTACCGATGCAGTAAGTAAGGCTCTTCGCGACTCGAATCAAATTAGCGAAGAAACGAAAAAAAGAATTAAGAAAAAAGCTGCTGAAATGGGATATGCCAAAAATCAGTCAGCTGTTGCATTAAAAACTGGTCGTTCTAATAATGTCCTTATTTTTCTTAATAGTCTATACAATCAGTACTTTTCAATTATGACAACTCATTTAATTAAAGAGATTGAAAATAAGGGTTACAGAAGTACAATTTGTTTTACAGAAGGTTTTATACTTGATTTGAATCAAGTGAATATTGCCGAAGTTAATCAATATGCAGCAGTTATATCCTTAGTTGAACCAACTGATGATATTGTCGCTGCATTCAAAGAAAGAAACATTCCTCTATATATTGTTGGAATTAAACCAAACCAAGTATATCCTAATTATGCTATAACTGACGATTATAGCGGAGGCTATAAAGTAGGTGAATATTTTGCTAAAAAGAAATACAAAAAAGCCGCATATGTTACTAACTCACCTTCAGAAACATCTTTTCGTCGTGAGCAAGGTTTTATAGATGCTGTTTCAACAAATTGTAATAAAGCTTATAAATCGTATTCTTTTGAAGAATATGGAGATAGTTATGAAAGAATAGTTGATTCTATAGAAAGTGAGAATATCGATTTCATATTTTGTTTTTCTGACTATCTTGGTTTTATTATAAGGACATTATTACATAGAAAGTATCACAATTATGATTGTGTTATTATTGGCTTCGATAATATTAGTGACTATATAGAAGTTTTTGAACCTCTTAGTTCTGTTGCAAGTGATATAAATCAAATTTCAAGAGATGTTGTCGATCATATTATTTCATCAGTCAATAAGAAAAACATTAAAAAACTAAGAAAAACATATCCTGTTTCATTAAATATTAAGAAGTAAAACTTTATAAATTAAAAAAACTAGACAAAGTTTTTTTATTGATTTTACGACTTTATATAATTTATATTCTATAAAATTGAATATAAAAGTAGTAATATTAAGACATGACTAAAATTAAAGAATATTGGCAGACATTTCTTTCGCTTGGAATTATGGCTTGTATCGCTCTACCAATATTTTTATTATTCGAACAAACATATGCACCAAATAATTTGTGGATAAGGCCATTTGAATTTGCAGCCTTTACTTTTTTAAGTGCGATTATCATATCATTTTTAAATCTTTATATTTATTTCTTTAGTAAACCTTTGAAGACTTCTCGTTTTGCTCGTGTTGGTGCTGTAGCAGTCGGCTTATTTATAATAATTGGTATTGCTAATGTATTATCATCAAAGTCATTTGAAATTGTTAATCTTACTTTAAACACTGGATCAGTTACCTCTTTAGAGATAGTTAGATCAACAATGGACAAATATAAGTCAATTGTATTACTTATAATTAATTTTGTTTTTATTTATATCCTTGTTTTTAATGTCACTTTAAAGAAGAACTTTAAAAATATGATGGGTCTTTTAGCCCATCTCTATTTATTATTTATTATCGCAATTATCATTTTTAGCTTAATTACTGAATATGAAGTTTATCAAAAAATACTTACAACGGGCCTAAACGACACATCTGATGTTCCTGATAGTGCTTTTGATAATAGAAATACTTTTGCAAGTTTTTTATTAACTGGAATTATTTATTCGTTTTATCTTTACTTTAATGCCGGAGATAAAAAACGCCGTTATATTTACTCGGCTTTTTCATTGATTCCTGCATTATTTATATATTTTACTTACAGCAAAACCAATATAATTTTTGTCATTTTAATATATTCTGTTGTCTTACTCCGCCACTACATTAGAAATATAATTAGAAAAAGATGGGTTTTGTTTGGTATTGAAACATTATTGTTAGTATCGTTTTTGGTATTGTTTATTCCATTTAGATATGTTCCAAGTTTAAAAATTCTACCTCCGAGTGTTTTCCTTTTTAAAGTAATACCTGCAAAATTCGTTTTTTTAGGAAAAAAATCAATTGATAATAGATTCGATTTACTTAAAATTGCTATTAACACAATAAAAACTAGTCCACGCTCATTTTGGTTTGGTGAAGGAATATATATATCTAGAAAGGTATATCATGCATCTTTAAATTTAAATGAATTTATATATCCATCAACTGGATTTGGTAATTATCATAACGGTTTTGCAGAGGTTTTCCATTCGTTTGGTTTAATTGGCTTCTTAATATATTGTTTTTGTATTTTATATTTAATCGTTGGAATAATAAGGTTATTCTTTTACAAGAAAAATATAGCATTCTTCTTAATAATTAATTTTTGTGTATTTTTCGGGAGTGCTATGCTTGAATCACAGGCGATGTTGTTATTTAAAACAGATCCAATTTTTGCTAGTATCCCATTAGTGTTGCTTACGGTATATTATGTAAACAAATATAAGTGTAGTTTATTTCATCCTCTTAAGAAAAAAGCGGCAAAAGCCGCTTAATTTCTACAAAACCGATATAGTTATTTAACTTCAATATGTAGATTTTTTAGTATTGATAATGCTTGTTTATGAAGTGATAAATCAGAAGAACCAGTTCCGCGTTTATCAACAACAATTGTAGCATTAGGAAGAGCAGTTTTAGCTAATACGGCATTGCTTATAATACAGATGTTAGAAACTAAACCAACTAATTCAATATAATCAAAGGAATTTTCTAATAAGAATTTAAATAAATCAGTGGAACCAAAGGTGTTTTTAGTAAAGACGCGATGTTTTTTACTAATTTCTTCTAAGTCGCCATACATTAACCAACCTTCAGTGTCATATATACAATGTTCAATTGGAAGGTGTTTGCCCTCCATAGTATCTAAATAATTAGGTAAATGTGTATCCTTTAAAAATATGATTGTACCGCTTTTTTCATATTCTTGAATTTTTTCTTTTATGAAGGGATAAATAGAATCAGCACCTTCAAAGCCTAAACTCCCATTAATAAAATCATTTTGATAGTCTACAACAATTAATAGTTTTTTCATTTAATTCACCTCAACAGTTAATAAATATTAATGCAATTTACTTTACAAAAGACCAGTATGGTCTTTATAATAAAGCGTATTAATACTATAATATATTAACGGAGGATACAAGAAAAATGTTAGAAAACAATAAATATTCTCACCATATGATTAAGGAAATTGAAGAGTCTCCAACGGTTATTCGTCGTATTGTTGAAAAATATACAAAAAAATATAAATTCAAGTTTAATAGAAAACTTATAAATGCTCTAAATGATGCCGAAAATGTTTATATATTAGGCTGTGGTACTAGTTATCATAGTGCTTTAGCAGGTAAAAGATTCTTTTATAATTTGCGTGCGCATTATAAAGTTCGTGTCGCCAGTGAATGGGCGCTAAATCCATATGCTCATAGCGGAAAAACAGTATATATAATGATTAGTCAGTCAGGTGAAACTGCTGATTTAATACGTTGCTTGGATAATATTAGACCAAAAAGTCCGCTAATTGTCATTACTAATTCACCAAATTCAACTCTAGCTAAAAGAGCACACTATGTTTTAGATTTATGTGCAGGAGAAGAAAAAGCAATTGCTTCTACTAAAGTGTATTTTGCACAAGTTGCAGTTTTAGCACTACTTGCAGCATCTCTTAAAAATGATGTTTCCACAATTGAAGAATTATTAGAAATTGCTGATAAACAAGAAGAAATAATTGGAAATAGAGATCACTATAAAGAAGTAGCTAAATATTTTAGTAAAGTTACTGACACATACATTTTGGGAAGAGGCGTTGATTATCCGATTGCATTAGAAGCTAGCTTAAAATTAAAGGAAACATCTTATATTCATAGCGAAGCTTTTTATGGTGGCGAATTTAAACATGGTCCAATTTCATTAGTTGTTAAAAACATTCCAACAATTTTATTTTTGAGTGAAAAAATATCAGAAGAAAGTGTAAGAAGAAATCAAAAAGAAATTGAAGAGCTAGGTGGCCACGCTTTTGTACTAACTTCTAAAAATTTAGAACAAGAAGGCGATGTGTTAGTTGTTCCAGAGTGTCACGAAGATTTTTCACCTCTTTTAAAAGTTATGGTAGTACAATATCTAGCTTATTACTTAGCTTTAGAAAAAGGGCTTGATCCTGACAATCCTCGTAACTTATCTAAAGCAGTTGTTATTTAAAAAAAGGTCTCAATCAAATTGAGGCCTTTTTTGAATAATTAAACATTATTCTGCACGCAAATTATATTTTTTTGATAGTTTTTCAAGGTGAAGGATGTGATCAATATTGGAAAGTTCGCTAGCAGCATCCTTATCAAGAATTACTGTCACTTCGCCACCATATAATTGGATTGCACTAGCTGTTATATGAGATGTGATCGGTCCCTCAAGAGCTTCCTTTACAATGGAGGCTTTTTTAGTTCCACTTGCAAGCATTATTAGTTTTTTTGCTTCCAAGATTGTTCCTACACCCATCGTAAGGCAAAAGTGGGGCATTTCATCACGGGTTATACCGACTTTTCGATAAAAATCCTCGTAGTTATCATCTAGAGTTTGTTTAGTTAGACCTACTAAATGACATCGACTTCCTAAACTAGAACCTGGCTCATTAAATCCCCAATGTCCGTCGCGACCAATACCAAGAAGTTGAAGGTCAATACCACCAGCGTTTTTAATTGCTTCTTCATATTCGTCGCAAGTTTTAGCAGGATCTTCGGTATAACCATCAAAATAATGAATATTTTCTTTTTTGATATCAACATGTTTAAAAAACTCTTCATGCATATATCGAGCACATGACTTATCTAATCCATAAGGTTTAATAATATCAAAACCTTCGCCAAGATATTCGTAAAGAGTAAACGCCTTAACATCTTTAAAACTTAATCCTTCTTCTTTATGCATTCTAACAAGTTCGCGATAAACGCCAATTGGAGTAAAACCAGTTGCTAAACCAAGTACAGAATCGGGTTTATTTTTAACTTGTTTAGCAATAATTTTAGCAGCCGCCTTTGACATTTGATCATAATTATCACGAATAAAAATAGCCATAATAAATACCTCTTTATTTACTTTAGTATTGTTATTCTACAATATATAAAAATATTTTGCTATCTTTAGGACCAAAAGTGATAAATGGGTTAGTTGAAAAAGTGCCAAAACATTGCAGGTTTTAACGATAATCGTTAAAATGATTATAAATGGGGGATTTTTCTATGAATATCATTTTATTATTAACACCAAAGAAACAAGTTACTACTGTTGAAGAAGAAATGACGGTTTCTGAAGCACTACAAGTAATGAATGTTTCACGCTACACTTCTGTACCACTTTTAAATAGTGAGGGACAATATGTCGGCACAATTACTGAAGGTGATCTTTTAATGTCGCTTCTTAGCCAACCTTCTACTAAAACATGGGGTAAATTACCTTTAAAAGATATTAAAAGGGTTAGAGATAATGTGCCAGTAAAAGTTAATGCTCCAATTGATAATATTTTTATTACATTAATTAACCAAAACTTTATCCCCATTTTAGATGATCGTGATGTATTTATTGGAATTGTAAAAAGAAGTGATTTAATCAATTACTATCTTGAACAATACAAAGAAAGTAAAGAAGATGATGCGACAACAATTTTAAATAATATAAAAGCTAGAAGAAGCATTAGAAATTGGAAAGACGATGAAATCGATCGTTCTATTATTAATAAAATAATAATGTCTGGTTTAGTTGCACCTTCAGCGATGAATAGAAAACCCGTCCATATAATGTTAGTTTCTCGAGATGAAGTAAGAGAAGAAATTGT
>Ga0116161_1002627_pt1 | contig 16746 bp, 20 predicted proteins | sample AD_JPNAS3_MetaG_FD_89877 | JGI IMG/M metagenome (GOLD analysis project Ga0116161, IMG submission 89877) | Active sludge microbial communities of municipal wastewater-treating anaerobic digesters from Japan - AD_JPNAS3_MetaG | ecosystem: Engineered > Bioreactor > Anaerobic > Digestate | place... | reverse complement strand
TCGTCGCCGGCCGCACCGCGAGATCCGTCCGCATCGATCCCGCCATGGGGCACCAGCCCATCAGCCTTCGTATCGCCCCGGAGAACTTTATCGCCATACGTGTTCACCCTCCGTTGCCGTATCCAGGGTATACATCGATCCCTTCTCCGCGATCAGGGTTGTACGATATCGTCGCTCCCAGAGGAGCGTAATGCCGTACGTAACCCAGCCGATGAGGCTCAAGCCCAGCGTGAACCCGAGGATATGGCCGAACATGCCGTTCCGAACAAAAAGCACCATAATGGCGGCGGAGAGAATGAGGGCCACCGGCCAGCTCAGGTCCCTTGCTATGCGCAGTCTCCGGCTCATGTTGGCCCTGATGAACTCGCCGGCGGCAACCCGTGCATACTGCTTCCGGTAACCGAGCAGGAAGCCGAAGGCCCCTCCCGCCCCGATGGCAAGGCCCGTCCCCACAGCCGGATACCCCCACACATCCTCGACCAGGAGAAAGAGTATCGCTGCCGCCGCCGAGAAAGCTAGCGCCGCGATGAGCAGCTGGTTGTGGTAGCGGCTCCACCACCCGGGTCGAACCCGGAGGGTCCCGTTCCCCCCGGCCGGTGCCGCGGCCGTCGCCGGCCGCACCGGGAGATCCAGCCGCATCGAATCCCTCATGGGACACCACCCGAGGTAAGCCCGTATCGTCTCCAGGAGTGGCATCATACCCTCTCCCGAAGTTTTGCAAAGAGTTCATCGGCCATCCGTGTCGGGTCGTCGGTCCTCGTCAGCGTGACGCCCAGTTCATCCGCGTAGCCCCAGAGGAGCTCGATGCACCGGGCATACCGGGGGCATGCGCCGCAGTCGCCCTCGTGCTCGTACCAGACCTGCACCCCGTGATTTGCCGACACAAAGACGATCGCGCCCGCATCGAACGGAACCGAACGCCCGAAGAGGACCCCAATCTCCGCGTTCAAGCGTTCGATGTCGATCTGGTTTGCCTGCGCCATCTCGACGAGCGTCTCCTCGACCTTCCGGTCCATGGTGATGAGCGCCTTCGAGACCGCCTGGCGGGATATCCTGAAGCGCTCTGCAATATGGATATTCGGGAGACCGCCGCGCCGGAGTCTCCAGAACGCAAACTGCCTGTCGTTTAAGGGGAGAGGCATGAGTCAACATTATCGGGTTGACTATATATACATTGTGGTTTTTCCGCGAACCGGCGCCGCGTACGGTCTCCCGCGGCTGGACAACCGCACCCTCACATTCCTCTTCCCGGATGCACCAACGAACGGTCGCCGACTGCACGCGCTCTACCTGGGAGACGGAGCAGAATATTTAACCCCGCCGCCCCAGAACAGGGTCGTATGGACACAGCACTGCGCGACGCCTACATCCGGCTCCATGAGCGGTACTTCCCGGGGACGGACCTCCCGATCATGTTCGAGGTCGGGGGCCCGACCGACGGGGCGGAGAAAGTCCCAAACCCAAAAGACTGGAGGTGCTTCGTCTGCGACCTTACGAAGGTGAGAAACGGGAAGAGCCTCGTCTTTTCCGAGGACTCGATCGGGTGCCGCGGGGGGAGGTTCTACCTCGGCTACGAAGCCGAACGGTTCCCGGGCTTCCGCTACTTCCTCTCCACGGGAAAGCCCGGGGTCATCGAGGGGGAACGTTACAAGCAGACGCCAGAGATCGTGGACGAACTCGACCGCGGGACCGTCCGGATACCCACAAAAGGGAAGAGCATCGTCTTCAAGCGCTGGGATAACCTCATGGGCGCGGACAATCCGGACGCCGTTGTCTTCTTCGCCCGGCCCGAAGTGCTCTCCGGCCTCTTCACGCTCGCAAACTTCGACCAGTCCGACCCAAACGGGGTCATCTCTCCGTTCGGCGCCGGGTGCAGCTCGATCTTCTACTACCCATGGCTTGAACAGCAAAAGGAAGATCCAAAAGCGGTGCTCGGGATGTTCGACCCCTCGGCACGGCCCTGCGTTTCCTCAGACGTCCTGACGATAGCCTTCCCCATGAAGAAGTTCGAGCGGGTGATCGGTTTCATGGACGAGAGTTTCCTCACGACGGATACCTGGGCGAAGGTGATGAAGAAGATCGCCCGGAGCAACGCGCTGCACTCGCCGTAGGCTACCGGAACCGGGCCGGCCGGCCCTGAAACCAGGGGTGCAGTCCCGGGTCTTCCGACCCGTGCCGGTCTGGGGATGCCGTCACCTTCCCCGGAGACCTCCCGGGCGGCGGAACTCGCCCGGCGCCGGGGTGCACGCGACAGCAGCAGCACCGGCGGAGAGGCACGGGGGATCTTCGAGCACGGGGCTCCCGCCCCGGGACGAACGGGAAGGTTTCATCCCTTATTACGATGCCCGGGGCGCATCACCCGGTTCCTCTCCGCTCAAAAATCTGGCGCGGACAGTCTCCACCAGATCGTCGGTCGTCAGGAGAAGGAGCGTATCGCGCGCCTCAATGACGGTGCTGCCGCCCGGGACAAAGCGTTCGTCCCCTTTCTGCATGAGTATAATGAGCGCCCCTTTCGGCAGCCCGAGGTCGACGACCTGTTTGCCGACCGCCGGGGCATCGGGAGGTATGGTCAGTTCGATGAGCTCGCTCGGGGTATCGGGATCCACGTCAAACTCCCGGGACAACTTGCGCTTCTCCTGGAGAGGCGCGGCGAGACCGAGCCACCGGGCGACGGAGGGGATCGACGTCCCGTGAACAAGCGCCGAGACGAGGACGATGAAGAAGACGATGTTGAAGATCATATCCGCGTCCGGCACTCCTGCAACAAGGGGGTAGGTCGCGAGGATGACCGGGACGGCTCCCCGCAGTCCCACCCAGGAGACCAGGGCTTTCTCGTTCATCGGCATCTTCCAGGGAATCAGCGTAAGCAGGACGGCAACCGGCCGGGCAACCAGGATCAGGAAGATGGCGGTGAGAAGGCCGGGAACGATCACCGGTACGAGCTCCGAGGGAAAGACAAGCAGGCCGAGCGCAAGGAACATAACAATCTGCATCAGCCATGCGATCCCGTCATGGAACCGGATCAGGCTCTTTTTATAGACGATGATGCTGTTCCCCATAACCAGCCCGGCGATGTAGACCGCGATAAACCCGTTTCCTCCAACAGTAGCGGTCAGTCCATATGTCAGCAGCACCATGGCGAGGCTGAGCACCGGGTACAGCCCTTCGGACTCCAATTTGAGACGGTTGATGAGCCAGACGACGAACCTGCCCATACCGTAGCCGAGCAGGCCTCCGACGACCATCTGCTGCACGAACATCGGGATGAGAGCGAGGACCGATTCGCCGGGAGTGAGGATCAGGGCGATGATGCCGGTGGTGAGGAAGATCGCCATGGGGTCGTTGCTCCCCGACTCAAACTCGAGGAACGGCCGCAGATTTCCTTTCAGGCGCGCTCTTGCCATGCGCAGGACCGAAAAGACCGCCGCCGCATCGGTGGACGAGACGACCGCCCCGAGAAGAAAACCCGTAAGCGGCGATAACCCGAGGACCAGGACGGCAAATATGCCCAGGACAGCTGCAGTCAGAACAACGCCGACCGTAGAGAGTGCTATCGCCGGCCAGAAAACCGGCTGAATCTCTTCCCACCGGGTGTCCAGGCCCCCAGAGAAGAGGATATACGCAAGTGCAATAACCCCGATCATCTGCGCGATCGGTGGATCGTCGAACGGAATACCGCCCGGCCCTTCGGAGCCCGCCAGCATCCCGACGATGAGGAAGATGAGGAGCGCAGGGACGCCGAGCCTCTCTCCGAATTTATTCGCAATGATACTGATCAGGAAGAGCAGCGATATGCCGAGGAACAGGATCTCGAGGGTAAGCACCATCTCTGGATACAATTCATGCCTGGGGTAACTTAACATCGACTCTTTGCCATTTTGAGCGAGTGCGAGTAGGAAATGGTTTCACCCGCGCTATCTGGGGCGAGCGGGTCTCCCAAGGGAGATGTTCCGCATGCAGGCTCCGTGACCCGGGTCCTCCGGTCACGGTGCGGGCAGGTGGTGAATAGCCGCCGCTCCCGACATATTTCGCCGCATTCATATAGTTGCCGCTGAAAACACGTTGTTCAGGATGGCAGAACTTCCCGCTCTTTCCCGGTCCGCAAGCACCGTACTCCTGCTGACGGCGGCGGTATTCCTCATCGTCGGAGTCCGATCGCTCTCGTACATCGTCACCATCGTCGCCGTATCGCTGATCCTCGCCATGCTTGCGTATCCCGCGACAAAAGCGCTCCGATTGAGAGGGGTGCCGGAGGGCGCCGCCGTCGGCGCGGTCGCGGTCGTCGCCTGCCTTGCAGTCCTGCTGCTCTGCTATCTCGTCTTCTTCTCGTTTGAGAGTCTGGTCCAGGACATCCCGCTCTACGAGCGGGAGTTGAGCGCCCGGCTTGCGGAGATCCTCACCGTCCTCGATACGTACGGGATCAGCACCGGCTCATTCTCGCCGTCTTCGGTCGACCTCGATCGCTTTGCAAGTATCTTCTCCTCGTATGCCCAGAGCCTTGCCGACCTGCTCCTCTACCTCTTCTTCATAGCGGTGACGACGATCTTCATGCTCTTTGAGGCTCCAAAAGTACCCGACCGCATGCGGAGGGTGGTCGGAGACCGGTCGGGAAGCGTCGAGGCGATCTCCCGCATGAGCAGGTTCCTGATCGACTTCGTCATCGTCAGGACCGAGGTGAATATTGTCCACGGGTTCCTCTTCGGTGCGTTCCTCTGGGTTATGGGGGTGCATTCAGCCGTCCTCTGGGGAGTGCTGACGTTCCTGCTCTCGTACATCCCCTACATCGGCCTGATCATCGCGGCACTCCCGGCGATCTTCTTTGCCTGGCTGCAGTTCGGGCTAGGAGGCGCGGTCGCCGTGGTTGCGGCCGTCGTTGTCCTGAACGCGCTTGTGGAGAACCCGATCTTTGCGCACCTTGCATCGAGACGCTTCGACATCCCCGCCCTTGTGGTCGTGCTCTCGGTCATCTTCTGGGGGTGGGCCCTCGGTGTCGCCGGGATGATCTTTGCCGTTCCGCTCACGCTCATCGTTCTCGCGGTCATCCAGTCAAGCGACGACTGGGCGTGGGTGAACACGATCCTGGGGGTCGACCACCTCTTTGCAGGAGAGCGAGCGCCCCCTGGAGAGAGCAGGGAGGGCGACGCGCCGCCGGCAGGGTAAGTATCCCCCTCGGGGGCTTTGCCCTGCCTGAACGTGGGCGCTATTCCTGCCGGTGCCGGGGTACGGCACGGTGCCAGAAGGTTGATATCTTCTCCGGGTAGTCCTTCTTGGGGAACAGAGAATGCTCTACACACGCGAGATCATCCAAAAGATCTGGGATGCACAGGGCTACGGGAACCTCGCCGTCTGGGCGGATGGAACGACCGCTGTCATCGCCCCGGGCGAAAACCCGGAAAAAGACGGAGAAGCGCCGCTTGCGATCTTCAAGCCCATCCCCCTTGTGGCACGGTTTCCGATGCTTGGCTTCGCCACCCACGACGCCGACCTGCTCCGCGAGGTTGAGACGAGGATACGGGAGGCGGGCGGTGAGATCGAGCGGGATCGAGGGGCCTCAACGTGACGGCCGAGTAGCCACTCCCGCCGCCTCCCGGGACGGGGGCAATCATGAGCGAGAGCGGACTCGCGCTGACACCGGGGCAGTGACTGCTGAAAAAAAGAGATTGATCGTTGAGCGTTTCCGGGAATGGTTACTCGGTCGTCTTCCCGTCGAAATGCTCTTCCCGGGCCATGGCTTCTTCCCGGGTCTTCCGCACGACCTTATCCCGGTGCTCAGGCGGGGAGTAGATCGTGTAGAGTTTGAGATTGGCGGTCTTTGAGGTGTTCAGGACATTGTGATTCGCGCCGCTCGGCACGACCACCGCGCTGCCGTCCTTGACGGTGTGCTTCACGCCGTCGATCACGACGGCCCCCTCACCCTCCTCGAACCGGAAGAACTGATCGATGTCGTCGTGAACTTCCTCGCCAATCTCCTCGCCGGGCTTGAGGCACATCAGCACGAGCTGGCTGAACTTCCCCGTATAGAGGACCCTGCGGAAATCGGTGTTCTTTACTGTTTCTTTCTCGATATCTGCCACAAATCCTTTCTTCATCTCGCAAGCCTCCCGATAGTCGGGGTTGGTTATAGGTTGTTAACGCTTCAATGTGGAGCGCCGCTGGTATTTCACCATTTTGATCGGTGCGCCGGCACCGGGACTGATGTTCAACGAGTGGTCCCGGGTGAACAATCCACCGGCGGACCCGGGCGGCGACCCCGCTCCCGGGTGCAAACGCCGGCAGATCCCCCTGCTATGGATGGTGATGCGGAAGGGCGGGGATCACCTGCGGCCCTTCTTCACTTCCGCGATCATCTCCTCGACCTCTGCATAGCCGTGCTGGTAGAACCCCTCTTCGGCGGGCTCGATCTCCCGGAGAAGTCGCAGGAACTCCCCCGCATGCTCCTTCTCCTCATTCGCGATATCACGCATCACCTTCTGGACCAGCGGGTCGTCGGTCGATTCGGCTAGCTGGTCGTAGAGCTGGATCGCCTCGTATTCGGCGGCGATCGAGAACCGGATCGTCCGGATGAGTTCTCCGCGGTCCATCCTGCGTTCCATCCTGTTCCCGGCGAACAGGTTTGCAAACTCGGGCATCTCACATGACCTCCTGCAGGGAAGGGCAGGCCTCCCCCGGGCTCATGCAGCGGGGCGTCATATATAGGTTGGGACCGGCTGTTGCCACGGGGAGGAAGACCGCCGGGACAGGGGTGATCCGTACCCGGGGGTACAGAGGGGCCGAAAGCGACTCGAAAACCCGGGTCAGCGTACCGGGCCTCCTTCTGGAAGCACGGGGTAACAGTCCGGGCGGGGAGAGTCTCGACGACGGGCGCGGGTTCACCAGACCCACGTCTGGTCGACCCAGCGCTCGTAATCGCCCGGCCATTCGGGTTTAGCACCGGTGATGACCGCTTTGAACTTCTCCTGGAACCGCCGGTGGAACGCCTCGACCTCCGGGTACTGCCGCCGGGTCCGGATCGCTTCGGCGAGCGTCTTCCCGAGCTCGTGAGCATCCTCTTTTGCCCGGGCCAGGGCATCCGGGTCCTTCCCGGTCGCGACCCCCACGCCGCCGACCGGCGTCGCGCCGAGCATCTGGAGGAAGTGGTTCAGGTACCCGACGACCGCCTGCTCGGCGTGATCGCCCGATGTGGAGACCGAGCACCCGTACTTCCCCGTGAACGCCTGGCACTGGATCCCGTCGGCCATCCGGTCAATGAACAGTTTCATCTGGCCGGTGATCTGGTCGATGTGCACGGGCGAACCGAGCACAAGCCCGTCGGCAGCCTTGATCTTCGCATACAGTTTCGGGAAGTCGTCCTCCTCGGCGCATCTGCCCTCCTGGAAACAGGCGCTGCAGGCGTTGCGGAACCTGATGTCGAGGTCTATGAGGTTCACGACATCGACCTCTGCGCCCTTCTCCTTCGCGCCCTCAAGGACCGCCGCGATGAGCTGCAGCGTGGCGCTTCGCTCGCCCCGGGGGCTCCCGTTGATACCGATTATCTTCATAATAACAACTCCGGACAGCGGCGCCTATCGGCGGCACCGGTTATGAAGCTTGTCAGCAGGTTTCACCTCGCACGTCTCTCCGGGTCGGAGAGGGGATCCCGCCGGATGCGGATGTTTTCCCCGGGGAGGAGCGTAACCGTGGCCTGGTCAAGTGGCGCTTCCACGAATGCCTAACCGGTCCGGGGAAGGATTGCCGCGACCGTGATCGCGTAGGTGATCGTCTCCCCTGCAAGCGGGTGGTTGGCGTCGACCGTGACACTCTTCTCGGTCACGTCGACGACGGTCACCAGGCAGGGTTTTCCCATCACCTCCACCTTCAGGAACTCGCCGGGTACCGGTTCGTGGTCGAGGTTCAGCTTCTTGCGCTTCATCGTGACCACGAGCCTGCTGCGATACTTTCCGTAGGCCTTCTCCGGAGGCAGCACCACGGTTACCGTCTCGCCCGGCTCTTTTCCGATCAGCGCCTCCTCAAAGAAGGGGTTGATCTGGCGCTTTCCAAGGGTTACCCGGATCGGTTCGCCGTTTCGGGTATCCTCGAAGATCTCACCGTCAGGGCGGGTGCTGGTGAAATGCAGGAGCAGGGTGTCGCCGTCTGTCACGGGTGCCATGGATGTCGGATCGGGTTTGTCGGGCCGTTGCTTTAACCTGCTGGGGTGATGGGGGCGGAGCGGGACGACCCCGCCCGGCAGGTGCGGAGGTGAACGCAGAGCCGCCCTTCCCGGCCCCCTCACAGGTGCCCCATCTCAGCGAAACCCCGCCCGCCAGGGCCGCTGCCATGACAATAATCCAGCGGATAGGAAATTTATTATACCACTTTTATAGAGGTGGTGGCATGTCACCATCATACCGCGAAGCAACAATAAATTCCGTAGATGCAAATCCCACGGCCGGCGGAAGTACGGGTGGCGGCCGTGACGAGAGCGGCAAACCGTATTTCTATCCGAACGTGTCGGTGAGTATCGGGTACTGGTTCGACAACGAAGGAGTCCCTTCCTCGAACTGGGATACGTTCTTTACGGCGAAGTTGTTCATCAACGGTTCGCTGGTCGACACGAAGCAGGTGCTTGCGGGTGGGGGTCCGCAGACCTATTCGTTCTTTACGCACACGTTCCCGGACCCGGGAACATATGCAGTGGAGGTCCGCGGCAAGAACACGAAGTCGCTTACGGTCACGATCAAGAATCCTCCGGTAGAACAGAAGCGCGCAACGCAGTAATGCGTGGCAGGATGTTAACTTTTTTTCGATTACCTATAACCCGCATCCAGAATGCGAGGGGTGGGATTCGAACCCACGGACCCCTGCGGGAGTGGATCTTAAGTCCACCGCCTTTGGCCGGGCTTGGCTACCCTCGCTCGAAGAAGAGTACCTGAGTACCCATTACTATTATCAACGAAACGTATTAAGCCCGACGCCCGGCACGAGCGGGATCCGACGGCCCCGGCGATGCCTGCATTCCGGAAATATCAGGCCTCCGCACGCCGGGCGGCAACGAGATCCCGGATCCGATACATTGTATACCATCGGGGTGCAATGGTGCTCTACGTGACGATGCCGCGGCGCATCCATATCACGCAGGAATGAACGACATGCTATCCGGGCCGCCACCCCCCGACAGATCCCTTGAAAGACTGCAGGCTCTCTTCGACTACGACCCTGAATTCCCGCTCGATATCGAAGAGACCCTCCTCGAAGAGAGAGACGGCATCGCCATCCATGACCTGCGCTACAGCGCCGCCCCCAAAAGGAGATTCGCCGCCTACCTCGTGGTGCCGCCGGGGGCGGGCCGCTTCGCCGGCGTCGTCTACGTCCACCCCGGGCCCGGAAGCCGGGATACGTTCCTCGACGAGGCGGTGACACTCGCCCGGCGGGGAGTGGTCTCCCTCCTCGTCGATGCCCCCTGGACCGAGAAAGCGGTGGCGACGTGGGGAAAAACGGTGACGAACCCGGAGCATGCCATGCGGGAGCATATCCTGACCGTGATCGGGTTGCGCCGGGGCATCGACCTCCTTGCGGCACGATCGGACGTGGATGCGAACAGAATCGGCTACGTGGGCCACAGTTTCGGAGCGCTCATCGGCGGGGTGCTCGCCGGGGTGGAGCGGCGGGTGCGGGGCTACGTGCTGATGGCGGGAACCAGGAGTTTCACCGACGTCGCCGTCCTCAACCTGCCCGATCTCGCAGGAGAAGCCCTTGCGACCTACCGCCGGACCCTGGCGCCCATCGACCCGGGGAGTGCCGTCGGCCACGCCGCGCCGGCAGCCCTGCTGTTTCAGTTCGGTCTCCGGGACGACTTTTTCCCGCGGGAAAAGTCCCTGGAGCTCTTCGAAGCGGCGAGCGAACCGAAGTCAGTGCAGTGGTACGACGCGGGCCACTACTTGAGCGACGAGGCACGGGAGGATCGCATGGCGTGGCTGGGTGCGGAACTCTTCCTGCGTCCTGCACGGTGATTGCCCCGGCCCTTCGGCATCGTGAGCGGCAGTACGTCCGAGAAGGCCCCGGGTACCGGGCAGTTCGCCGCACATCCCTCCCCGTATGAACGGTCGACGGCTCACTCCCCACGCCCTCTGATGAGCCCGACACCCAGGATCAGGAGTCCGGCCGGCACGGGTCACCGCCGCCGGAGCGACCATGCACCGACCGCAAGAAGCCCGGCAACCGCGGCGAGCCCGCCGACCGGTGCCGCCGGACCGGCGGAAGCGGCCTGCATCGCCGCCGCCAGGTCCTCCCGTGCGGTCGGCATGCCCGGCCAGGGGAGGCTGTAGTCGGGGTCGAGGTCGAGCGAACGGTTCAGCGCCGCGGCCGCACCCGTGGCGTTCCCGGCGGCAAGGAGGATCTCGCCCCGGATGTGCCAGAGGTGGGCGCTCTCCGGATCGAGGGCAATCCCTTGGTCGACGGCCGACTCCGCGCCGGTCAGATTCTCAAGTCCGGCAAGCGCCATCGCCTTCACCCCCCAGGACGCGGCGTCCGCGGGGTCGAGGAGGAGGGCGGCATCCGCATCGGCGAGCGCGGCAGAGTAGTTTCCCATCGCGACGTACGCGTAGCCGCGGTTCGCATAGCGGACGGGTTTTGGGTCCAGAGCGATCGCCTCGCTCACCACGGCCGCCGCCTCAGGGTAGCGGCCGAGCTTGCGCAGGGCGTAGCCCTCCATGCAGAGAAGAGAGACGTTGCCGGGCTCGACGGCCAGACCCTCGCCGGTCGCGGCGAGGACGCCGTCCCAGTCCCTCTCCGCGACGGCGGACGTTGCCCGGTCAACAGGATCGGAGATGCTCGCGGTATCGGCGGCGAGGCAACAGGGGACGACGAGCAGGAAGATGAGGAGAGCGATGCAAAACCGGGAACGGCCCGGAAGGGGGCAGGAGGAGGTCATAGAAGGTTACAGAGCCTTCTCGGCCGTTAAATATTTCGAAACGGGGAGGAGGTCACCCGAGCCGCCGCACCACCCGGGCCAGCCGGTGCATCCCCTCCTCGATCTCCTCCTCGCCCGCCGCCGAGAAGTTCAGGCGGATCGTGTCCTCCCCGCCGCCGCCCACGTAGAACGGCACCCCGGGGAGGACCGCGACGCCTTCCCGGATACCCTCGCGGAAGACATCCATCGATGAGACGCCGGCCGGCAGGCCCACGGTCATGAACATACCGCCCTCCGGGGTGGTGTGGGTCGTCCCCGGCGGCATCAGGTCGTCGAGGAGGTCGCACATCAGGCGGCAGTGCCTCCCGTAGACTGCAGAGACGCAGGCGACGTGGGCGTCGAGGTCGTGGGTCGCAAGGTAGCGGTGGAGGATCACCTGGCAGAGGAAGTTCGAGTGGAGGTCGGCAGCCTGTTTTGCGACGTTGAACTCCCGGAGGACCGGCTCGGGCGCGTATATCCAGCCGATCCGCATACCCGGAGCGACGATCTTCGAGAACGACCCCGACATCACCGTCAGATCCGGGAGGTAGCGCTTCACCGGCAGCCGCGGCCTCCCGTCGAAGAAGAGTTCCCCGAAGGCGTCGTCCTCGTAGAAGACCGTGTCTGTGTCCTCAAGGATCTCCGCAATGCCTCGCCGCTTCTCTTCCGAGTATGTCCTCCCCGAGGGGTTCTGCGAGTTCGGGATACCGTAGAAGAACTTTGGTGCGTGCTCCCGGACGAGCGACGCAAACGCCGCGAGATCCGGTCCGTCCTCCGCGAGCGGGACCGTGTGGAAGACGGGCTCGTAGAGCGAGAAGGCCTCGATCGCGCCGAGGTAGCCGGGCCGCTCCATCCCGACGGCGTCCCCCGGGTCGAGGAAGATCTTCGCGACCAGATCGAGGCACTGCTGCGAACCGTTCACGATCTGGATCTCCCCGGGGGTTGCCGGGAGGCCGAGCCTCCTTTTGTAGCGGTCGGCGATGAACTCCCGGAGCGGCAGGTAGCCGTCCGTCGTCGTGTACTGGAGCGCCGTCCGCCCGACTTCTGCAAAGACCTCGCGGGCCGCATCCCGGATACCCTCGAGATCGATATAGGCCGAGCCCGGCAGACCGCCCGCAAACGATATCACCCCGGGGACCGCCGAGACCCGGAAGAGCTCGTCAAGGAACGACTCCGGGACCCGCCCCATCCGACCGGCAAAACGGTAAGCCATGGGATCATATTGGGCGTGCCGGCAAAAAAATGCCGGGTCTTCTCGACCCTACTGCAGCAGGATATACGCAAAGACCGAGAGCAGGAACGCGAGCACGAGGATCATGAAACTGATCGGGGCGATGAACGCGAGCATGGCGTTGACGGTGCTTGCGAGCTGCGAGACCCGCTGCGACCCGAAGACGACGACCCCCTCGCACGAGGCCGTTGCCGACCCCACCCGGGCCGGGGCTATGTCGGCGACCGCCTCCCGGATCGCCTGCTCGACATACGGGACGATCTCCTCGGCAGGCACCACATAACCGACCGGATTCTTTCCACTGATGGTGTTCACCGTATGCGTATCGGTGGTCATGATCTCGGCCTCGTCCACGTAACCGAGCACCACCGAAAGCAGGCGCTCCCGGACGCCTCCGGCCATGTTGTTCCCATCCACGAGGACGTAGGCCGCCCGCTTCCCCCCGGCCTCGGTTGCAAGCACCTGCACCCCGAGCGACCCGAACCCCTGCTCGCGGGTGAACGGGACCCGGACGTGCGAGACCCCGACCGCAAGCGGCTCGAGCGGCAGGTCCCGCGCGACGCGGAACCCCTCACGTGCGGCGACGACGTACTCCATCGCGATCCGCGTCGCCGGGAGGACCGGGGAACCCACACGGGTCATGCAGTTGTGGGCGTCCACGAACGCGACCTCCGAGAAGGAGCACCGCCCTTCGGCCATGATCGCCATCCCGATCGAGTAGTCGAGGTCCTCCGTCCTCTCCGGAGACCGGGTGCTCACCATCAGGAGGGCGTCCCCGAACCGCTGGCAGAGAAGCGAGACCGAACCCGACGCGACCCTGACCGGGCGGCTCGCGGTGCCTGAGAAGGAAAGCCCCTCGCGCGACGCCTCGACAGCCCGGGCGATCTTTCCTATCTCACTCTCCGAGACCAGGTTGAAGTCGTGGGTGGCACACCCGTGGGCGACGAGCGTCTCCCCGGCAAACGTGTCGTGGAGGATCCGGGGGAGGTTTCCGCCGCCGACGTCGCCCATCGGCCCGGGGTGGACGTTCGGGACCGTGAAGAGAATCTCCTCCCCGCCGTCGCGGGAGAAGAAGAGCGAGACCTGCGGGACGTAGACCTCCTCGCCGATCTCGCGGAAGAAGTCCTCCATGTTCTTTGAGCCGTCGGTCAGGTGGGCGATGAAGGTGTTGAGGAAGTTGAGCCCGCTGATCTGGAACGCCCGCTTCAGCGGCCGCTCGATCAGCCAGATCAGGAAGACGAAGACCAGCCCGAAGACCACCTGGAGGAGGAGGGCGTAGGGAACGAACCCGGGCGTGAAGAACCAGGCACCGACCGCTATCCCGGCCGCGCCCTGGAGGAACGCAGGGACGACCATCCGGGTGATCCGGTAATCGGCCACGGCGACGAGGACCAGCAGCCGGAGGCCGGAGGAGAGGCCGAGAGCGCCCGCGTAGAGCGCAGGAAAGAGTTCCCGCCCGAAGATCAGGACCGGCGAGAGGCTCAGGATCACCGTAAGGACCGTGCAGGTAAGGGCGAGAAGAGCCGACCGGTTGTAGGTGATCTGTCGGCCGAAGACCTCTACCAGCGGCACGGTCAGCAGGAGGGCGACCAGTGCCGGGACGGAGAACCCGAGCGTGCCGATCAGGAAGAGCTCGTTGCCCACCCGGTATGCAGCCCCGTCGATGAGGAGCCCGAGCAGGATGATGAGCGCAAGCGACCGCGGCCAGGACGGAGCGGAGAAGATGTACCGGGTGAGCCGCTCGACGCGCACATCGGGGCCGGACTCCATCAGGCGCCCCCGGGTGCCGAATCTGGCGCTTTCCCGGCGGCGATCAGCGCTGTGCACCCCATAATTCAGACAGTTATTTCGCCGGGTTCACCAAAGACCTTCCGGTACCGCGCAAGCATCCGGTCCCAGTCCGGGAGGTTCGTCTGGGTGCCCGGCCGCTCGACGACGAAGGACGAGACCACCGCTCCCGCACGGCAGCAGTCGAGCGGGGCGTAGCCTTTCCGGAACGCGGTGAGGAACCCGGCCCGGTAGCCGTCGCCGGCTCCGGTGGGATCGACGGCCGCGACCCTGACAGCCGGAACGTGGTGCTCCTCGCCGCCCATGCAGAGGACGCTTCCCTCGGCCCCCCGGGTCGTGACGACGATCGGGACCGAGGCGACGAGGGCGTCGCGCTCCAGCCCCAGCATCTCGCACATCCGGTCCATCTCGTGGTTGTTTGAGAAGAGGATGTCGATATTTGCGAGGATGATCTCGAGCTGGTCGGGGGTGTAGCAGAGGAGATCCTGCCCCGGGTCGAAGGAGGCGAACCTGCTCTTCTCGGCCACACGGACGTTGAAGTCGGGGTCGGCCGTCGCCATGTGGACGAAGTCAAGAGCGGGAGCCTGTGCCCGGGAGAACGCGGCGGACGCACCCCACTCAAAGAAGGTCTCCTGGTCGCCGGCGTCGTCCGTGAAGACGTACGCGGTCGCGGTCCGGGCACCCTCGACCACAGAAAAGTCTCGCTCGACCCCGAGGCCCTGGAGCCAGCGATCGTAGTCGCTCCCGGGAAAATCGCTGCCGACCGACGATATCAGCCGGCACCGCTCCCCGAGCGTCGCGATCCCGGCCGCGATGTTCGCCGCCCCGCCGCCGAAGTAGACCTGATGGTCAACGATATAGGTCGAGTTGTGCCTCCCGGGAAGGGCCGGGACCCGGAAGAGGTGATCGATGGCGGTATGCCCGACGACGGCGATCATACCTCCTGCACCTCCTGGACCTTCAGCGGCACGTCGCGCAACGCCTTCCCGACGACCGACTTTGCGATCCGGGCCGCGTGTTCGCCGGACTCCGCACGGAAGACCTTCATCTGGAGCACGAGCCCCACAAGGGCAGTGTTTGCGACCACAAGAGCGCTGTTCAGTTCACCCTCACAGTAGGGGCAGGCGATCATCCCCGCCTCGATCTCCACAAACTTCGCCGAGGGGTTGAGCCGTTTCCCCGCCTCGCTGATCGCGATGCTGACGGCGTCGTCCATGGACTTGACATCTTTAATTATCCACGCTGATTCAAGCGTAACCAGATAGTCCGGCATAATCTCTCCAGTTGATACCTACCACGTCTCGCGGTGCGCGTGCTCTTCCACCGGCATCCGCTCTACGGGTTTGAGCGGCGGCGTTCCCCTGCCGACCGCAAGGAGCGCGATGGGGCGGACGTGCTCCGGAAGTTCGAGGACTTCGCGTACATCGTTCTCGTTGAATGCCCCGGTCCAGCACGAGTGGAGGGCCCGGGCGTGGGCAGCGAGCATCATATAGGTGCAGGCGATCGTGGCGTCCTCAAGCGCGTAGAGGATCCCCCGCTCCCCGTAGTGCGACATGGACCGGATATAGTTCGCGCAGACCACAAAAATCACCGGCGCTTCCCGGATATGCGCCTGTTCGAGGGCCGCGAGCGCAAGTTCCATCCTCACGTCCTCGTCGGTGACGACGACGACGTCCCAGGCCTCGCGGTTGCCGGCGCTCGGCGCAGTGCTCGCGCAGGCCAGGATATAGTCGATATCCTCCGGGTCAAGCGGCTCTGCGGAGTAGTCCCGGACCGACGACCGTGCTTTCAGGAAGCGAAGGAGATCAGAGGAGGTCATGCTCTTTGAGCGTATCCCACGCCGCCTGGGCTGCGGTCGTGACGGCGCTGACCCCCCTCGCTATCCGCTCCGACGCGGCGCCCAATTCCATGCTCTCGGCCAGGCTGATCCCCTCGCTGAGGTGATCAATGGCATTCTTGAACTCACGGCGTTCCGTATCGCCGTAAGCAAACTCGAGCTCCGAGCGGATGGACTGGAGCACCATCAGAAGCATCCGTTTTCCGCCGGGTTTCTCCTGGAGCGGAAACTGGATCAGGGCTGTCGTCAGCTGCGACCCGACGATCAGCTCGGATTTCGCCCGTTCGGCAAACTGGTAGGTCCTGACGGCGGTTTTGAGATCCATACCACATACTGGAACTCGCAACTATAAAAAGTATTGAAAGAGAAGAGAGGGACAGCTTATCTCGATTTCTGCTTGGTCCCGAGAGCCGAAACCTTCGCGCGCCGGATGCTCCGGCGTACCCGCACGTCCATCGTGGGGGTGCCTCCCCCTCTGCCGCCGCGCCCGCCACGTCCGCCGCGTCCGCCGCGTCCGCCGCGCCGCTGGTCCTGCCCTTCCCTGCTCGCTCGTTTCCTGATATCCGCCGCAGGCTTGAACCGCTGGTTCGGGCCGGGTTTCTTCACTTCGCCTTCACTTGCAGGGACGAGCCGTATCTGTCCCTTTACGCCCTTAACCTGGGCCCACTGGACACTTCCTGTCTTTCCCATGGATAAAACTCCTTTACAGTTATGAGCGGGTCCGCTGATAAAAGTAACCCGGGGTCCTGCCACGGCAGGACAGATCCGGGAACACCGCGTGCGGCGGACCTCAGGAGAGGAGGCGTTTGAGCTCGCGTCGGAGGGTCTCGCTGACGATCCGGCCGTCGACGCTCCCCCGAACCTCCTGCATGACGACCCCCATCAGAGGGCCGAGCGCACCCATGCCCTTCTCGCGGGCGAACGCCTCGCGCTCGGCCACGACCCGGCGCACGATCGCCTCCACAT
>Ga0116161_1002624_pt1 | contig 16757 bp, 11 predicted proteins | sample AD_JPNAS3_MetaG_FD_89877 | JGI IMG/M metagenome (GOLD analysis project Ga0116161, IMG submission 89877) | Active sludge microbial communities of municipal wastewater-treating anaerobic digesters from Japan - AD_JPNAS3_MetaG | ecosystem: Engineered > Bioreactor > Anaerobic > Digestate | place... | reverse complement strand
GAGCCGGGCGCACGAGAGCATGCACCTGCACAGACCTGTCCGCGCCCAAGGGGTCGCAGCGGAGCCAATGCCCGGCTGTTACCAGGACTATGAGGGTGACGACTTCCCTCTCCGACAGGCTGCCAGGATACACCCACCGCGATGGCCTGGCTTTGACAGAGGCGACCGATTCCCTACACTGAAGCTGATCTACCAGGGCGCATTCACCTCCTTCTCTTGCCTCACACTGTGCCACACTGTTGCATCGGCTCTTGGCCCTTGATGGATAGGGGACGATATGCGCAAGCCCGAGTTGTCGCGTCTCGCTGGCGCGCTGCTGGCCTTTACCGTAGCGCTGACGGCGTGCACCATGCAGCCCACCCTTGTCGCCACGGCCGTGCCGGCCGCCCCGGCTATGGTCACCACGGTAGCGACGCCTACCGCAACCCTGCCGGCCCTCGCGCCGCAGGCCGAGCTGCTGGCCCGCGCCACCCTGCAGCAGATGAACGGCGACTATGAGGCCGCGGCCGCCGGCCTGAGCGCCCTGATTGACTCGGGCGCACCGGTTGAAGTGCAGCGCGAGGCGCTGCTGCGCGCCGGCCGCGCCGAGCTGCAAGCGGGCGCCTACGCCGCAGCCGCCGCGCACCTCGAGCGTTTGGTGCGCGACTATCCCACCGACCCCGAGCTGCCTCTGGCCTATTTTGGGCTGGGCGAGGCGCGCCTGGGCCTGGACGACGGCCAGGGGGCGGCCGCAGCCTACCGCGGCTACCTCGAACGCCGGCCGCTGCTCGTGACCTACGTCGAGCAGCGCATCGGCCGCGCGCTGGCCCAGGCCGGTGATCAGGCCGGCGCTGCCGCTGCCTTTCGCGCCGCCGCCGATGCCGAGGCCAACGCCAGCAGCAAGGCGGCTCTGGTTGAGGAGTGCGCCCGGGCGCTGGCCGCGCTCGAGCGCTACGACGAGGCCGTGGCGGCCTTTGGGGAGGCGCTCGACCTGGCGCAGACCGCCGCCGGCCGCGCCGAAATCATGTTCGAGCTGGGCGGCGCACTGCGCGACGCCGGCCGCCAGAGCGAGGCCGCAGCGCGCTGGAACGAGCTCGTCGCCAGCTATCCCCTCACCGCCTACGCTGCCCAGGCCCTGGCCGTGCTCGACGGCTGGCACGCAGCCGCCGCTGGCGCGCTGACGCGGGCCCAGGTGGAGTATGGCGCCGGGCGCTACCAGGGTGCGCTGGATATCCTACGCGACTATGCCGCGACCGACGGCCACCTCGGCGATGCCCACTACTGGGCGGCGCTGGCCAACCGCCGGCTGGAGCAGCACGCGGCCTCGGTGCGCGAGCTCGAGGCGCTGATCGTGGGCCACCCTCAGAACGACCTGCTGGTTGAGGCGTGGTACGAAAAGGCCCAGAGCCAGGCCCTGGCCGGGTCGATGGACGGCGCCGTGGCCACGTTCAGGGCGCTGGCGGCGCGCTACCCGCAGAGCGCGCGCGCCGTCGAGGCGCTGTGGCGCGTGGCCCAGCTCTACGATAGCGACGGCCGCCACGGCGAGGCGGCCGCCGCCTACGCTGCCGCCGCCGCCACCTACCCCGGCGCCACCTACGCTGCCGATGCCCGCTTTGACGCCGGGCTGGCCTACTATGTGGACGGTCAGATCGCGGCCGCCACCCAGACGTGGGCCGGCTACCTGGCCGAGGAGCAGGACCCCGCGCAGCGCGGCCGGCTGCTCCTCTGGCTGGGCAAGGCCGCCGCGCGCCTGGGCGAGGCGGCGGGGGCGCGGGCGCGCTGGGAGGAGGCGCGGCTGGCCGACCCCGGCGGCTTTTGGGGCCTGCGCGCGCGTGACCTGCTGGCCGGCCGCAGCTTGGTGGGCCGGGCGCCGGCGGGCGCGTTCGATCCGGCGGCCTATGCCCCGCGCGGCACGCCCGAGGAGGTGGAACGTTGGCTCGCCAGTTGGGCGCCGGCGCTCGTGGAGGGCCAGGTGGCGGGCCGGCTGCCCGCGGCGGTGACGCAGGCAGCCGCCTTCCAGCGCGGCATGGAGCTCTGGGCGCTGGGCGACGCGGCGGCGGCGCACGCCGAGCTGCGCCAGGTGCGGGCGTCACAGGCCGATGACCCCTGGGCGCTCTATGCCCTGGCGGTCTACTGGCGCGACCAGGGGCTCTACCAGCCGTCGGTGCTGGCGGCCGGACGCCTGCTGGCCCTGGCGCCCGAGCAGGCCGGCGCCGTGCCGCGGCAGGTGGCCGAGCTGGCCTACCCCACCTACTATGCCGACCTGGTGCTGGGCGAGGCGCAGGCAGCGAACACCGATCCGCTGCTCTTCTACGGCCTCATCTACCAGGAGAGCGTCTTCGACAAGGACGCCACCTCCTACGCCGGCGCCCGCGGCCTGACGCAGGTCATGCCCGCCACGGGCGAGTACATCGCCGGCAGGCTGGAGGACGCGGCCTATGGCCACGACAAGCTCTGGCGCCCAACGGTGAGCGTGCGCTACGGCATGTGGTACCTCAGCGCGGCGCTGGGCATGTTCGATGGCGATGCGCTGACGGCACTGGTGGCCTACAACGCCGGCCCCGGCAACGCCTCCAAGTGGGCCAAGCTCGCCGGCGGTGACCCCGACCTCTTTTTCGAGCAGGTCAGCAACTGGCAGCCGCGCGCCTACATGCAGCGCATCTACGAGCACGTGGCGCGCTATGAGGAGCTCTATCGCAGGTTCGTAGTTGGCGGTTGAGCGCCTTGACCCAGGTTCGTAGTTGGCGCCAGGCCGAGGACGTTAAGGCGCTGAATCCTACAACCGTACTTGGCGCTGCCACTGCTGGCCATCCGGGTAGCTGCCGGCTGACACGCTCCGCAGCCTCCTGGCCCTGGCCCGGAAGGGGTCTTTTTGGCGGGTTGGCCAGAGCCGTGGCCGCCCGCGGGCGGCCACGGCTCTGGCCAACCCGCTAAAAAGACCCCCCAAAAGGCCCCGTTCCGGTTATGCGCGAAGCGCTGTACCCGGATCGCACGCCTTCCCATTGCACGAATCTGCACGAAGGCTCTCCATTCGTGGTCATTCGTGTCATTCGTGGCCAACTCCGTCGGCCCTATGGATCGCTGACGTAGCGCACGATCAACCTGGAAGCATGTAGCTGTCATGGTGGTACACCTCCCAGCCCAGGTAGGTGGTCAGCGCCTCATAGACCGCATCGGCCACTGGCGCCGGGCTGATGGCCACGTGGTGCTCAAAGCCGCGCGTGCAGATGTAGCGCAGCAGCCCCTGCAGGTTGGGGATGCGCACCACCCCATAGCCGCCAAAGGTCGCGACGCGGTCGGCGGTCAGCTCGCCCTCGCCCACATAGGCCAACATCTTGCCCGTGAGGTCGTCGGTCGTGATGCGCAGGTAGGTGAAGGGCTGCGCGACGATGCGCCCGTGCACCATGCCCCAGCTCTGCTCCTCGCCGTAGCTGGCTGCCGTGCCGGTGTGGCGCTCGATGGTGGCGGCGCCGTCGACGAAGAGGCTGCGCGGCAGGTTCGAACAGTGGAACACCAGCGCCCGGTCGGGGTCATCCCCATAGTTGTTGTTCCAATCGACGAGCGCGCCGGGGCGGCCCGAGGCCAGGTTGAGCGCGTGCATGGCCACGGCCCCGGCGATATCGGCCTCGCAGGCGCAGGGCAGCATACGCTCGCTCAGCATGCTCATAAGCGCGCAGGGAAAGACGCCATAGTGCTCCTGCATGCTCGTCCAGCACTGCACGGCCGTGCCGGCATAGCCGTTCGTGCCGATCCACTCGTCGATGACCACGCCCACCTTGGCCAGCCTGAGCAGCGCCGCCGGCGGCAGGCGGCTGGCGTCGGCATAGGCGCGGATCTCGGCGCCCTTGGCCTGCACCCGCGGGTCGGCGTCGGCCAGGGCGGCGCTGCGGCCGAACGCCTCCGACAGGTCGAGCGTCTCGACGGTGATGCCCTGTCGCTGCAGCAGCTTTTCGCTGTAGCGCACAGTATTGAAGGCCGCCGGCCGCGCACCCAAGACGCCGAAACGGGCGCCGCGCAGGCCGCGCACCACCCGGCAGACGGCAGCAAAGCGACGCAGGTCGGCGCGAAAGCCCTCCTGCGCGGGGTGCACCGTGTGCTGTTGCGTCAGGCTGAAGGGGATGCCGTACTGGCGCAGGTTGTTGCAGACGGAAATCTTGCCGCAAAAGCTGTCGCGCCGCTCGGCGGGGGTCATGCGGTCAGCGACATCGGGGAAGGCGTGCACCAGCACGGGCACGTTCAGCCCGGCCAGGTGCAGCGCATTGGCCACGGCGCGCTCGTCGCCAAAGTTCGGCAGCGTCACCACGATGCCGTCGATCTCTTCTCGATGCGCACGGAAGAGCGCCGCACAGCGCTGGGCGTGCTCCAGGCACTCGATGGCGCCGCCGGGGGTATCCTCGGTGCTGAGGGCGACGGCGCGCATGCCTTCCGCCTCCAGCACCTGCAGCATGGTCGCGCGCGCCTCTGCGCACAGGTGGGCGGGGAAGAACCTGCGGCTGCCGACGATGACGCCCAGGGTCACGTGTGGTGCGGTCATGCGATCTCCTTTCCGGCGCTGCGTTGCTCGTGCTCGGCGACCATCGCGTTGTAGACCTGGCGCGTGATGGGGTAGAACGCCATGATGGCGATGCCGATCAGCACGAGCAGCGCGGGCAGCAGGGCAAAGATGCCGCGGATGCCGAGCATCGTACGGGCGCTCTGCTCGGCCAGGTTGGGGACGTAGCCGAAGAGGGTCAGCCCCAGGCCGATGGCCAGGCCGGCGAGCGAGCCACCCAACTGCGGCCCCAAGTTCCAGATGCCGTAAAAGATGCCCTCGATGCGCTGCCCGGTCCGCATCTCGTGATAGGCGATGGCGTCGGGGACAATCGCCCAGGGCATGACGAAAAAGGTCGAGAGCCCGCTGCCGGCCAGCGCAGCCAGGGCGTACATCAGCGAGATCTGCCCTGGCCGCAGGAAAAAGATCAGCAGCAGGCTCGCCAGGAGGATGCTCATTCCGGCGAGGTAGGCTGCCTTCTTGCCGGCCCGTTTGCTGACCCACACCCAAAGGGGGATGCACAGCATGGCCGTGAGCAAGAGGACGAGAAAGATGATCGAGATCAGCGCTTCCTGTTTCATGTAGTACTTGAGGTAGTAGATCAGGCTGGAGCTGATGGTGGTGACGGCGACGGAATGGCAGATGTAGGTCACGGCCACCAGCATGAAGGGCGTGCTCTTGAGCGCCGACAGGTAGAGGCGCAGGGCCGACTCGTCTGTGGGCAGCGCCACGGCGCAGTCGCGCCCCTTGGTGCCCCAGAAGACGACCAGGCTGGCCGCGATGAACACCAACCCGTAGGCCCCGGCGACGACGGCAAAGCCGGTGCGCTCATTGGGGAACAGGCCCACCAGGGCGGTGGTGGCGCCGGCGGCCACCAGGGTGCCGATGATAGCCGCAGCCATGCGGTAGCCGTTCAGACTGGTGCGCTCGTCAAAGTCCTTGGTCAGGTCGGGGGTCAGCGCCGAGTAGGGCACGTTGACCAGCGAGTACGAGATGCAGCAGAGGGCGTACATCACCAGGTAGTAGAGGAAGATCCCCATCTCGCTGCGCGCCGGCGCGGCTGAGAAGAGCAGGCACATGATGGCCGCCATGGGCAGGGCGCCGAAGAGGATGTAGGGCCGGCGCCGGCCCCAACGGCTGCGGGTACGGTCCGAGAGATAGCCGATGGCCGGGTCGATGACGGCGTCGAGGACGCGCACGAGGGTGAGCACCAACCCCGCCAGCGACGCCGCCAGCAGGGCGACATCGGTCAGGTAGTACAACAGGTAAAAGCTCACCGCGTTCAGCACCAGGTTGGCGCCGAGGTCGCCCACGCCGTAGGCGAGCTTGCGCGAAGCGGGCAGCCGTGCCTCCAGCCCTTGATCTGCCATGGTGTCCTCCCCATCCCTCCCTGCCCGTAGGGCGGGCTTTCCAGCCCGCCCAGCCCCGCACCAGCCAACGGTGGACGGGCCCGTAGGGCGGGCTTTCCAGCCCGCCGCATCTCGCACAGGCCAACGCCGGACGGGCTTTCTAGCCCGTCCTACAGCGCCACAATCAGCACCCCATACGGCTCCAGCTCGATATGGCCCAGGTCCACAGCGTCGCCCGCCCGCTCTGGCCAGCCCAGCAGGCAGCGGCCGGAGCCGCGCCCCGGCAGGCCAAAGCACCTGCGGCGTGCGGCGAAATTCAGCGCCACGAGCACGCGCTCCTCCCCAGCCACCCGCAGATAGGCGAACACCCCGCCGGGCACGCCATCGAGCGCTTGGTAGCCGCCGAACGACAGGGCCGCAGAGCCCTTGCGCAGCCAGATCAGGCGGCGGTACCAGCGCAGCAGCGAGCCCGCGTCGGCCTCTTGCGCGGCCACATTGACCGTGGCGAACGCCGGGTGCACCGGCAGCCAGGGCCGCGTGCTGCTGAACCCGGCGTAGGGCGCCGCGCTCCACTGCATCGGTGTGCGCGCCACATCGCGGCCGGGGTGGAAGGGCCAGTAGTGCACGCCCACCGGATCGAGCCGCTCGTGGCGCCCCACGATGCCGTCGAGCATGCCAATCTCCTCGCCCATGTAAAGGAACGGGGTGCCGCGTAGCGTCAGCAGCAGCGCCGCCGCCACCCGGGCGCGCGCCGTCGTGGCCCTGCCGGCGGCGAAGCGGCTGGCATGGCGCGAATTATCGTGGTTCGAGAGAAAGTAGCACGGCCAGCCGCGGGCGCCGATGGCCTGCTCCCAGCGGTCCACCTCGTGGCGCAGGCGAGGGGCCGAGAAGGGTGCGTTCATAAAGCTAAAGTTGAACACCAGGTTGGCCCCTTCGCCGTGCTCCCCATAGTAGCGCGCCGCCTCGCGGGGGTCGTTCACATAGACCTCCGCCACGAGCATGCCGCCGGGGTAGCGGTCCACCAATTGGCGCATGCGGATGCCAGCGTCCACGGCCTCGGGGCGGTCCTTGTCATAGACATGGCGCTGCATCTCGTAGGGCCGGCGGCCGCAGCAGTGGGGGTTGCTGCGCAACCGCTCGTCCTTATAGACATAATTCAGCACGTCGATGCGAAAGCCGTCGACGCCCTTGCGCAGCCAGAACTCCATCGCCCCGAGGATGGCCTGCGCCACCTCGGGGTTGCGCCAGTTGAGGTCGGGCTGCTCGGGCAGCGAGTTGTGGTAGTAGTATTGCTGGGTCTTGACGTCCCACGTCCAGGCAGGCCCGCCGAACACGCCCTGCCAGTTGTTGGGGCGCTTGCCGGGCCGCGGCGCGTCGCGCCAGATGTACCAGTCGCGTTTGGGGCTGCGCCGGCTGGCGCGCGACTCGACAAACCAGGGGTGCAGGTGCGAAGTGACCGAGGGCACCATGTCCATCAGGATGCGGATGCCGCGCTGGTGCGCTTCGTAGAGCAGGCGCTCGAAATCCTCCATGGTGCCGTACTGGGGGTCGATGGCCTGGTGGTCCATGATGTCGTAGCCGAAATCGTACTGCGGCGAGGGATACACCGGGTTCAGCCAGATGGCGTCGATCCCCAGCGAACGCTCGGAGCCGTCGTTGAGGTAATCCAGCCGCTCGATGATGCCCTGCAGGTCACCGATGCCGTCGCCGTCGCTATCCTGAAAACTGCGCGGGTAGATTTGGTAGCAGACGGCCCGCTGCCACCATGCGGGTTGTGGGTCGGTCATCCCTTGCACTCCTGGCGCCAGCCACGAACCTGCTATCCCTCGCCCGGCGCCGCGCACGATTCGCGCACGACGAGCGTGGGCCGGAGCAACACGCGGCGCGCCGCGTCACTCGTGGCCGTCCCGTCGATGAGGCCCAGCAGCAGTGTCACGGCCTGGGCCGCCAGTTCGCCCACCGGCTGGCAGATGGTAGTCAGCGCGGGGCAGGCATCGGCGGCGCCTGCAATGTCGTCAAAGCCGATGATGGAGACGCTGCCCGGCACCCGCAGACCCAGGCGCTGCACGCCGCTCATGGCGCCCAGGGCGGCGAGGTCGGTGGCGCACAGGATGGCGCTGGGCGGCTGCGCCAGGCTGAGCAGGTGCTGCGCCGCCTCCAACGCCGCGCCGCGGCTGTTGGCGCAGGTGCGCAGCCAGTCGTCTCGCGGGGCGAGCCCGTGCTCGGCACAGTAGCGGGCAAAGAGCTGCAGGCGCTCGTGCACCCCGCCGTGCTCCAGGTTGCCCAGGAACGCGATGCGGCGATGGCCGAGGCCCCAGAGATGGTCCAGGGCCAGCGCCACCCCGGCTGCCTCGTCGACGTTGACCATCGGGCCGGCGGCCTCCTGGCCGCAGGCGACGGCGACAAAGGGCGTATTGGCTTGGCGCAGCGTGGCGACGATGGTCTGGTCGCCCGGCAGGTCGCCCAAAAGCAGCAGCCCGTCAAACCAGTGGCTGTGCATGAACGCGATGTGCTGGCCGACGACCGCCAGGTCGTACTCTGCGTGGGCGAAGAGCAGGTCCACCCCCTGGGCGCGCGCCGCCTGCTGCACCGCGCGGCCCAGCAAGTTCAGGAAAGGGTCGCACAGGTCGCGCACAATGACGCCAATGACGCCGGTGCGCTGGGTGCGCAGCGCGGCGGCGAAGGGGTTGGGCCGGTAGCCCAAACGCTGCGCCGCCTGCAGCACGCTCTCTCGTGTGGCGTCGCTGATGCGGATGTCGCCGCCTCGCGCGTTGAGCACGCGCGAGGCGGTGCTCGCCGAAACCCCAGCCGCCCGGGCAACATCGACAATGGTCACACGCCGCTGCACAGCCACTCCCATCCAGCAAACGTTCTACGTAAATCGTTTGCACTGCCATTATACCATAGATTCTGGAATTCGCAAGGGGGTTCGCAGACTCAGACTCGCTCGTAGCACCGGAGAAAGCGGGGGGGCCAGGGTCAAGGACCCGTTGGGTCCTCACCCTGGCCCCCCACCTTCTCCGGTACTACAAACAGAGTCTACGCCAGCGCGCGTTCGAGGGCGTGCAGCAGGTCCGCCTCCTGTTCGGGCAGGACGGTGCGCGGGTCGAGGAGCAGGCGCTCCTCCTCGATGCGGCCGATGACCGCGGGGTCGCCCAGGCGCAGGCGACGCGCCAGGGCATCGGGCGAGGCCACGCGCAGCGCGGCGAGGGAGGTCGGCAGGGTCTCGCCCGGCAGCGAGCCGCCGCCCACGGTCGACACCCCCCGCACAACCTCGGCCGTTGCGCCCAGCGCCCTCAGCCGCCGCACCCAGCGCCGCGCGCGCCGGCGCACCTCCGCCGCGGGAGCGCCGATCATGCGCCAGATGGGGACCTCCTGCACGGCGCGGCCTGCCTGGTAGGCGGCCAGGGTGGCGCCCAGGGCGGCGATGGTGAGCTTGTCGACGCGCAGGGCGCGCGTGAGCGGATGGCGGCGCAGCGCGGCCACGAGCTCGGCGCGGCCGACGATAATGCCCGCCTGAGGGCCCCCGAGGAGCTTGTCGCCGCTAAAGGTGACGAGGTCGGCCCCGGCCTGCAGGCATTCCTGCACCGTGGGCTCGTGGGCCATGCCAAAGGCGGCCGTGTCGAGCAGCACGCCCGAGCCCAGGTCCACCACCAAGGGCAAGCCCCGCGCGTGGGCCACCTTGGCCAGCTCGGCGGTGGTGGGCTGGTGCACAAAGCCGCTGACGCGAAAGTTGCTCGTATGCACCTGCAGCAGCAGCGCCGTCTCGGCCCCGCAGGCGACCTCGAAATCGCGGGCGTAGGTGCGGTTAGTGGTGCCCACCTCCATCAGGCGCGCGCCGCTCTGCAGCAGGACGTCGGGAATGCGAAAGCCGCCGCCGATCTCCACGAGTTGGCCTCGCGAGATAACGACCTCGCGCCCCGCAGCCAGCGCGCTGAGCGCCAGCAGGATGGCGCCGGCGTTGTTGTTCGTCAGCAACGCCGCCTCGGCGCCGGTCACGCGCTGCAGCACGCCCTCGGCATGAACGTAGCGCGAGCCGCGGCGGCCCGCCTCCAGGTCGTACTCGAGGTTGCTGTAGGCCGCCACCCGCGCCATGGCGGCGAGCGCGGCTGCCGAGAGCGGCGCGCGGCCCAGGTTGGTCTGCAGGATGACGCCTGAGGCATTGATCACCGGGCGCAGCGAGGGCTGCAGCCAGGCGCGGATGCGCTCGGCCGCGGCGGCGACCAGCGCAGGATGATCGGGTGCCGCGGCGCCACTGCGGACGGCGCGGCGCGCCTCATCGAGCACCTCGCGCACGGCGGCCAGCGCCGGCTCGCGCCCGCTCTCGGCCTCGAGCGCCAGCAGCTCGGGGTGGCCCAAGAGGGCATCGACGCTGGGCAGCCGGCGCAGCTCGGCCTGCAGGTCAGGCATCGGGCGCCCCCGTCCAACTGTAGCGCGCCAGGTCAAGGCGGCCTGTGGCATCGAACACGACACCTTCCTCCTCGAGCAAGGCCTGCTGCATGGGCGTGCCGTCGGGCAGGCGCGCCGCCACGCTCGAGGCGCCGCGGCTGTTGACCACGCGGTACCAGGGCAGGCCTGCGGGACAATGGCGCATGGCCCAGCCCACCGTGCGCCCGCCATGCGGCCGGCCGAGGCGCAGGGCGATATCGCCGTAGGTCATGATACGCCCAGGCGGGATGGCCGCCACGAGCTCGTAGACGCGACCAAAGAAATCGTCGTTCATGCTGCCCTCGCTACCTCCGGCAGGCGGGCGTTGGGCTCGATATCGAGCCCCCAGCCGGCCAGGTCGCCGCGCTGGAAGCGCCAGTAGGCGGCCGAGGCCACGATGGCGGCGTTGTCGGTGCACAGCGCCGGCGCGGGGATGCGCACCGGCACCGGCAGCACCTGGCGCATGCGCGTGCGCAGCCGCTCGTTGGCCGCCACGCCGCCCGCCAGCAGCACCTCGACGGCGCGGCATTGCTCGGCGGCGCGGCGCGTCTTTTCCACCAGCACGTCGACCACCGCCTCCTGAAAGCTGGCCGCCAGGTCGGGCACGGCCAAGCGCCGCATCACCGCGGGGGGCAGCGGCGTCGCCAGCTTGCGACCGCGGCGCGCCGCCTGGACGTCGCTATCCTCCACCAGGTGCAGCACGGCGGTCTTGAGGCCGCTAAAGCTGAAATCGAGGCTGTCGCCCAGCCAGGCGCGCGGCAACTGGAACGCGGTCGGATCGCCGTTCTTGGCTGCCTCCTGGATGGCGGGGCCGCCGGGGTAGCTCAGGCCCAGCAGGCGCGCCACCTTGTCGAACGCCTCGCCGGCCGCATCGTCGAGGGTCTGCCCCAAGACACGGTAGGCGCCATGGTCCGACATCAGCGCCAGCAGCGTGTGCCCGCCCGAGACGACCAGGCACACCACCGGAAAGCCCGGCGCCTGCGGCAGCGGCTGGCCGGGCAACGCCAACCAGTTGGCATGGATGTGCGCCTCGAGGTGGTTCACGGCCACCAGGGGCAACTCCTGCGACCAGGCCAGCCCCTTGGCCACGTTCAGCCCCACCAACAGCGAGCCCGGCAGGCCCGGCCCATAGGTGGTGGCCACGGCGTCGATATCGGGCCAGGTGAGGCCAAACTGCTCCATCGCCTGGCGGATGGCGGGCACGATGGTGACGATGTGCTGGCGCGACGCCATCTCGGGAAAGACCCCGCCGTACTGCCGGTGCAGGTCGATCTGGCTGGCCACCACGTCCGACAGGATCAGCCGCCCGTCCTGCACCACGGCCACCGCCGTCTCGTCACAGGATGTCTCGATGCCCAGTATGCGTGTCAAAGCGCACCACCCTAAATGCTTCCAACCAAATCCTGCGTTGCATGAGCACGTTGCCAGACGTCTGCTCCGAGTTGCACGATCAGCTCAGGCGCCACCTGGACGAGGTACGAGGCCACGAATTACACGAATACACACGAAATATCCAGTCTCGATCTCCATTCGTGGCGACTCGTGCCATTCGTGGCCCACCCCGGTCGGCACCGGAGCACGCTCCCACATCGCACAATCAACCTGGAAGCATCTAGCTTGCCGTTTGCGTCGGCACTGGCGTCGGCGCCTCGGCCGAGAGCGGCGCCATGTACACCTTGCCGCCGCTGCCCAGGTAGAGGCGCTGCTTGGCCTCGTCGACAGAGAGCCCGCTCAGGTCGGCGAGCTGCCCCTGCCCCTCCGCCGCCTTGAACTGGCGGATGAACTGCCCCTGTTTGCTGAGTTGCACGACCCGTGCCAGCCCCGCATCGGCCACGTAGAGAAAGCCGTGCGCTTCATCATCGCCGCTGGCATAGATGGCCACCGGGTTGCGCAGCGGCTCGTCGAGCCCGCTGATGTTGAACGTCACCGGCCGGCCCGAGAGGTACTTGAGCACCGTGCCGTCGGCCATGAGCACATAGATGTAGCCGTCGATGGCCATGTCGACCGCGCCGCTGAGGTCCACGCTGCCGGGGTCGGCGATATAGTCCACCGGTGGGGCGGTATAGCCCGTGGCGCTGGGCACGTACTTGAGGATGCGGTTCAGCTGCGGGTCGAGCAGGTACAGGTTGCCCCCATAGCCCCCCGCGGCCGCCGGCTTTCTCCAGGTGCTGCTGTTGGCCACCGGCAAGACGGCCAGCCCCTGGGCCGGGCGCCACTCGAGCAGCGAGCCGTTGCGGTCGAGGAACACCAGCCCTGGCTCCCGGCGCTCGCCGCCGGCGGGCATCCACAGCAGGTCGATCAGCTCGCCCACGGCGGTGCCGGCGCGCGAATCGCCCTTTTGCACCAGCACGGCGCTGCCCTCCACCGGCGCCAGCGCATCGCCCGCGGGGTTGAGCTGGCGCCCGTAGGCACGGTCGGCGCCGCGGTCGAGGATGAAGAGGTCCAGGTCGCGCGGCAACAGGCGCGCCACCTGCGCCTGGCCGTCAGCGCCCGCGGGCAGGTCGGCCAGCTCCCACAGGGTGTAGAGGCGGCGCACGCCCGACGCCGCGTCGAGCGCAGCCAGCACCTGCTCGCGCAGCGTGCTCACCTGCGGCTCGCCGGGGGCAATGGCCAGTGCTTGGTCGAGCAGGCCAATCGCCTGGCGCAGCGACACGCGCTGGGCTGCCGCATCGGGGGTGTTCGCGGCGGCCGTGCGCGCTTCGCCGGCCTGGCGTACCAGCTCGGCCACCCGCTGCCGTTGGTTGTGCTCGTACTGGTAGCGCACCCCAGCAACGAGCGCCAGCACGAGCAGCGGCAGCAGGATGGCCAGCGCCACCACCAGGCGCGTCGCCTGGCGCTGCGGCGCGGGCGACGTGGCCGCAGCCGGCCGCCGCTGTGGACGGGCGGCGCCGCCAGGCCGCTCGGGCAACACGCGCCGCAACAGCCCCAGCACCTGGCTCGGGCTGCGCCGCCGCGGCTGAGGCCGCTCGCCCGGCCCCTGGGAGCGGCGCGCAGCCGTCGCCGGCATGGGCTGGGGCGCCGGGCGCTCATCGCGCGCTGCCGCGGGCCGCTCGTCGTCGCGCCCGGCCGCGCCCGGCTCGCGCGCCGCCAGCGTGACGATGAGCGCGCGCACATCCTGGCCCGCCGCCAGCGCCAGCAGCCGGCGCTGCGCCGTCTCGCCGCCATCGGCGATGGCCTCGGCGATGGCCCTGGGCGACGCCACGCGATCGAGCGCCGGCGAAGCCATGACGAGCACCTGGCCCGTGTCGGGCGTGGCGTGGTAGAACTGGGGCTCGACGACGCGGCGCACCCCCAGCGGGGGCCAGGCGGCGCGCTCGGCTTCGCCAGGAATGGCCTGGCTCAGCCATGGCGAGTCTTCGGGGAAGCGGCGCAGCCCATCGGCCTGCACCAGGTAGGCCAGCGCCGGGCCAATCTGGCCCAGGTAGAGGTCGCCGTCACGCAAGACGACGCAGCTCACCCCGGCCACGCCCCGTTGCTCGCGCGGCGAGTTCAGGTTCTCCTCAAAGAGCCAGTCATTGGCCGCGCGCAGCGCCTGGCCGATGCCGCCGGTGACCGAGCCGGCCGCCTGGTAGTACTCATCCTGCATGATCTGCGCCAGATGCCCGAGAGTGTACGCCGGGTCGGGCAGGCCGCCCAGCACCTCGATGAGCAGGTACATGGCGCCCCGGTGGCGCCGCGAAGCCGGCACGGCTGCGCCCTCAGCCACCACGATGCCGAGCGGACGCTGTTGCAGCGCCCCCTCTCTGATGGCGAACTGGTGCACCACAGTTTTAAAGCTGGCCTCCATGCAGACGCTCCTCGGCTGGCCTGCCGCTCCCGCCTATCCCCTACCTGTTCCGCCTGTCATTGCGAGTATCCCAGGGTTGCTGCAACCCTGCGGCAGGCGGATGACGTCGCACTGTAGCCGCGGCATCGTGCCGCGCGGGAGAGCCCCGCGGCAACATGCCGCGCCTACAGTCCGGCGGCCTACGTCATGAGCAGCGCAGGGAAGCGATCTCCAATGCGCGACGTGGAGATCGCTTCGCTGCGCTCGCAATGACAGGCCGGACACTTGCTTACTCCCATTCGATCGTCGCCGGCGGCTTGCTGGTGATGTCGTACACCACGCGGTTCACCGCCGGCACCTCGTTCACGATGCGGCTGCCGATGCGCGCCAGCACGTCGTGGGGCAAGCGCGCCCAGTCGGCGGTCATGGCATCTTCGGCCGCCACGGCGCGCACCGCCACCACCTGGGCGTAGGTGCGCCGGTCGCCCATCACGCCCACACTGCGCAGCGGCGTGAGCACGGCAAAGTACTGCCACACCTCGCGCGCCAGCCCGGCCGCCGCGATCTCGGCGCGCACGATGGCGTCGGCCCGGCGCAGCACCGCCAGCCGCTCGGCGGTGACCTCGCCGATCACCCGCACCGCCAGCCCCGGCCCCGGGAAGGGCTGCCGCCAGACCATCGACTCGGGCAGCCCCAGGGCCAGGCCCACACGGCGCACCTCGTCTTTGAACAGGTAACGCAGCGGCTCCACCAGGCGGAAGCGCAGCCGCTCGGGCAGCCCGCCCACGTTGTGATGGCTCTTGATGCGCACCGCAGACTTGCCGGGCGTGGCGCTCTCGATGACGTCGGGGTAGAGCGTGCCCTGCGCCAGGAAATCGACCTGCCCCAGGCTGCGCGCCTCTTGCTCAAAGACGTCGACAAAGGTGGCCCCGATGCGCTTGCGCTTCTCCTCGGGGTCGCTCACGCCCGCCAGCGCGGCCAGGAACGCCGCCGAGGCATCGACATAGCGCAGCCGCAGGCCGTGGTCGCGGAAGAGCTCGAGCACCTCCTCGACCTCACCCTCGCGCAGCAGCCCATTGTTCACAAAGACCGCGGTGAGCTGATCGCCCACCGCCTGCTGCAACAGCGTCGCCGTGACGGCCGAATCCACCCCGCCCGACAGCGCGCAGATCACCTGCCCCTCGCCGATCTCGGCGCGCATGCGCTGCGTGGCCTCCTCGATGAACGAGGCCGGCGTCCACGACTGCGCGCAGCCGCAGATGCGGCAGAAACGCTCCAGCACCGCCTGGCCCTGCGGCGTATGCGCCACCTCGGGGTGGAACTGCAGCCCATACAGGCGCCGCGCCGCATCGCCCATGGCCGCGATGGGGGTGTTGGCCGTGTGCGCCAGCGGCCGAAAGCCGGGCGGCAGGGCCACGATGCGGTCGCCGTGGCTCATCCACACGTCGAGCTCGCCGCCCAGGCCCGCCAACAGCGGCTCCTCAGGGGCATCGATCACCAGCCGCGCCGCGCCATACTCCCCCTCCGCCGCCGCGCCCACCTCGCCCCCCAGGTGCTGCGCCATGAGCTGCATCCCGTAGCAGATGCCCAGCACCGGCCAACCGGCCTCCAGCACCTCCGGCCGCAGCCGCGGCGCCCCCGGCTCATAGACGCTCGCCGGCCCCCCCGAGAGGATCAGCCCGCACGGCTTTAGGCGCCTCAGCTCCTCCAGCGAGATGTCGTAAGGCAGGAGCCGCGAATACACCCCGCACTCGCGCACCCGCCGCGCGATCGACTGGCTGTACTGCGAGCCCAAGTCCAGCACCGCGATCATGGACGTGTGCGCTGCTCTGGGCGACTGCCCGGTTTCTTCTACCAATGCCCACACCTTCGAAACCTGTAGGGGCGGTCGGCGAACCGCCCCTACTCGGCGAATTCAATGCGCCCGTTATCCATGCTGCGGATGGCCACCAGCGCCTCGATGGGCACGCCGTAGCCGGCCAAAGCCTCGCGCCCCCCCTCGAACGACTTTTCGATCACCGCACCGATGCCCACCAGCGTCGCCCCGGCGCGCTCGACAATGCGCACCAGCCCGGCGATCGTCTGCCCGCTGGCCAAAAAGTCATCCACCACCAAGATGCGGTCGTTCGCCGCGATCGTCTCGGGCGACACAAAGAGCTCGACCAGGTGCCCCTTGGTATGCGAAGGGGCCGTCTCGCGAAACGACTCCGCGGGCATCGTCACCGGCTTGACCTTGCGGGCATAGACCACCGGCACCCCCAACGCCAGCGCCGTTGCCAGCGCCGGCGCAATGCCCGAGATCTCTGCCGTCAGCACCCTTGTCGCGCCGCGCCCGGCAAAGCGGCGCGCCAGCTCTTCGCCGGCGGCCATCATCAGCCGCGCATCGACCTGGTGGTTGATGAACGTGTCTACCTTGAGGATGCCCCGGCCAAGGTTGCGGCCCTCGGCCAGGATACGCTGCTGGATCAACTCTGAGACGGTAATGGGATACCTCCTTGAATCGACGCCACATGGACAAGAACTTTTCGGATTATACCTCAGTGCCAGAGGCGCGGCAAGTGCCTGGCATTGAGGGCCCTCGCTAGGGTGTAGTTCAGTTTTGGGGCAAGTTGTAGACAGTCTCCCAGACACCGTCGAAGCGATTGCTGAGGATAGCTGCCCGGACTGGGATCACGCGCTCGGCACCTTTCCTGTTCCAGCGCAT
>Ga0116161_1002621_pt1 | contig 16761 bp, 16 predicted proteins | sample AD_JPNAS3_MetaG_FD_89877 | JGI IMG/M metagenome (GOLD analysis project Ga0116161, IMG submission 89877) | Active sludge microbial communities of municipal wastewater-treating anaerobic digesters from Japan - AD_JPNAS3_MetaG | ecosystem: Engineered > Bioreactor > Anaerobic > Digestate | place... | reverse complement strand
GGAACCTTGGCGGTGTAAACCTTGGCAAAAGCAACTGAAGAATAGGTATCCACAACGGTCTGCTGGTATATTCTCCCAACGCCTTTTAAGTAACCAACATAAAAGGTGTCCTGGCTGATTAAATACCCCGGATGCGCCGTCTCGATCTCGTCCGGAGAACTTTCTCTCTCCCGCTTGGCACTTTCCAATGCCACTAACTGCGCTTCCGTATAAACGATGCCTTCTTTAGCTGCTTTCTCCTCCAAAAAGCTTAAACGCTTCTTAAAGGTCTCCAGACCGTGGCGCAGCCAAATACTTCGAACGCCACCAGAAGAAATTAGAGTCCCGTTCTTCCGTAATTCATTCGAGGTCCGGGCCTGTCCATATGCCGGGTATTCATAGGCCATCCGGATGACAGATTCTTCAACTTCCGGCGCTACCCGATTCTTTATGCAGGGTTTCCTTCTACTTTTCTCCCGAAGGCCCTCCAGCCCCTCTTCCTCATAGGCTTTCCTAATGTCATAAAAATGCTGTCTCGATACACCGTTAATTTTACATGCTTCCGAGACGTTCTTCAAATACTCCGCCAACTCTAGCAAACTCAATTTGTTTCTGATAAGCTTTTCCTGGGTGGTCATTTTTAAATATCCTCCTTTTTTTGATTGCCGCAAAACAATCCAGGAGGTAACTGACCACCCTTCCTACCAAACTGTCAAGTCAAGTCCGTCCTCTCACATATCATTTCCAGAAGTCAATTAGACTTATGATGCATAGTGAAGTCCCCTATTGCCCTAAACCCTACTATGCAACACGTAAAATGTCTTCCCGTCGATGCTCTCAAATTGATCCATCCGGGGAAAAATCAACATTTCTTTCTTGGCTAGCTTCTTCCGGTACTGGTTGTAGATTTTCTGGATTGTATAATGATTTGATATTTTAAGCGGCATCAGAATCTGACAGTAATGGACATCCTTGAACATCTCAATGAGCACCTCCTTCAGGTCATCAAAGAACCGGTGATACAGCGCCTTTCTTTCTCTGGGCATCTGTATCCTGTCAATGATCAGGCAAGCGCGCTCGTCGCAGAAATCGAGCATGTAAATGTTGCCTATCCATTTCTCCTTTTTGAATATCCGGATATTGAAGAAATGCTTCGTCATGAGCTGCCGCTCTCCCAGATAGGTATCAGTGCAGTCTTTTGAATACCTGGCTTTGACCAGGTCAAAAAAATCCTTGGTCGCATAAAAATCAAGCGTCTTTACTCGTGTGTACTGAAGGACTGTCTTTTCTTTTAGGTTCTCTTTCTTTTTTTTCGTTACCACTGGCACTGTGGCAGGCTGATTGAGCTTCCGTGAAGTTTCCAGCTTGGGACTTGGGTGCTCTTTCTTCTTTTCCGTTAACACCAGTAATCTGGCCGGTTGATAGAGCTTCCGGCAGGTTTCCAGCGCAGGACTGAGGAAAAGGGTCCTGTAAACCAGAGGGGCGCGTTCCATGTTCTTCTTCATGGAATCGATATAATCCAGCAGTCTGTCCTTCGATTCCTGCGGAATGGACATTTTCACGGCCACGCCGCATATTCTGTCCAATGTCTTGAATAAATCATCGGGAACCGTCTTGTGATTGAAATAGCCCATCAGGTTCATGATGTGCCTGGACGACAATTGAAGACGGGACATCTTCAAAGACAGTTTCCGAATGAGGCTGCTGGTAGTGATAGAAAATAGTCCATGAATGATTCTCGGCAATCTGCAAAAAAGGACTTCCGCCAAGGCATTCTGCTGAATCGCTGTGTTTTCGTCTGTTTTTTCCGTTCTCAGGGCCAGCAGGACGTCATCATTCCGGGGATCGAACACGGTCAGGGCAACAAGGCTCTGCTTAAGCTGAATGAGGTTGAGTGTTGTGGTCTTTTGCGCTTTGACATAGACGACCAGACACTTTTTCAGCAGCTTGTGGATTGCCAGCATGGAAGCATACATCGAACTGGGTGAAGACACACCATTTTCGAGCAGCAGTTGTTTCCGGATATCCGGAGGAAAGTTAAGGAAGTACGAAAACATATCTTTATTGCTCACAATGTCGTCAATCCATGGAATGCTTTCCAGGATCAGCGGATACTGCTGCCGAAACCCATTCGTCCAGTGCCATTTCGGTTCCAGGTTGCTCTCCGCAATCGGCGGATTTGTATCAACGATTGGCAAATTGACTGCTTCAGGGATGTTTCTTTTCGCCGCCACGGGCGGTTCAAGGATTCCGGCGGGCAGATTGGCTACTTCACGGATACTTATTTTCGCTTCCTTAATCTTAATCTCGTCCACAAGCGTGAAGGCTTTTGTGACTTTCTTTCTTGCATTGATAAGGGCATAGGGCCGGTGGAGAGGTTTCTCCTTGGCGTAATTCAGCAGCCGCTTGTAATCAACTTCCCCGATAATCCCGCCGTCCCGGGCAATGTCAACATCTTCGGTTGTTTCAAGGCGATATGGTATTTCTAGAGCGTTATTATTCATAAGATTATCCTTCTTTGGTAAAAAAGCCCGGATGCAAGCAACCTACATCCAGGAAATTCATAAATCAACAGTTCTTTATCGTGCTGGATAGTCGGCGCAATATTCATCAGCATCCTGATCCACTCCTTCCAATTACTTGTTTTTATTAACACATCATTTCTTCCAAATTTGTTAAGTTGGATTCAGGCCGTGGCAACCAACAAAAAAACCCACAGCTGGATGCTCTGAGGGTCAGTTTGGCTTCAGGAATATCGTATTAATGGATTTCGGATTTGGTTCAAAAGCAACTGGAACATACGTCAAAAGATGCTTCATAGAGAATTGGAAAACAATGCCTTTAAGTCAGTTGCAGATAGTGCTTCGCTCTGTGGAAACAACTCTTCTTAATTTGATAAAGCAATTCTTTTCCGAGCTAAAATTTTCAAATCAAGACGGATTTCTAGGATATGGCTTCTCGGTATACTTACTCCATATGTCTTTCGGTGCATTGATCTCCAGCAAAGTAACCGATAAGGGCTGTCCACCGTTCCAAGGGTGATACTTCTGATCGATGTTAAAGGGAATGATAATGGTTTCGCTACTGTCGATGTAAGGTCTGTCCTACTGGTTCATTTTGCTGAAATGTCCTTTCTTGAATATTTTACCGTCATAGACCTTTAGGGTTAGTCAATGTTTCTTTTTTATCACCTCTTTAGGATAAATTTCTTTTGAGGCAATTTTACATCAAAATATTTCTTGATTTTATGGAAAAATGATGCTAAAATTTTTTTAAAGAGTAAAGCTCATTCTTTTTTAGGTGGAATGAGGCATTCAATTTGTGGAGGAGGACGCCATCCAGCTTGAAGCTGTGTGAGCGTCTTTTTTTTTTGATCAAAGGAGGACGCCATTCAGCCTCGGGCTGCGTGGCGTTTTTTTTGATCAAACGAGGGGCTTTTTCATGAATCCGCTAGATCACAAAAAATATAACTCTCTTTATTGTGTATGCGTACACCATACGCAAGTCTCCAGCGTCATTTTTTATCGAAATGTTCATTATCTCATCGATATAATAGGGAAAAGTACTGATGCACTACTGATGCAGCCCACCGTTGTTATTGGTCAATATGTTCATAATATTAAAGGAAAGGAAGTGATGCAATGTTTAAAAGATTAACGACGAGAATTTCGGAACCTATATTGAAGTTGGTTGTCAATAAAGCATGCTCTGAAAAAAAACCGATTTCTGACGTCATCGCTGAAGCGGTAGCTTCAGCGATGACGTCGTCTGAAAATGATGAGATTCTCTTACTGACAAAATCTGTTGCAGAATTAACGTCATCGTTGTCCTCGGTGCAAAAAGAATTTTTGATCCACAAAGAAATGTCTCAACGTGAATTTCAGATGATTTTGAACGTGCTGATTTTTCTAAATGAAATCGCGAAACGTGTTTTATCAAAAGACGAGTATGAGGTGGCTTGGGATCTATACCAGACAAAACAGAAAGAATACTCAACGACGAATCGGATACACCTATAAGAAAGGGGATAATTATGATTTTTAGAATTGTTAACAAGATTTTTGGAATCAAGGATCGTGAAGCATTGCAAAATTGGAACACTCAAGATCTTCGCGTTTACGTAAGAATATGGCACTGGATCTGGTGTTTCATCTTCGCCACGAGCTTGCTCATTGTGTGGCTAGTCGTGGATGTGGTGACCTCTGCTGGATGATATTTTCAGTACACCATTCATCATGCGCAGTGCGAGCCCGTGCCTCGCACATGCCGAATTATGATGGGCCGCATGTGACATGAGCGTGATACCCTCAAAACGTTCTGAATACTAAAAACAGGATGAAACGACCGGCAGGAAAGGAGCTTTTCATGACCAGCAAAAATAACGCCTTCAAAGGATTTGAAACGTGGTTTATTGTAGTGAAAATGAAAATAAAAATGCATTCAAGAATATTTTTTTGCGATCTTCTTCTGTGCATGGTGATTGCCTGCGGAATCATATATTACGGCCATGGAGAATATGTAGATTACGTTAGGCGCGAAATGTTTACAGCTATACTGCAACTTAAAATTTTAACAATTGAAGCCGACTTTTTACAACTAAAAAATTTGATAGTAAACGAATGTTACGTCTTCATCATTGTCATTAGCCTTTTCGGCATACCTTATTATTTGATTGTATTGCGGTTTTTTAAGTGGAACGCGAATAAACGTATCAACGATGAATATGTCTCTGGTGCAAAAATAATACCGCTTCAAGCAATAAAAAAACAGCTAAGGAAAGTTGATACATCTATCCCCATTGGGAGCCTTGAAATGCCCATTGACGCCGAAACAAAGCACGTTTTTGTTATTGGAGCAACCGGGGCTGGAAAAACTCAAGTCATGAAAGCTGCAGTGACGCACGAACAAAGGAGAGGTGCAAAAATCATTATTTTGGATACTAAGGGCGATTATGTGCCATCGAATTTTAATCCAACGCGCGATTTGATATTTTGCCCGTCGGACCAACGATCAGTTCAATGGAGTGTCTTCAATGACGTAGACAGTGTTTTGGACATCGATCAGGTCTTTACTCATTGTTTAATACCCTGTCGACAAGGCAGTGACCCTTTTTGGCCGATGGCTGCTCGGGCAGTTTTGAAGGGTATTCTTTTTTATGCTTGGCGGAAGTCCCGAGGAGCAAATGTAACCAACAAATCCATTTGGGATTTATTACAAAGTGGCTCTTTTAATCTTAGTAAAATACTCCGTGAAATACCTGAAGGAGCATCCGGATATACAATGATAACTGATCCTTCATCAAAGCAAACGCAAGGAATTATTGCCAATTTGTTGCAAGATTTGGCAGTAATGGAATTAATGGCGCGACAAGATGGTTGTTTTTCTGTCAGGAAGTGGTTGCATGACCCAAATCCTGGCACCTTATACCTCTTGAATCCATCAAAATCAAGGGATGTATTGAAACCAATCATCACATTGATGGTTGATGTTCTATCCCACGAAATACTTTCTATGAAAGATGATAATGATCGTAGGTATTTCCTTTTTCTTGATGAGTTTGGGTCCTTATTTAAGATTCCATCACTAATTGAACTGCTGACCCGTGCGAGGAGTAAGGGTGCATCAGTCTGGCTCGGTACTCAGGACATTGGCCAGATAGAGTTGGAGTATGGCCGTGAACTGCTGCAGACGATAGTGAATAATTGTGGATCGAAAGTAATGATGTCTGTGTCAGAACCACGAACGGCACAGTATGTGTCGGACATGATCGGTGACACAGAAATAAAAGAAACAACGGAAACCAATACAATGGGTCCTGACAATCTTAAGGATGGTCTCAGTTTGTCAAGAAACACGAAGACAAAAAAGCTTGTCCTTCCATCGGATCTTCAATCATTGCCGAACTTACTAGCGATTGTTAAATTTACCAATTTTGACTACACTCGAACAGCTATACCATATATACCCTATGTCGACAGGCATGATTTTTTTATATTGCGAAAAGACATGAAGTTACCCTCAATGCCAGTTGTTGATGGCGACTGCTCTGGGGAGTCATCTATCTACAACATTAAGGCAGATTCGCCGTCATCGCCCTTTCGGGAGTTTTAGTCATGGGACCTTGCGTTATTCACTCCCAAAGGGCAAAAGAATACTACCTTGAAAGGGATCCTATAACGAATCCGTTAGGGAACGGCGAGAACGCCAGATGGCATGGTGTTGGATTGTTAATCCTTGGGATCTCAAAAGGCGATAGGGTTCATCTCAAAGACTTCTCCAATATCATTGAAGGGAAAGACCTTGACAGCCGCCAATTAGTCCAGCGTACGTATTCATGCGTCAATAGAACGGAACATCGTGCCGGGTTGGACTTTACATTTGATGACCCTAAATCAGTTTCTATATGCGAACATATTCTGCATTTTAAATCCCAAATCATCCTTAATTCAAGGCATGCAGCCCTTGAAAAGGTTATCGGCCACATAGATCGGAATAACATATATTATCGCGAGACATTGGATGGTGTGAAGACTATGCACCTGTCACCTGGGGGCGTAATTGCCAGTTTCGGTCATAGCCTGAGCAGGGAAAATGATCCGCAATCACACACGCATGTCATCGTTTGCAACATGGTAAATTGTCCAGACGGTAAGATACGGGCTCTTTCCAACGAAATGATTTTCAAAGACCAAAAAAATCTTACCGCTATTTATCATTCTGAGATGGCATACTCCCTTTCACAAAATGGTTTTGCGATTGAACCCAAGGGTCAAGGTCTTTATGAGATTGGAGGGATTGACCAAAAAGTAATAGACCAATTTTCAAAGCGCAGTCAACAGATTGATATGGCTGTCCAAACCTTACGGGGAAAATACCCCCGAGCCTGCCAAGCTGAACTCAGACTAATGGCATCTCTCTCAACCCGTTCTGCTAAAAACAAAAACATTACCCCTGAGCAACTGAACAAATCGTGGAGTCGACAAATAAATAACGATCTGAAAATGACGAAAGATCAACTCGTCAAGGGTTTGGAATCTGCCTTCGATCAGCACAAGTCTCAAATGTCTCTGAAAACGCCAACGACCGCTCTGGAATTCGTAACAGCAGCAGTTGGAGATTTGCGGCAAAAACAAGGTATCTTCCGGGACAAAGCCGTCCTTTCTCATGCTATGTCTTTATCCTTAGGACATTACCGCGAAACTGACATTTCGCAGGCCTTCTATAGGGCCTGTGAAATAGGTATTATTCAACAGATTGACCGAGGGAATTTTAAAAATGGTTTATCAGAAAAAGTCTACAGCACACCGGATATGGTCAAAACGGTGAAGGAAAATTTTCACAGTCTGGCAGGTGTTTACAGACAATGCGAAAACGATCTGAATTCAGAAAATAATAACGAACCAAAATGCGAATTGAGCCATAACCGTGGCATGGATGATTTCAAGATTGAGCGGGAATTCAAGATCGAACGGGAGGAATTAAACCGTCAATATAGTCGAGAAAATGATTGCAGGCTGTCAAAACAATCCGAAGTAGAGATTGGTAAGTGAAGGAATAACACCTTTTCCTTTTTTATGCGGATCTGGTGTAACCCGAAAACAAACGGAAGTAACAAAGCGTCTCATGAGAAATTTAGATGTTGACCCTGAATTAAATTTTGCCATAATGACTCCTAAACAGGTGGCAGGATATCTCCTGATATCGCAGAGAACAGTTTACTCGAACTGGGAGAAACTGGGAGGATTGAAGATTGGCAGAACCCTGCGGTTCCGAAAGGAGGTAATCGATGCCTTATTTTTGCGAAAAGAAAAAGAAATGGAAAGGGGTGGTGAAAAAGGACGGCAAAAGGTTTACGCGTCAGTTTCTGACAAAGACGGAAGCGAAGACCTGGGAAGTCGGAAAATTGAAAGATTTGGAAAGCCCGAAACAACAGGCGACAGAAACAGGCATGGACTTCTTGACTGTTTCAAATGAGTATCTTGACTTTTGCAAGCGCCGGTTCTCTTCTTCTACTTATGGCGAGAAGAAAAAGCTTTGTGCCGATGTGCTCAAAAAATGGGGTAATCCTAGTGTTAATGAAATTACTCCGTCGATGGTTTTAAAACATTTAGAGAGTAGGGCGTGCAAGGTTTCAAACAACGCTTGGAATAGAGACCGGAAAAATCTGTTGGCAATGTTCAATTGGTTCAGGAAGATTCGAGGCATCAATAACAATCCGGTGATAAATGTTGAACGCCTTCCTGAAGAGAGAAAGATTGAATACATTCCACCGGCAGAAGACATTGACAAAGTTATAATAGCCAGCACTGGTCAAGACAGGGTCATGTTGCAGTGCTTTTACTTTACATTTGCCCGTAGAGGGGAGATCTTTAACTGGACATGGGAAGATATTAATTTTGAAAAACAGTGGTATCGCCTATGGACAAGAAAGAGATTGCATAGTGACAAACAGGTTGACTATTTCCCTCTTCCTGAAGATTCAGAACTCTACAGGGCTTTAAAGTGGCAGTGGGATCACCGCAACGAAGAGTCGCCTTATGTGTTTACTGATCCAGAAACAGGCGAAAAGTTTACTCACAGAAACAGGTTTATGAGAGGTCTGTGCAAACGGGCGGGTGTCAAGAGGTTTGGATTCAAGGCATTCAGAAAATTTGGTCCTTCGGTTTTAAATGATATTCATCGAGTCAGCATCAAGAAGTTGCAAAGGTTGTTAAGACATCAATCACAGACGACAACCGAAATTTATTTAAAGAAGATAGATGATGATCTGGCTATTGGATTGAAGCTTTTAGAAAAAAAGGACACCCAAAGGGACACCCAAGGGGTAGCAGAGAATGCATGAATTTGTAACTATTTGATTTAATTGGTAGTCCCACGGGGACTTGAACCCCGGTTTCCGGCGTGAGAGGCCAGCGTCCTAACCACTAGACGATGGGACCATTTTGGTTGCAATCCAGGATTATCATCAGTGGGCAAGGAAACTGGAATCCTGGGTTTTGTGACTTATCGATCCACTGAAGGCGGTGTAAGTCGAGCGGCAGTATCTATTCAATTCGACTTCAAAAGTCAAGATGAAATTGATGCGGTTTGTATGGCCTGAAATACTCGGGACGCCCTTATTGCGTTTGGCGATCAATATAGGCAATCGCGTCATTGATTCTTTGCATCACTCGTTCCCGGCCCAGGGTGACCATGACTTCGTCAATGCCCGGGCTGACGGTTTTACCGGTCAGTGCCACACGCAATGGCTGGGCGATTGCCTTGAATTTGATTTTCTGTTCTTCAATAAAGTTTTTCAGGAACGCTTCAATGCCTTCTTTGCTGAAGTTTTGCACTTTCGGAATCTCGTCAGCTATTGCTTTAAGATGTCCGGTCACTTCAGGAACCAAAAACTTCTGGGCAGCCTGTTCTTCATACCGGATCTGATCGGCAAAATAGAAATCCGCGGTCTGGGCCAGTTCAACCAGTGTCTTGACACGGGGCTGTAAATCGATAATGACTTTCTGTGTGAAAGCTCCATCGTCCGTGTTGATTCCTGCTGGCCACAGGGGCCTCATTTCTTCCATCAGCCGTTCGGGTTTTGATTCCTTAATGTAATGTGCATTGAGCCAGAGCAGTTTTTCGGGATTGAAAACTGCGGGCGATTTGCCGACGGAGGAAAGATCGAAGAGTTCAATTAACTCTTTGAATGAAAAAATTTCCTGATCGCCGTGCGACCAGCCAAGGCGTACCAGATAATTGACAAGTGCTTCCGGCAGGAATCCCATTTCTTTATAGGCCATGACCGAAGTCGCCCCGTGACGTTTGCTCAAACGGGTCTTGTCCGCACCCAGAATCATCGGCACATGGGCAAATTGAGGGACATCAAAACCCAGGGCCTGATACATTAAAATCTGGCGCGGGGTGTTGTTAACGTGATCGTCGCCACGGATCACATGCGTGATGTTCATCATGGCATCATCGATGACGACGGCAAAATTATAGGTGGGATAGCCATCGCCGCGTTCAATGATCAGGTCATCCAACTCATCGTTATTAAAAATGATGTTGCCCTTGATGAGGTCCTCCACGATAGTGACGCCGGTTTCTATGCCGCGGAAGCGCACAACGCTGCCGGGCGTTTTCTTCAGGCCCTTATCGCGGCACTTGCCGTCGTATTTGGGTTTTTTCCCTGTCGCAAAGGCTTCTTTTCTTTTAGATTCCAGTTCTTCCGGTGTGCAGGTGCAATAATAGGCTTTGCCTTCCTGAACAAGTTTTTGTACCATTTCTCTATGGAGCTCAACTCGTTGAGCCTGAAAATGTGGTCCCTCGTCCCAGTTCAGCCCCATCCAGGCCATGGCATCTAAGATTGCTTTTGTGGATTCTTCCGTGGATCGCTGCTGGTCCGTGTCTTCAATTCTTAATACAAATTCTCCGCCGTTATGACGGGAAAACAGCCAGTTAAAAAGAGCGGTTCGCGCTCCTCCGATGTGGAGGTAACCGGTGGGGGAGGGTGCAAAGCGGGTACGGATTTTGTCGGCCATGTTGTTTCCCTTCATTTTTGCGCTTTTATAGGATTGCGGTTCACTGTTTGTCAAGTGTCTTTTACCTTTCATCCGGCTCCAGTGGGAGGAACGTTCATTTCCCACTGTTTTATATGGTGTTTAATGGAATCAAATTGTTCTTGACAATAAAGAAAATTTATCATTAACTCACCAACTTAATGTGATTGGCTAATTTTTTATTGAAGGCAGTTAAGGTTCCATGTCCAATTCTTTGAAAATTAATCTGACGATTCTTCCTGAAGAAGGGTTACGGTTGGCTTTTTCAGAAGATGCCCGGTGGTTCAAAGAGTGCTTTTCTGCCGATGAATTGCCCGAGTTCTCACTTGTCAGGGTGGATGTGAATTGTCTTATTACCCGTTCAGGCGATACCATTTACATCCGGGGGGAACTGGCCGCGCAGATCAGCCAGGAATGCAGCCGCTGCCTCGAATTGGCAACGATTCCGATCAATGGGGATTTTACATACACCCTGGTGCCGGCAAAAGAAGAAAATGCGGAAAACCTGGAGCTCACTGCTCAGGAACTTGAGACAATCTATTATCAAGGTGACTTTATTGATCTGGCGCCAATTATCTGCGAGCAGATTGTGTTGCAGGTGCCGATGAAGATTCTCTGTTCCGAAGATTGTAAAGGATTGTGCCCAAATTGTGGTATCAATTTGAATATGGGTTCATGCGATTGCCATTCGGACGTCGTGGATGACCGTTTGGCCGTGCTGAAAAATTTTAAAGTTAAACATTAATGATAAAAGAGGATAATTTACCATGCCAAATCCAGTAAAAAGACATTCCAAAACAAGGCGTAACACAAGAAGAGCGCACGACTTTTTAAAACAGCCGGCATTATCAGTATGTCCGCAGTGCAACGAACCGAAAATGCCGCACCGCGTCTGCCCGAATTGTGGTACCTATAAAGGCAGAGAAGTCATTCCGGCTGAAAAAATTTCCTAAATCGGCAAACCCGGTATAGACAAATACCGGATTCTTTTAACAGCCCGTTTTTTATGACGTACAGTTCAGAATAAACCGGACGGGTCAACAATGAATCGTCCGGTTAATGCAATAGATTGTATTTGCTGATAAAAGAATGATGTTTTGAACCTGTGAATGCCGGGCCTTCGAAATCTTGAAGGGCCTGAAAAGGCAAAAGTTGTTTTCGAAGAAAAAAATGAAGATTTTTTTTTAAAAAACAGGTAATAAAGTCACCACTTAATATATTTTAGTCCAATCATAGACTGAGGGAGGGAATTCATGACATTAGAAGAAAAAGTCATTCAACTCGTTATGGAACAGCTGGATGTGACCCGGGAACAGTGCAAACTGGAAGCATCTTTTATCGATGATCTTGGCGCTGATTCTCTGGATCTTGTTGAGATGATTATGGAAATGGAAGAGAAATTCGGCGTGGAAATTGCCGATGAAGAGCTGGAAAAAATCAGGACAATCCAAGATGTTGTCGATTTTATCCGTGCAAAAAACATTAAAATTGATTAATCACTCACATCAGGATCATTGCTTATGAAAAGGCGTGTCGTTGTAACAGGCCTTGGTGCCGTGTCTCCCCTTGGGACATCCGTTTCACAAACATGGGAAAACGCCATTGCTGGAAAATCTGGCATCGGTCCTATTACCCGGTTTGACGCCTCTCCTTTCGCGTCCCGGATCGCCGGAGAAATCAAGAACTTCGATCCTCTTCAATATGTCGATAAAAAAGAAGTCCGTCGCTACGATCCTTTTGCCATTTACGCTCTGGCTGCAACGCAGATGGCTATGGAAGACGCGTCTCTGACCATCGGCCCGGATATTGCCGAGCGGATCGGCGTCATGATCGGTTCGGGTATGGGCGGTGCATTGACCATTGAGAAAGAAGTCGAGGTACTTCTCAACTCTGGTCCCCGCAAAATATCACCGTTTGCCATTCCGGCCATTATAGCAAATCTGGGTTCCGGGCATGTTTCCATGCGTTTCGGCGCCAAGGGCCCCATCAATTGTTCTGTAACCGCCTGTGCCTCAGGGACAACAGCCATCGGCGATGCCTATAAAACCATAGCCTATGGCGATGCGGATGCCATGATCGCCGGAGGCGTCGAAGCGGCTGTGACAAGGCTTGGTGTTGGCGGTTTTTGCGCCATGCGCGCACTGTCCACACGGAATGACGATCCGGATAAAGCCAGCCGTCCCTTTGACAAGGGACGCGATGGTTTTATTATTGCAGAAGGGTGTGGTGTGATCATTCTGGAGGAATTATCGTTTGCCCTGGCAAGGGGGGCGCGGATCTATGCCGAAATGATCGGTTACGGCTGTACGTCTGACGCATATCACCTTGCCGCTCCCCCGCCTGAACACGAAGGAGCGGGACGCAGCATGCGGGTGGCGATTAAAGACGCAGGCCTGAAGACGACGGATATCGACTATGTCAACGCACATGGCACTTCGACACCGCTCAATGATCTTTACGAAGTACAGGCGATCAAAAATCTTTTTGGCGAACATACCCGGAAGTTGATGGTCAGTTCGACAAAATCGATGACGGGTCACATGCTGGGAGGCACGGGCGCCGTGGAAGCGATTTTTTGCATCAAAGCGATCCAGGAAGGCATGATTCCACCCACAGTCAATCTGGAAAATCCGGATGAAGGATGTGACCTGGATTTTGTACCCAATGTCGCCCGTAAGAAAGAAATTAATACGGCGATGTCCAACAGTTTCGGGTTTGGCGGTGTAAACGCCGTCATTATATTTAAAAAATATTGAGCGTAGATGTTTTTGTGGGGAGGAATTATTTTCGATGTCTTTATTAGATAAAGTGGATCCGGAAGTTGCTCATGCCATTGATCTGGAAACCAAACGCCAGGCTGGAAAGCTGGAGCTCATTGCTTCGGAAAATTTTGTCAGTGAGGCTGTCCTGGAAGCCCAGGGCTGCATCATGACCAATAAATATGCCGAAGGTTATCCCAGCAAACGCTATTACGGTGGCTGTGAATATGTGGATATTGCTGAAACGCTGGCAATTGAGCGCTGCAAGAAACTTTTCGGCGCGGAGGGAGTCAATGTACAGCCGCACTCCGGCACACAGGCTAATATGGCCGTGTATTTTGCCGCCTGTTCTCCCGGCGACACAGTCCTGGGTATGAATCTGTCGCATGGGGGCCATTTGTCTCACGGCAGCCCGGCAAACTTTTCCGGCAAGTTCTACAAAATCGTTCCCTACGGCGTAAACCGCGACACGGAAACCATCGATTATGACGAACTCGCCCAAATTGCCAGGGAAAACAAACCGAAGATGATTGTGGTCGGAGCCAGTGCCTATCCGAGAACGATTGATTTTGACAAGTTCCGCGCCGTGGCCGACGAAGTCGGGGCGGTGATCATGGCGGATATCGCGCATATTGCCGGGCTGGTGGCCGTGGGACTGCATCCTTCCCCAATTCCCGTTTGCGAATACGTCACGACTACGACGCACAAAACCCTGCGGGGGCCGCGCGGCGGTTTAATTATGTGCAAGGAACCCTACCTTAAAATCCTCAACAGCCGGGTGTTTCCCGGCATGCAGGGCGGTCCTTTGATGCACATCATTGCAGCGAAGGCCGTGGCCCTGCAAGAAGCCCTGCAGCCTGAATTCAGGGAATATCAGCAGCAGATTGTGAAAAATGCCAAAGCCATGGCGGACGAATTGAAGAATTCCGGTTTCCGTCTGGTATCGGGAGGGACGGACAACCACCTGATGCTGGTTGACCTGACTCCCAAAGGCGTGACGGGTAAGGACGCGCAGGAGGCGTTGGACCGCGCGGCCATTACCGTTAACAAAAACGGAATTCCTTTTGACACGAAAGGGCCGATGATCACCAGCGGTATCCGAATCGGTACGCCCGCGCTCACGACCCGTGGCATGAAGGAAAATGAAATGCGCCTCATCGCTTCGCTGATTGCCGATGTGATCAATCATATCAATGATGAGCAGAAAATTCAGGCCGTGGCCGAAGAGGTCAAGAAACTTTGTTCCCGGTTCCCTCTGTATGCTTCTAGAATAAAAGGATAAATGGTAGCGTAGCGGAGCGCCTGCGAGAACGGCTCATCGGAAAGCAGAAGACTATGGCGGAAAAACAAGCGCCGTCGCAGAATGTTTCGGTCAAAACCCATTCCCGTCCCGACTGGGACACTTATTTTCTGGATATTGTTGAACTGGTCTCAAAACGTGCCACCTGTCTTCGCCGCGCAGTGGGCGCCGGTCTGGTGCGCGACCGGAGGATTCTGGCCACCGGATACAATGGCGCTCCTTCCAAACTACAGCATTGTCTGGATATCGGGTGCCTTCGCGAACAGCTTAATGTGCCGTCGGGCGAACGCCATGAATTGTGCCGCGGTCTTCATGCGGAACAGAACGCCATCATTCAGGCTGCTTTGCATGGAGTCAGTACGAAGGATTCCACTTTATACTGCACCAATCATCCGTGTGTGATCTGTGCCAAAATGATCATTAACGCGGGAATTACACGAATTGTTATTCGTGATGGATACAGCGACAGGCTGGCCGCTGAAATGCTGAGAGAAGCGGGCATCAGTGTTGAACAGTTGGATAAAGAATAAAAGGATCGGACAGGCACAATCATGAAATGTCCTTTTTGCAGTAACGCTGAAAACAAGGTGATTGATTCCCGTATCAGCAAGGATGGCAAGGCCATCCGCCGCCGTCGGGAATGCCTGGGTTGTGCGAGACGATTCACCACCTATGAATATGTGGAAGATATCCTGCCGATGGTGGTGAAAAAGGACGGCAGACGCGAACCTTTTGACCGGATCAAAATCCGCAATGGTGTAATGACGGCTTGTGAAAAACGGCCGATCAGCATGGAGGACATGGATAAAATCGTCGAGAACGTCGAAGCGGCCTGCCAGGAGTACCAGGGCGAGGAAATTCCTTCCTCGGTGATTGGCGAAAAAGTGATGGCTGAACTCAAGGTGCTAGACGGTGTGGCCTATGTCCGGTTCGCCTCGGTATACAGGCAGTTTCGCGACGTCGGGGAGTTTATGTCCGAATTAAAGGACCTCTTGAGCAAGGGCAAGAAATAATTATGTTTACCGGCATTGTCGAAGGAATGGGAAAAGTTGTCCGCCTGACGATGAAAGGCGCGGATGCCCTGCTGGAAGTGGACACCGCAATCGATCTGAATGAGGTGTCCTTAGGCGACAGCATTGCGGTGAACGGCGCCTGTCTGACTGCGACCTCGAAAACAGCCAGAACATTCACTGCCGACGTGTCTGCTGAATCTTTGAGCAGGACAACTCTCAAATTTCTTCAGGCGGGACATCAGGTCAACCTGGAAAAATCCCTGCGCATCGGAGGGTTTTTAGGCGGTCATTTTGTGCTGGGACACGTGGACGGGATTGGCCGTATTATGAGCAGGACACAGAAGTCCGGGTCCATTATTTTTGCCGTTGAATCACCCGAGCCGCTGTCGCGTTTCATTGTGGAAAAGGGATCGGTTGCCGTCGATGGGATCAGTCTCACGGTGAACAGGTTTGAAAAAGGCCGGTTTTATGTTAATATCATTCCTCATACCGCAGTCAACACGACGCTGACCGGGAAAAAAGAAGGGGAGTGGGTGAACATTGAAACCGATATCCTGGGGAAGTATGTAGAAAAGTTATTGCAAACCCCGCGGGGAATCGATAAGGATTTTCTCGCTGAACATGGTTTTATTAAATAAGCAGGTAGGGAAAATGGCAGTCAGTAAAATTTCAGATGCAATTGAAGACATCCGCAACGGGAAGATGATTATTCTCGTGGATGATGAAGATCGGGAAAACGAAGGTGATCTGTGCATGGCGGCTCAGTTTGTGACCCCGGAATCAATTAATTTCATGGCGCGCCTGGGGCGCGGATTGATTTGTTTGACGATTAACGAGGAAATTGCCGAGAGGCTGAGGCTCAATTTAATGGTGAAAGACAATCAGGCCCGTTTTGGCACAGCTTTTACGGTTTCCATTGAAGCACGCCATGGTGTCACCACGGGCATTTCTGCGGCGGACCGCGCCACTACGATTTTGACTGCGGTGAATCCGGCGGCAAAACCGGATGATATTGTAAGTCCCGGACATGTGTTCCCGATTCTGGCCCGCAAGGGAGGTGTTCTGGTACGAACAGGGCAGACGGAGGGCTCTGTGGATTTGTGCCGCCTGGCAGGACTTACCCCGTCGGCTGTGATTTGCGCAGTCATGAAGGACGACGGGACAATGGC
>Ga0116161_1002601_pt1 | contig 16867 bp, 14 predicted proteins | sample AD_JPNAS3_MetaG_FD_89877 | JGI IMG/M metagenome (GOLD analysis project Ga0116161, IMG submission 89877) | Active sludge microbial communities of municipal wastewater-treating anaerobic digesters from Japan - AD_JPNAS3_MetaG | ecosystem: Engineered > Bioreactor > Anaerobic > Digestate | place... | reverse complement strand
GCGTGAGGCGCTTAGGTGGAAAGCCCGCAAGGGCGGAAGCCGCTGGGGACGCAGCGGCAAAAAAGCGACTTTAGAAGCTCTTTTTGCCGCTTTGCGTCCCCACGGCTTGTGCCCGCGGACTTGTAACCGGGCGCCGACCCCGAGCGTAGCGAGGGGGCACGCCCAAAAGAAAATTAAAAAAATATTGATAAAATTAGTTCTGAAACTTAATTGGAAGAACTAAAAAATGGAATTATGAAAAGGTAAACTGAGAACTATTATGTTCCAAAATTACAAACTCGCCGCCCCATTGCTTCACCGTGTTGTGCATCTGCTCAATGATTGCCTTGTACTCATTTTTCGATTGCGTTACACGATAAAGAGCAACATCCATAACATGCAAAGAGTGAATTTTCAGGTCGGTCTTCGTCTCTTTTGATAAATCATAAAAATAAAACGGAACAGAGACGGAAGCGCGAAATCCGACATCGGAACTCCAGCCTAAGGAATAATCATCCTTTATCCCAGCCGACAACAAAATCCGGTAGGTCTCCGGCAAAGAGAGTCGCAAATAGTGTTGCCTCGAAAGAGTAACTTTTTCATTTAAAATAGATTCCAACCTATTTTTCTCATTAAGCAACAATTTTGGATTTTTATAGGAAAAATAAGAGGGGTGAAGCCCTATTTGGGAAAAAACTTTTAGCTTATCGATTAACTTGTGGAAAGAGAGAGAGTTAGGATTCAAATTCTTATCATATTTCCCATATTTGCTAACCGGTAAAAAGTGAATGAGAGAATTGTATTTTTGAGATAAGAGCTCTAAATCAGCACTTTCTATTTCAAAAGGGTCAGCAATTTGTTTTCCCAGTATGGCATAAATATTTTTTTTAACCTCTTTAAATTCTCTTTCTAGCAACAGTTTAACTATCGAAATGGAGTTCCGCAATAATCCTTTGCCTTTATATTTATAAGCGATATCGACGTCACAGGTGTAAAGAGTGGTAAATGGAGGCAATTCCCATTTAAACTCCGGGAAAAAATGTGCTATTTTTTGCGCTATTTCTACTGCTAAAATATTCACAAGAGGCTCGCGGTAAAATCCTCGTTGATAGGCAATTGAGTGTTGTAGTTGAAATCTATCATGTTCATCTCTATTCTCGACAAAAACGTACTCTTCGTAACGGGATAACAAATAAAAGGCAACCGCAAAAGGGTCGAAAGGGAGATTTTCATTATCGGCTACAGGAAAAAAGAGGTTGTAATTTTTCCATTTTACCGGCGATAAATCTTGAGGTTTAATACTATTTTCAGATAATAGAGGATGCGTTTTAAACACTAGCCCATTGAGATTTGCCTCATTTGAATAAGCCCACTTGACACCGTTATAACTATTATACTGCGTAATATCTTGCGTTATTGCAAAATCAACTTGCAAGATATCGGAAAATATAAGTTGAAACGTGTATTGTAAACGAGGAGAATCAAAAGATGAATATATCAGCATGCGAACAACTTTTCAACTTTCTTAAAAAATTAATTAGTTAAAAAAGTATAAAAAATCACAAATACATTTTAAGATTTTCGTTTCTTGCTTCTTGTCTTGTACAGGTTTGTCTGAGGCGTTTCAAGGCTCTTTCCTTAATCTGTCTCACGCGTTCACGTGAAAGGTCGTATTTATCACCTATTTCATCAAGTGTATACTCATGCGTAGAATTGATACCATAAAAAAGTTTGATAATATCGCGTTCTTTTTCGGATAGTGAAGATAAAACATCTTGAATTTCAACGGCAAGGGACTCATTTATCAAATGAATATCGGTATCATCATCGTTTGGGTAAATAAAAGTATCGAGAAATTTCGTATCTTCATCGGGGGCGATAGGAGAATCGATAGACTGCGTATAGGTATTCATTTTCATAATCTCGGAGATCTTATATTCCGGAAGGTCGAGCGCCTCTGAAAGTTCTTCAATTGTAGGCGGACGTTGCATATCTTGTTCGAGTCGTGCAATCTCCTTTTTTATTTTGTTAATTGTTCCGACTTGATTAAGTGGCAGTCGCACAATACGTGATTGGTCGGCAATAGCTTGTAAGATTGCTTGACGAATCCACCATACTGCGTAACTGATAAATTTAAAACCTCTTGTCTCATCAAACCGTTTTGCGGCTTTAATCAGTCCAAGGTTCCCTTCATTAATCATATCTTGCAAACTTATCCCTTGATTTTGATACTGTTTTGCGACAGAAACTACAAATCTCAAATTTGCTTTAACTAATTTATTTAAAGCCTCTTCATCACCTGCTTTAATCCTACGTGCTAATTCAACTTCTTCGTCTGCTGAAACCATACCTTCTCGCCCTATATCTGCAAGGAATCTATCTAAAGAAGCTGTATCACGATTTGTAATAGATTTTGAAATTTTAAATTGTCTCATATCTTTTTTATATTTAATAAATTTTAATACACAAAATAAGCTAATTAAAGTATAAAACGATTAAATTTTATACTTCAATTATATCTATTTAATTTTAATATTAGGCTCTATTTTTGCAATTACTTCTTTTGCCAAGTTTGAAGGTACTGCAAAGGAATATCCTGCATAATAACCTGTTCCGGAAGCAATTGCCGTATTAATCCCAATTAAGTCTCCTTCGCTATTTACTAATGCTCCCCCACTATTTCCCATATTGACTGCGGCGTCCGTTTGAATAAAAGCGACTCCTGTATGGTCTCCCAGAAGATTCAAATCGCGTGCTTTGGCACTGATTATTCCTGCTGTAACGGTCGAATTCAAATTAAAAGGATTTCCGACAGCGAGCACCCATTCTCCTATTTTAATGTCGTCTGAATCGGCGAACTTAACATAGGGTAAATTTTGAGCCTCAATTTTAATCAAAGCCAAATCTGTTCGCGGGTCGGTTCCGACAATTCTTCCTTCAAAAACGGATTGGTCGTTAAGTGTAATTGTAACTCGTTGAGCATCAGCAACAACATGATTATTTGTAATAATATAACCGTCTTCCGTAACTATCACACCTGAACCGGTAGCAACGACAGGGTAAGCACTTTGAGAGGGTAGTCCAAAAAAGTCAGCTATCATTTGATCTCCAAAAAAAATATCCCAAAATGAATTTTTTCGTAAATATTCGGTTTTAATATGTACCACGGCATGCACGGAATTTTCAGCGGCATAGGTCAAATCAACATAACGAGCATGTGGTGATTGAGCACAAGATGTAAAGAATAGCAAGGAAAAGAGAAGTATAAAATTTAGTTTTGTCTTTATTTTTTTCATTGTAGTTTTTTCCTTTTTATAGTATAAGACAAAAAAGAAACGTAATTGTTTATCAAAAAGTATATTTTTTAAAGGAATGTATCATTTTTTTTTATATTTTTGCAACCTTAAAATTAATCATCATTTAAAAACCAATCAAATGTACGCAATTGTAGATATAGCAGGGCAACAATTTAAGATTGAAAAAGATAAAAAAATCTATGTTCATCGCCTAAAAGCTGAAGAAGGAGCTCAAATCACTATTGATAAAGTTATGCTTCTTGACAACAATGGTAAAGTAAAAGTAGGTTCTCCCTTAGTAAAAGGTGTTGAAGTAACCGCTACGGTACTTCATCATTTAAAAGGAGACAAAGTACTTGTTTTCAAAAAGAAAAGAAGAAAAGGTTATCAAACTTTGAATGGGCATCGTCAACATTTAACTTCTCTTCAAATTAATGACATTGTAGTAAAATAATCATCATTTCGTTAACTAAAAAAATATAATATATAGATATGGCACATAAAAAGGGAGTCGGAAGTTCACAAAACGGTCGTGAATCCGAAAGCAAACGGTTAGGCATTAAGATATATGGCGGTCAAGCTGCAAAAGCGGGTAACATCCTTGTTCGTCAAAGAGGCACTGTTCACAATCCCGGTCTTAACGTAGGCATGGGAAAAGATCACACTCTTTTTGCTTTAATTGACGGCACGGTTATGTTCAAGAAAAAATCAGGAGGCAAATCTTTTGTATCAGTAATTGCTCAAGAGGTTGAACAAAACTAATATTGTATTCATTGGTTTCTCCGGTGCGGGAAAAAGTACTATTGGGAAAAAGTTCGCACAGAGAATCAATTATAACTTTGTAGATTTAGACCGATATTTTGAAGAAAAATATCGGTCTTCCATTTTAAATTTCTTTCAAACTAACGGAGAAGAAGAGTTTCGCAGGCTTGAGCATGAGCTTTTGAAAGAGGTATTACAACAATCTCGCTGTGTGGTGGCTTGCGGGGGGGGGACGCCTTGTTTTTACAATAATATGGAACTTATCAATCTGCACGCAACCTCAATTTATATAGAACTCCCTCCTACTTCATTACATCAAAGGCTTTTACATTTTAAAGAAAATCGTCCCTTAATCAAAGAACTCACTTCTGACGAATTATTACAATATATTATTGTAACCTTGGAAGAAAGAGAGCCTTTTTACAAAAAAGCTAATTTCACGGTTAACGGTGAAAAAATTGAAATTTCTACATTAGTAAAACTTATTACAGAATAAATGTTAATTTTGTAGTTCTAAATTTTAGAGAGAATAATTTTAATTTTATAAGAAAAAGTATGAAACAGTTAATTGAATGTGTTCCCAATTTTAGTGAAGGAAGAAATTTAGAGATTATAAAACAGATTACCGATGAGATAGAAAAAAGTGAAGGGGTTATGTTATTAGATGTAGACCCCGGTTTTTCGACTAATCGGACGGTGGTTACTTTTGTCGGGACTCCCGATGAGGTGGTAGAAACAGCTTTTAAGGTTATAAAAAAAGCACAAGAGCTTATTGACATGCGTCATCATAGCGGCGACCATCCTCGTTTTGGCGCTACGGACGTTTGTCCGTTAGTTCCCGTTTCTAATATCACGATGGAAGAGACGGTTGTTTATGCTCGTAAATTGGCGGAAAAAGTGGGAAAAGAGTTGCACATTCCCGTTTTCTGTTACGAATATGCCGCTTTTACAGAAGTTCGGAGAAATTTAGCTAATGTACGTGCCGGAGAATATGAGAAATTGAAAGAACGCATTGCGTCCGACCTTTGGAAGCCCGACTTCGGACCTTCGCAATTTGACGACCGAGTAGCAAAAAGCGGAGCGACAGCGATTGGGGCACGTGATTTTCTAATTGCCGTAAACTTCAATCTCAACACCACCTCAACCCGCCGCGCGAATGCCATCGCCTTTGATGTCAGAGAAAAGGGACGAGCAAAACGGGAAGGACACCCAATAACGGGAAAAATTCTCAAGGATAAGGACGGCAATACGGTGATGATTCCAGGCACTCTTAAAGGGACTAAAGCAATCGGTTGGTTTATTAAAGAATATGGGATTGCACAAGTCTCCATGAATATTACCGATTCAAAACAGACACCTCTTCACGTTGCTTTTGAAGAGATAAGTGCCAAAGCCGCCGCACGAGGGGTGCGTGTTACCGGCGCCGAGATTGTCGGATTAGTTCCTAAAAAGACGCTCATTGACGCAGGGCGCTACTACTTAGCAAAACAACAACGCTCATTAGGTATAGAAGATGCCGAAATTATAAAAATTGCCGTTAAATCGATGGGACTTGACGACTTAAAACCTTTTAACCCGGAAGAGAAAGTTATCGAATATTTACTTGCCAAAAGCGAGACCTCAGATAAACTAATGGATTTATCTTGTCATGCTTTTGCCAATGAGACGGCATCGGAAAGCCCGGCACCCGGCGGCGGCTCAGTCTCTGCTTACGTGGGAGCTCTCGGCGTGGCACTCGGGACAATGGTCGCCAACCTCTCCGCTCATAAACCCGGCTGGGACGAGCGTTGGGAAGAGTTTTCACGCTGGGCGGAAAAAGGACAACAAATTAAAGAGGAACTGCTCTGGCTTGTCGAAGAAGATACAAGAGCTTTCAATAAAATTATCGAAGCCTTCGGACTACCAAGCGGCTCGGAACAAGAAAAAATAGAAAAAAATAGAGCAATCCAAGACGCAACGCAATACGCCATCGACATTCCTTATAAAACATTACTCGCTTCTTTCAAAATTTTCGAACTTTGCGAAGCCATGGTCAAAACCGGCAACCTAAACTCAATTTCTGACGCAGGAGTCGGAGCTTTATGTGCACGAGCATCCATGCGAGGCGCATACCTCAATATGAAAATTAATGCTACCTCTCTCGAAGATAAAAAACTAAGCAAACAACTTCTCGCGGAAGCTGAAGAATACCTTAAAAAAGCAGAAAAAATAGAAGCTACACTAATGGAAGAGGTGATGAAAATTATTGAAAAATAAGATTATTTTTTTAATTACAATAAAATAAGTAGATTATTCAAAAAAAAATCGTATTTTTGCAACTCAAAAATTTAAGATAGATAAAAATTTCAAAAATAGATAAAAATGTCACGAGTTTGTCAGATTACAGGTAAAAAAGCACAGAGAGGAAATAAAGTTTCGCATTCAAATATCAAAACGAAAAGAGAATTTCATCCTAATTTACATACAAAAAAATTCTATGTTCCGGAATTAGATGATTATGTCGTATTGAAAGTATCTGCAAAAGGAATGCGTCATATTAATAAAAAAGGTGTCTGGAAATCTATTATTGAAGCCTATGAAAAAGGAATTCTTAAATAATTATTCTCGATAAATTTATCCTATAAATAAAAAAGAGACTACTTAAACAAACAAGTAGTCTCTTTTTAGTACAATAAATTAACTCTTTTTTCGTATTTATTCTATTCTAAATGACTAAATTTTGAATCGACAAATAACACTTCTCTTTTTTTTCATTTTCTCATTTTTACTTGTCTCCTTTGGACAAAAAGAGGCAACTATTTATGGAAAGATTATTGACGAGTATCATCAGCCTATCGGGCAAGTGTATATTTTAGTCGATTCGTCCGCAAATTACGCTACCGTTTCCGATAAGAATGGAGAATTTGAATTAAAAATACCTCCACAAAAAACAACAAAAATTACGCTAAAGCACATAACTTACCGCGATACTTCCGTTACACTCACTTTAAATGCAGGCGAAAAGCGGATACTCTCACTTCAGTTGCAACCGAAGGGGGAGCAGTTACCGGTTTTCAACGTACGCTCGCACCACGATGACGGCTTCGTACGCATAGACCCGCAACTCACCTTTAAATTACCTTCGCCGACCGGAGGAGCGGAATCGCTCATTAAAATGCTTCCCGGCGTCTCGTCTACCAACGAACTAACATCACAATATAACGTTCGCGGTGGAAATTATGACGAGAATTTAGTTTATGTCAATAATGTTGAGATTTATCGTCCTTTTTTAGTACGAAGCGGACAACAAGAAGGATTAAGTTTTGTAAATACCGATTTAACAAATCAAGTTAAATTTTCAGCGGGAGGATTTGAAGCAAAATATGGAGACAAAATGTCGTCAGTCCTTGATGTACAATATAAAAAACCGACCCGCTACGCAGGCTCGTTCTCTGCAAGTTTCTTAGGTGCAACCGCCCACGCCGAAGGAAAAATTAAAGATTCATTCACTTATCTTCTTGGAATACGATATAAAGCAAATGCCTATCTCCTTAAATCTATGGAAACTAAAGGCGATTACAAACCCCGCTTTTTTGATACGCAAATATTGCTCTCATGGAAAGTGTCTAAAAAAATCGAACTCAATTTCTTAGGCAATTTTGCTAAAAATAGATACCTCTTCACCCCTTCCAACCGTGAAACGAGTTTCGGAACAATTAATGACGCTAAACGACTTACCGTCTATTTCGACGGACAGGAACTGGATACATACGAAAACTATTTAGGAGCATTAACTTTGCAATATCTTATTAATGATAAAAATAATCTCCAATTTATCGTCTCCTCCTACTATGCAAAAGAGACTGAATGCTACGACATTCAAAGTCAATATTGGTTAAGTGATATTGAAGCGGACATGGGAAGTAGCGATGAAATAGCTCAAGAAGTTTCTGTTCGCGGGGTGGGCACCTATTTGGAACATACTCGCAACTACCTTACCGCTGTTGTCTCTTCCGCCAACCTTATCGGTGAACACAAACTGTATCGTAATAAGTTGCTTTGGGGCGTTAAAGTGCAAAATGAAATTATTAATGATAAGATTAAAGAGTGGCAACTGCTCGACTCGTCCGGCTACAACTTACCTCATCAAATCCCCACAAGCGGCGGTTTTGGAGAAGAAGTTGCCTTAGATGACCCGTCCCGACTCCTATTGCCATTTTATTTTTTAGCGTCAACAAACCTGTTAAATACGTACCGCATCAGTGGTTTTATACAAGACACGTGGTATATTGACGGAGATAGTGCCTCCCGTTTTCTGCTGAATAGTGGAGTCCGATTTCACTATTGGACCTACAATAATGAAGTTACGTTTTCGCCGCGAGTAAACTTTATTTATAAACCGCGTTGGAAACAAGATTGGAAATTTCAACTAAAAACAGGTTACTATTACCAACCTCCATTTTATCGCGAAATGCGATTCGTATCCGGAGAGTTAAATAAAAATATAAAATCACAATGCGCATTTCATATTGTGTTAGCGTCCGATTATAATTTTAGAATTTGGAAACGCCCATTCAAATTAATTACTGAAATCTATTACAAATATTTAGATAGATTAATTCCATACTCCGTTGATAATATGAAGATTATATATAGCGGTGAAAACAATGCTGTCGGCTACGCAACCGGCATGGACATCAAGTTGAGCGGAGAATTTATCGAAGGGCTGGAGTCGTGGATTTCACTTTCACTTATGAAAACGGAAGAAGATATTTTGAATGACAGCTACATCGACAAAGATGGCAAAGAGGTCAAACCCGGTTATATACCTCGTCCTACGGACCAGCGTTTCGCAATTAATCTATTTTTTCAAGATAAAATACCGACATTTCCACAAGTACGAGTACACCTCAACTTTGTTTTCGGGAGTGGCTTGCCCTACGGAGCGCCCAACTCGGAAAGATATTTGCAAACGTTAAGAAATACTTGGTATCGGCGAGTTGACATTGGCTTTTCCTATCTATTTCTTGAACAAAGCCGCGACAGAATGAAACACAAAAATAAATTTATACAATCTATAAAGAATGCACAAATATTTTTAGAAGTATTTAACCTGCTGGGGACCAACAATGTCGCATCGCACTTTTGGGTTTCAGATTTGGAAAATCATCTCTTCCCTGTCCCCAATTACTTAACGCCACGAATTATCAACCTTAAATTTGCAATTGAGTTTTAAAAATAGGAAAACCGTATCTTTGCAAACTAAATGATTAACTTTTTTCCTAACCTATCTTGCATGAAAAAACTATATATAGAAACGTACGGGTGTCAAATGAATGTCGCTGATAGCGAGGTTGTTGCGTCTATTTTAGCCGAAGATTACGAAATAACTCACTCCATCGAAGAGTGCGATTTACTATTGCTTAACACCTGTTCTGTTCGCGATAACGCAGAGCAACGTATTCGCAAAAGGTTGCGTGAGTTTAAAGCACTTAAAAAACAAAACGGTTCGTTACAAATCGGCTTGCTGGGCTGTATGGCTGAGCGTATCAAAGAACAGTTATTAAACGAAGAAGAGGTCTTAGATTTTATTGCCGGTCCGGACACCTACCGCCAACTTCCGAAGTTAATTAAAGAATCGTCTTGCGGCACCGTTCAATTCGATGTAACGCTCTCAAAAACTGAAACTTACGAAGATATTATTCCGATTCGATATGACACGAACGGAATTTCTGCCTTTGTATCTATCATGCGAGGCTGCAACAATTTTTGCTCTTACTGCATTGTTCCCTACACACGTGGACGCGAACGCAGTAGAGAACCGAACTCCATCTTACAAGAGGTTACAGATTTAGTAAATCATGGCTATAAAGAGGTTACTTTGCTGGGGCAAAACGTCAATTCCTACTATTGGAAAGACGATAATAGAGAAATTTCCTTTGCTAATCTAGTCGAAGAGGCGGCTAAAATATCACCTGAGTTACGTGTCCGTTTTGCCACGTCTCACCCGAAAGATATCTCCGATGAGTTGATACATGTTATTGGAAATCACAGTAATATATGCTCTTACATTCATCTCCCTTTTCAGGCTGGCAGTAACGCCATGTTAAAGCGAATGAATCGTGTTTACACTCGCGAATATTATTTAGAACGTGTGGCTACGATTCGAAGAATCATTCCCGATTGCGGTCTTTCGACCGATATTATTGCCGGCTTTTGTGGTGAAACGGAAGAAGACCACTTGCAAACCCTCGATTTAATGAAAACCGTTGAGTTTGACTCTGCTTTCATGTTCAAATATTCCGTTCGTGAGGGCACTTTAGCGGCAAAAAAGTTCATTGACGACGTGCCCGAAGAGACAAAATTAAGACGACTTAATGAAATTATCAATCTTCAGCAGCAGTTATCATTAAAAAGCAATCAGCGTGATATCGGCAAAGAGTTTGAAGTCTTGGTTGAAGAGGTTTCTAAACGGTCTAAAGAAGAGTATTTCGGTCGCACCTCACAGAATAAAGTTGTTATCTTTCCAAAAAAAGATGCCGAAAAAGGAGATTATGTGCAGGTTAAGGTTGAGAGCTGCACCGCCGCAACGTTAAAAGGAAAAATAGTGTAACTTCTCAATTTTGCTTTTCACCAAAAAATGAACAACATACGGAATATCACTCTTATTGCAGTCGTAGGCAACCATTTTGAATTGGGATATCAAAATCGGCTTTTGTGCCATTTGCCGAAAGATTTGCACCATTTTAAATCGTTAACGCTCAATCACACGGTGGTTATGGGGCGTAAAACTTGGGATTCACTCCCTATAAAGCCGTTGCCGCAGCGCCGAAATATAGTTCTTTCCCGCCGACAACAGTTGACTTTGTCCGGTGCCGAAGTTTTCAATTCCATTAATGAAATTTTAGCGGCTACGCAAAACGAGCCCGAGCTCTTCATCATAGGCGGAGCGTCCATTTATCAGCTTTTTTTGCCTCTTGCCAATAAGCTCCATTTGACAAGGGTTTTGTCCGACTTTCGGGCGGACGTTTATTTTCCTGAAATTGATTTTAACGCTTGGCAATTAGTTCATGAGGAGAAGGTGCCAAAAGAGAAGGAAAATCCATATAATTTCACATTTCAGACCTACGAAGCGAAGGCTACTATTGATTAAAAACAAAAAAAGATTACTAAATAGCTGACAGTAAAGCTAACACCATATTTTTCAACAAATAATCAAAATAATAATTTTATTTTTTATTAGGGCGTGCCCCCTCGCTACGCTCGGGGTCGGCGCCCAAGAGAAAATTAAAAATAAAAATATCTTACTGACTGATAATCTGAATAAAAAAAGTCCGGAGATTGAATTTATCTGTTTCAACATTCCGGACTTTTATAAGGTTCTTCACCGTATGGTGAAAGTTGATGAGAACCTATTTTTTAGCCTTAATTGCGGCTTGGGCGGCAGCGAGACGTGCAACCGGCACACGATAAGGCGAGCAAGATACGTAGGTCATACCTGCATGGTAGAAAAATTCAACCGATGCCGGGTCTCCACCATGTTCTCCGCAAACGCCGACTTTTAATTTCGGGTCTGTGGAGCGTCCGCGTTGAATTCCAATTTCAACCAATTCCCCGACACCTTCTTGGTCTAACGTGTTAAACGGGTCAGCGGGTATAATTTTGTTATCTACATAGTTATGAACAATTGCATTCACGTCATCTCTTGAGAAGCCGAACGTCATTTGGGTTAAGTCGTTTGTTCCGAAAGAGAAGAATTGTGCGACCTTAGCAATTTTGTCGGCAACGAGGGTAGCACGCGGAATTTCAATCATCGTTCCATATAAATAATCTATTTTGAGATTATATTTTGCTTCCACTTCTGCCTGAACTCTATCAGCTATTGCTTTTTGATGTTCAAGTTCTTCAACGTTAATTGTAAGCGGAACCATTACTTCAAGATGTGGGTCGAAACCTTCTTTCATCAATTGAGCCGTAGCTTCGAAGAAGGCGCGGAATTGAACTTCCGTAATTTCGGGATACATAATCCCAACGCGAACGCCACGTAATCCCATCATTGGATTTACTTCGTGTAAGGCGTCAATACGTCTTTTTATCTCTTCAAAACTAACTTTCAATTCTTTTGCCACCTCTTTTTGTTTATCTTCGGTATGAGGAACAAATTCGTGTAATGGCGGGTCCATAAGACGGAATGTCAACGGTTTACCGTTCATTACTTTTAGTGTTCCTTTCACGGCATCAAGAATATAGGGTTCGAGTTCGTTCAAAGCGGCAACGCGTTCATCATTATTGTCAGCGAGAATCACTTTACGTAATTTTGACAACGGAGCTTCGCTATTTTTGCCGTAGAACATGTGTTCGATACGGAACAAGCCGATACCTTCAGCGCCGAAGTTGAGGGCGATTTGAGCATCTTCAGCCGTTTCGGCATTGGTACGAACGCCCATTGTGCGATGGCGTTCTACAACCGACATAAACTCTTGGAAACGTGGGTTTTCCGTAGCATCTATCATATCAATAGCCACATCATAAACCCAACCTCTACTACCGTTCAAGCTGATTGTATCACCTTCTTTATAAGTTTTCCCGTTAATTTTAATTTCCTTTTTATCGAGGTCGATATGGACGGCTTCGCAACCTACGATACAGCATTTTCCCCAGCCGCGTGCTACGAGAGCGGCGTGGGAAGTCATACCGCCGCGAGCCGTTAAAATTCCGACTGCTGCACGCATTCCTTCGACATCTTCGGGGTTCGTTTCTTCGCGAACAAGAATCGAATCAACTTTTTTTGCGGCATATTCCATTGCTTTTTCGCTTGTGAGTGCAATCACGCCGACAGCACCGCCGGGTCCTGCAGGAAGTCCTTTGGCAATAACGGTATGTTTTTTCTCACTTTCACTATCAAGAATAGGGTGTAAAAGTTCATCTAATTGTGTGGGAGTGAGGCGAAGTACAGCTTCTTTATCATCAATCATTTTTTCGTGCATCATATCTAAGGCGATATTTAAAGCGGCAACGCCGGTGCGTTTTCCAACACGACATTGAAGCATGTAGAGTACACCGTCTTGAATCGTAAACTCAATATCGAGCATGTCGCGATAACTTTTTTCAAGTGTATCACGCATAGCAACGAGTTCTTTATAGGTTTTCGGCATCAACTCTTGCATTGAGTGAAGATGTTTGTTCTGTTCGTTTTTAGTATCGTCATTCAACGGGTTTGGCGTACGAATACCGGCAACTACGTCTTCACCTTGTGCATTCACTAACCACTCTCCGTAGAATTGATTTTCTCCGGTAGCGGGATTTCGCGTAAAGGCAACGCCTGTGGCGGAGGTATCACCCATATTTCCAAATACCATCGCTTGAACGTTTACGGCAGTTCCCCAATCGTCCGGAATACCCTCAATTCGACGATAGGAGATAGCTTTTTTACCGTTCCAGCTTTTGAAAACGGCTTTAATACTACCTTCTAATTGAACTTTTGCGTCATCCGGAAACTCATTTCCGAGAACTTCCTTAACTTTATCTTTAAAAACTTTCGATAAAGTCATAAGATCTTCCGTAGTAAGGTCGGTATCGGATTTATATCCTTTATCATGTTTATATTGGTCTAAAATATCGTCTAATGTTTTTCTAATTCCTACTCCGTCTGCCGGTTCAAGACCTTCTGATTTTTCCATAACCACATCGGCATACATCATGATTAAACGGCGATAGGAGTCATAAACAAAACGAGGATTGTTCGTTTTCTTAATTAATCCGGGTATTGTTTTAGAGCTCAATCCGATATTGAGTACGGTATCCATCATACCGGGCATAGAACTACGTGCTCCGGAACGACACGACACTAACAGCGGATTATCGGGGTCATCATATTTTAAGCCCATTGCTTTTTCAACGAACTCCATTCCTTTCCAAACTTCAGGCATCAAAGTAGCAGGCAATACGCAGTTATTAGCGTAGTAAGCCGTGCAACATTCGGTTGTAATTGTCAAGCCCGCCGGTACCGGCAATCCTAAATGACACATTTCGGCAAGGTTCGCTCCTTTACCACCCAACAAATTTTTCATGTCGGCTCTTCCTTCGGCAGTTTTGTTCCCAAAGGTGTAAACATACTTTACATTACTCATTTTTAATAATTTTAGGATTTATAATTAATAATTATTTTTTCATTTTTCCGAATGCAAAAATAACAAAAAAAACAATAACTTTTTTAACATTGAGGCTATTCTTGCATATTAAACTTTTGGCTATTAACTTTTTTTGATGTAATTTTGCCAAAAAATTAAAATCATGAAAAAATTATCTTTATTTCTTTTCGCTTTTTTCTTCGTATTCTCGCTATTTAGTCAAGAATTTGAAGATTATTTTGTAAATAAAACATTAAGGATTAATTATTTACATATTGGTAATTACAATACCAACCATATTCAATTGGACAATTTTTATTACGGTGGAACGTGGAACGGCACGATACACTCGCTTATCGAACCGAATCGTTATGGTGATATGCTTTTTGAAGTGTTTGACGCCGAAAATAAAGAGTTGATTTTTAGTAGAAGTTATTCCTGCTTATATAATGAATATAGCACGACCGAACGAGCAGAGACGGAAACCGGCTCTTTTGAAGAGTGCATACTGATGCCCTACCCAAAAAAGAAAGTAGAGTTCACTTTTACTTCTTATGATAGAAAAAAAGTAGGAACTCTTATCGGAAGCGGCACATTTGACCCGGAAGTCGACAAACCGATACCCTTTACCAAAGAGTATAAAACCATTAATTTACATCTTAGCAAAAACTCTCCTCAGCATGCATTGGATATATTATTTATACCAGACGGTTATACCAAAAAAGAGAAAAAGAAATTACGCCAAGACATGAAGCGTTTTAGCGGTTATATTTTGGAATGTTCTCCGTTTAAAGAGGTTAAGGATAATATAAGCATTCGAGCCATTGAAGGATTTTCGGAAGAATCCGGCATTACAGACCCTTTGAAAAATATTTACAAGAAAACATTAATCAATAGCAGTTATAATGTGATAGATGTTGACCGCTATTTGATGTGTTTGAACGTTTGGAAGATGCATGAAATTGCCGATGATGCACCGTATGATTTGATTGTTATTGTTGCAAATTCGCCAAAATACGGAGGTGGCGGGATTTACAATTTTTACTGTACCGTAAATAACGAAGGTCGTGTATCGGACTATGTAATTGTACACGAGTTAGGGCATTTACTCGGGGGATTAGCCGATGAATATTACACTTCGGAAGTGTCGGTCAGAGATTACTATCCTGTCGGCATCGAACCTATCGAACCGAACCTAACTACTTTAACCGATTTTGAAAGCAAATGGGCAGATATGTTAGACCCGTCAACACCTATTCCGACCCCGGACAGTGAAAAATATCAAAATGTATTGGGGGTTTTTGAAGGGGGCGGCTACGTTGCAGAGGGCGTCTATCGTCCTTGGCGAGATTGTACCATGAAAGAGGCAAAGTACAACAATTTTTGCCCTGTCTGTACGAAAGCAATACTTAAAGCGATAGACTATTACACAAAATAGATGAAAAGAGTCATTCTGTCTGTTACTAATGATTTGGTTACGGACCTGCGGTTAGACAAAACCGCTACTTTACTTACCAATGAAGGTTATAGCGTATTGACGGTCGGTCGGTGTTATCGTCATTCTCCCCCACTCTCACCCCGAACATATCAAACTAAAAGGCTTCATCTTTTATTTAAGAAAGGATTTCTTTTTTATGCCGAGTATAATCTACGCCTCTTCTTTTTTTTGTTATTCCAAAAAGTGGATATTTTAACAGCGAATGACCTTGACACCTTGTTGCCTAATTTTTTAGTTAGTAAAATTAGAAGAAAGAAGATTCTTTACGACAGTCACGAATATTTTTGCGGTTTACCCGAACTGACAGGACGTCCCTTTGTTCGTTCCGTATGGCAATCTATTGAAAAGTTCTGTTTTCCGCGTCTACCCGTAGTTACGACCGTCAGTCAATCTATTGCCACCCTATATGACAAGTTATACCCTAACCGCAAAATGAAAGTGCAAGTTATACGTAACGTTCCTACGAAGAAGGATTTAGCCATTACGGAAACTCGTACCTCCTTAAATCTACCGGTTGATAAAAAAATTGTCATCATGCAAGGCAGTATTAATGTTGATAGAGGAGCGGAAGAGCTTATCCAAGCAATGCTTCAGGTCGAAAATGCGGTTCTCTTAATCATTGGAGACGGCGATGTCATTCCGGAATTAAAACAGTTGGTTCGCAGCTTAAAATTAGAGGAAAAGGTGATTTTCATTCCTCGGTTGACGCCTGATAAGTTATTTAATTACACGGTATTGTCCGACATCGGCTGCTCGCTCGAAAAGGACAGTAATTTAAACTATCGTTACTGTTTGCCCAATAAGCTATTCGACTATCTTTTAGCGCAGCTTCCCGTCATCATTTCCGATTTGCCGGAGATGAGAAATATTGTTGAGACCTACGAAGTTGGACTTATTTTAGAAGAATATTCGCCCGTAGCGATAGCGAATGCCATTACAAAATTGATAGAAGATGAGGAGTTGTATCTATTTTACAAGAACAATACGGCAAAAATGACAACTCTATTTAATTGGGAAAAAGAGAGTCAATTGCTTCGTCAACTTTACGCCGATTTATAATTTTAATTTTTAGTGAGACAGGGCACGTGTGTCCTGTCTCACTGCGTGAGGCGCTTAGGTGGAAAGCCCGCAAGGGCGGAAGCCGCTGGGGACGCGGCGGCAAAAAAGCGAGCTTGTAAGCTCTTTTTGCCGCCTTGCGACCCCACGGCTTGTGCCCGCGGACT
>Ga0116161_1002600_pt1 | contig 16868 bp, 15 predicted proteins | sample AD_JPNAS3_MetaG_FD_89877 | JGI IMG/M metagenome (GOLD analysis project Ga0116161, IMG submission 89877) | Active sludge microbial communities of municipal wastewater-treating anaerobic digesters from Japan - AD_JPNAS3_MetaG | ecosystem: Engineered > Bioreactor > Anaerobic > Digestate | place... | reverse complement strand
TCCTGTGACGGGATTCACACGGCAGGTATCCGCCTTGACCAGGACCTTGAACCATTTGTCGTGGAGGGACTGGGCCGAGGCGGTCGACAGGGCGGCGAGAACGAACATCGCCAGGACGGCCAAGCGGACCCACGGGCGCCTTGAGTGTTTCATGAAATTCTCCCTTTAGTATAATGTGATGCGGTTTTGCGGTCGTGAAACCGTATTATAGTCCCCGTCTTTTTCAATGGCAATGAATTATTTCAGGTTTTATAAGCGATTTTAGCGATTCACACTCTTTGGAAAAACGCCGGGGACGTTCCCTTCGGATATGAGAAAGTCATTCCCGCGGTCCGCCTCAGGCCGTCACCGGCCTTCGGGTGATCCCGAATTCAAAACCGATTTGAAAAGCCTGGAGTCTGATAGGGCCGCCCGGAAGGCGCCGCGGTAAAAGACAAACCGAAGAAGCGGCCGCAGAATGTTGGTCGCACGTAGTGATGAAAGAGAGTGACCGCCGCCTCGACCGAACTTCGTTCGGTACAGAGCGGCCGATCCGGCCGAAAATTTACTGAACTTTTCAGCCCGAGGCCCACTTGGGCCTGGGAACCATCTGTCCCGTCATCGTCAGCCAGCCGAATAACAGTTTTCCGTTGATGTCATATCCTTCCCAGATATCCCCGGCGGCGGAGAAGGAGTTGGTGGTCGGGGCGGCCACGATCCGGAGCGAGACATAGGTTGCGAGGGCATCGCCTTTTTCCGTGTGAAGCCTTATCCAACATTGGGGGAAGAAATTTTCGCTGAAAGGATGGGTCCTGGAGCGATTGACCGTCGCCATGCCCCACATTCCGTTTTCGAACTTCGTCCAAAATACACAGCGATAGAGCGCTCCGCGCGGAGATATGCCCGGCTCGATGTACTCGAGATGAACATAGATAAAGAACTGGAATTTATACGATGAGAAAAATCCCGTGACCGGATTCAGACGGGATGTATCCGCCTTGACCAGGACCTTGAACCATTTGTTGTGGAGGGACTGGGCCGAGGCGGTCGACAGGGCGGCGAGAACGAACATCGCCAGGACGGCCAAGCGGACCCACGGGCGCCTTGAGTGTTTCATGAAATTCTCCCTTTAGCATAATATGATGCGGCTTTGCGGCCGTGAAACCGTATTATAGTCCCTGTCTTTTTCAATGACAATGAATTATTTCAGGTTTTATAAGCGATTTTTACGATTCACACTCTTTGGGAAAACGCCGTGAGTGAGACCGACGGATGAGAAAAATCTCTTTTTTGCGGAACACCGTTTTCGCTCAAGGAGAAAAATGCCGGAACGCAAAGAGGGATTTTGGCCGGAGCGATCCGAGGGATTGAAAACGGCGTCCGCTCACGGTAGAATCAATTCCTTGCCGGAGTGGCGGAACAGGCAGACGCGCTGGACTCAAAATCCAGTGGGCCTCACAGCCCGTGAAGGTTCGATTCCTTTCTCCGGCAGAACCGTTTTCCGTCGTTCCCCCGGGCGGGGCGCCGGGAGATCCGAAAAGAATCACAGGGAGGATTGACATGATGATCAAGGGAGTCTACACGCTGCTCATGACGCCGTTTACCAAGGATTTCGCCCTTGATGAGGCGGGTCTGAGGGTCCTGGTCCGACGCCAGATCGAGGGCGGCGTTCATGGTCTTGCCCCGCTCGGCGTGACCGGCGAAAATCCTTCCCTGAACGAGAACGAAATCGACCGGATGGTCGAAATCACAGTCGAGGAAGCCGGGGGAAAAGCCAAGGTCGCCCCCGACACCTGCACCAACAACCTCGAGCAGACGATCGCCCGGGCCCGGAGGTTCGCCGAGATCGGAGCCGACTACGTCGTCGTTTTCGCCCCGTTCCTGGTTCTACCCAACCAGGCCGGGCTTCTGGATTTCTACCGCCGGGTGGCCGACGCGTGCCCCGTGCCGATCGTCATTCACAACGCCCCGGAGCGGGTCGGCGTCAACGTCGAGCCGAAGACCTATGCCAAGCTCATGGATCACGGCAACATCGCCGGCACCAAGGACGGGAAAAAGGAGCTCGACCATCTGGCCAAGCTCATCCATCTCGCCCGGGGGAAGAATTTCGAGATCTTCACCGGCAAGGACACGACCGCCTACCCGCTGATGGCCTTCGGCGGCAGCGGCATGTTCAGCGTCACGGCGAACATCCTGCCGGGAGTGATGCGCGAGCTCACCGACCACAGCCTGGCCGGGAGGCACGAGGAGGCCCGGTCCCTCCATTACGCCTACTATGATCTTTTCGCCGCCCTCCGCCTGGAAACCAACCCGATGGCGGTCAAGGCCGCCCTTTCGCTCCTGGGACTTCCCGGAGGACCGCTGCGGCCCCCGCTGTCCGAACTCGGTGACGGCAACCGCGAGTACATCCGGTCCCTGTTGAAGGAGCGCGGACTTTTATGACCGGGAAGCCCCGGAAAAGCACCGGCGGGCGGGATGCCCGGACCCTGGCCGAGCGGATCGCCTCGAGCCCCAAGACGACGCCGTCCCGGGTCTATGTCCAAGGGATGTTCCGGGAAGACGATTTTAAAAACGCCGGGTTTCAATCCTTCGGAACGGGCGATTTCCGGATCCTGTTCGGAGACTACGAGACGATTGCTTCTTGGCTCTCCCGAAGACGGAAACGAATCCGGAACGTCCACGCCGAGATCACGGCCCGCTATTCCGCCCTTCCCATGCTGGATTTGCGCAAGGTCAAGGCCCGGGTCGAGCCCGGAGCGATCATCCGGGACGGGGCCTCGATCGGCCGCGACTGCGTCATCATGATGGGCGCGGTCATCAATGTCGGGGCCGAAGTCGGCCGGGGGACGATGATCGATATGAACGCCGTCCTGGGAGCCCGGGCGATCGTCGGCCGAAACTGCCATATCGGGGCCGGGACCGTGCTGGCCGGCGTTCTCGAGCCGCCCGGACGGGTTCCGGTCGTGGTCGAAGACCGAGTTCTGATCGGAGCCAACGTCGTCGTTCTGGAGGGCGTCCGCATCGGGCGCGGCAGCGTCGTCGGGGCCGGGGCGATCGTTGTCTCCGACGTCCCGGCCGGCGTCGTCGTCGCCGGAGCGCCCGCCCGGATCATCAAGAACGCGGTCGATGTCGCCCCGGAAAAGATCACGATTGTCGGGAAGCTCCGCCGGCGCTGATCGGCCTTATCCCGAACAGCTTGGCCGTCGAAAAGGATGGATTTCATGGACGTGATTCGGCTGGCCCGGACGTTGATCGACATTCCCTCGGTGACCGGGGCGGAAGGTCCGGCCGTCGATTTCGCCGCCGCCTGGCTGGAAGAAGCGGGCTTCCATGTCATCCGGCAAGACGTCACTCCGGGACGGGCGAATCTCTTCGCCTCGGCCGGGGAACCGGCCGGCGTCGTTCTCTGCTCCCACTTGGATACCGTCCCTCCTCCGCTTCCCGGCGCCGAGGATGAGACCCATGTCCGCGGCCGGGGCGCCTGCGACGCCAAGGGCTCGATCGCGGCGATGATGACCGCCGGGCGGGCGCTCCTTGCCGAGGGCTTCCGACGCTTCGGGATTCTTCTCGTCGTCGGGGAGGAGACCGACAGCGACGGGGCCCGAGCGGCGGGGAAGCTGAGCGACGGATGCCGGTTCATCGTCATCGGGGAGCCGACCCAAAATCGATTGGCCCTCGGCCACAAGGGCGTGTTCAGCCTGCGCCTGCGGACGGCCGGCCGGGCGGCTCATTCGGCCTTTCCCCATCTCGGGAAATCGGCGGTCGATGGACTTTTGGACGTGCTCCAGGATCTCCGGTCGATCGCCTGGCCGGTTGACCCGGTCCTGGGCGCCTCGACGATCAATATCGGGAAAATCGGGGGAGGGACGGCCGAAAATGTCCTTGCCTCCGAAGCCTGGGCGACGGTGATGATCCGCTGCTCCGTCCCGGTCGCGATCGTCCGGGATCTTGTGTTTCAAGCGGCGGCCGGCCGGGCCGAGATCGAAGTCGTCCTGGAATCTTCCCCGGTGCGTTTTCTCCAACGGCCCGGCTACGAAACGACGATCCTTCCGTTCGGCTCGGATGCGCCGTACCTCGAGGGATTCGGAGGACGGATGATGATCGGCCCCGGCGAACCCGAGGACGCCCACACCGCGGAGGAAAAAGTCGAAAAACGGGCCTTGATCGAAGCGGCCGAGATTTACCGGCGGCTCGTCCGCGATCTGGACGGAGAGACGGCGGGACGATGAGAGGCCGGCGCCTCGCCGCCCGGGCGGAGGGCCTGGAGAAAACCCTTCTCCGGCGGATCGCGGATTTGGCCGATTCCTCGTGCGTCGACCTCGGTCTGGGGGAGCTTGCTTTTCCAACGCCGCGGGTCGTCTTGGACGGCGTTTCCCGCGGGATCGGCCGCTGGCCTCTCGGTTATTCAGCCAACGCCGGGCTTCCGGAGCTCCGGGCCCGGATCGCGGCTTCCGCCGGCCCGGACGTGGATCCCGGCCGCGTCTGCGTCACCGCCGGTTCCGAGGAAGCGCTTTTTCTCGCCCTTTCCGTTCTCGTCGATCCGGGCGACGAGGTCCTGGTTCCCGATCCCGGATTTCCCACTTACGCCCGGATCGTCCGGCTTTGGGGCGGCCTTCCCGTCTTCTATCCGTTGGCCCGGGAAGATGGATTCGTTTTGAAGGCCTCCCGGATCAAGCCGCTTTTATCCGAAAAAACCAAAGCCGTCATTCTCAACAGCCCGGCCAATCCCACCGGAGCGGTTCATCCCCGGACCGAGATCGAACGCTTGGCCGGACTTTTGACCGAACGGGGCATCCTGCCGGTTTCAGACGAAGTGTACCGCGAGCTTTATTACGGAGACCGCCGCCCGGAATCAATCCGGACCTGGATGCCGGACGCGATCGTCGTCGACAGCCTTTCGAAAAGCTGCGCCATGACCGGATGGCGCCTCGGCTGGTGCGTCGTTCCGTCGGCCCTGGCTCCGGCGGTGACGGCGATCCACCAGATGGCCGTCATGTGCGCCCCGGTTCCCTCGCAGAGGGCCGCGATTCTCGTTTTCGACGGGGCGGCCGATCAAGAACGGAAAGAGAACCTGGCCGAGCTCCGCCGCCGCCGCAACGCGGCCGTCAAGACCCTGCGAAGCCGTCTGGGCCTTCCCTTCATCGAGCCGGAAGGCGCTTTCTATATCTTTTTGGATGTCTCCTCGTGGCGGGCGGACCTGGGAGGATCCCTGGATATCGCCCTCGGCCTGGCCGGTCGGACGAAAGTCGTGACGATCCCCGGGATCGCTTTCGGTCCGGGCGGGGAGGGATTCCTCCGGTTGTCGTTTGCCGGGACGCCGGAGGACTTCGCCGAGGGCGTCCGCCGGATCGCCGCCTTCCGGAGCCTGAAATAATTTCAGGCTCCGTTTGAAAAAAAACATTGTCTTTTTCCCCAAATGGATTATAATGCGGCCGTCTGGACAGGGAATGAAACGCGGCCGGAGGAAAAGGGCCCGTGGACGGGGAACGAGTACTTTCCATCGATGCCTTTCGGGGGACGGCGGTCGCGGCGATGTTGATCGCCGGCAATCCGGGAAACGCCCACGCGGTTTATTCGAATCTGCAACCGGCGGTTTGGCACGGCTGGACTCCCGCTGATCTGCTCTTTCCCTTTTTCCTGGTCTGCGCCGGGGTCGTCATTCCGTTCTCCCTCGGCCGCCGGAGGAGGGCGGGGATCGCCGAGTCCGCTCTGATCGGCCAAATATTGAAACGGTCGGCCGGCCTCTTTCTCCTCGGCCTTTTTCTAAATTTTTTCCCGGCCTTCGATTGTTCCGCCGTCCGGATCCCCGGCATTCTCCAAAGAATCGCCCTCTGTTATTCAGCCGGAGCTCTCCTTGGCCTCAAGACGAAACCCTCCGCCCGGGTTGTCCTCTCGGCCGTCCTTCCGGCCGTTTACGCGGCCTTGATTTTCCTTGTGCCCGTTCCCGGCCACGGGGCGGGGATTCTCGAACCGGACGGAAATCTTCCCGGCTACCTCGACAACCTGATTTTCGGCCGGCATCTTCTCAAGCCCGGGTTCGACTCGGAAGGACTTCTCAGCACCCTTCCGGCCGTCGCCGTTCTGCTTATCGGAACCCTGCTCGGGGACTGGCTGAAGACCCCGAGGACGATGGTCAGAAAAACGCTCGGCGTCTTTTCAGCCGGTCTTCCCCTGACCGCCGCCGGCCTGCTTCTTCATCCCGTCCTGCCGATCAACCGGCCGCTTTGGACGCCGGCATTCGCCTTCCTCGGAGCCGGCCTGGCCTTGATCGTTTTCGGCCTTTATTATTATCTCATCGAAGCGCTCCAGTGGAAACGTTGGTCCTGGCCCTTCCGGGTTCTTGGGGCGAATTCGATCACGGTGTTCGCCGGCTCGGTCCTGTTGGAAAAAATCCTGCGTCTCATTACCGTTTCCAGCGGCGGGGTCCGGTTGGACGCCGTCGTTTTTATTCATGAGCGGATCCTCGGTCCGCTGGCCGCCCCGGTTCCGGGCCGGCTCATCTATGCCGTCCTCGCGGCGCTCTTGTGGATCGGCTTGACGGCGCCGTTGTACAGACACCGGTTGTCCATTAGAATATGAGAAGCCACCGCCGCCGATCCGGATGATCGGAAAGGAGCGAACGTGAGAAAGACGCGCGCCGGATGGAAAATCGTTCCCGTTTTGATCCTGGGTCTGGTCTCGGCCGCGGCGGTCTCCGCCTGCCGGCCTGAACGGAGCGGGAATCCCTCCGCGATGGAGGCGGCTGCTTCGAAGGTCCGTCCGGGACTCGAGACGCTGCTTTCCGAGCGCCTCGATTTGATCCGGGGCAGGAACGTCGGCTTGATCACGAATCCTTCCGGCGTCGATTCACGCCTGTCCGGCGCGATCGCCCGGATCCGCAACGTTCCGGGCGTCCGTCTCGTCGCCCTGTTCGCCCCCGAGCATGGCGTCCGGGGAGAAGCCCAGGCCGGGGAATACGTCCCGTTTATGATCGACGCCGCCTCCGGCCTGCCCGTCTTCAGTCTCTACGGCCCGTCGCAAAAGCCGCAGCCGGACATGTTGGAGGATATCGACGCGTTCATGCGGACCTTTGATACGACCGGCGAGGATAAAGCCCTCCGGCCGGAGATGACCCGCGGCATCGATGTCCTCCTGTTCGACATCCAAGACATCGGGACGCGCGTTTACACGTACGCGGCGACAATGGCCTACGCCATGCAGGCCTGCGCCGCCGCCGGGCTCGACTTCGTTGTCTTAGACCGGCCGAACCCGGTGACCGGAGCCATCCTGGAGGGGCCGGTTCTCGAATCCCCGGAATTCAGCAGCTTCATCGGGCTTTATCCCATTCCCCTCCGCCACGGGATGACGATCGGCGAGATGGCTCTCCTGATCAACGATCGTTTCCTGGAGAAGAAGGCCAAGCTGACGGTCATCCCGGTGAAGGGCTGGACGCGGGGCCTGTGGTTCGACGAAACGGGACTTCCTTGGGTGACGCCGTCTCCCAACATGCCGACACTGGACACGGCCGTCGTCTATCCCGGACAGGTCCTGTTCGAAGGGACGAACGTTTCGGAGGGGCGGGGAACGACCCGTCCGTTCGAGTTCTTCGGCGCGCCGTGGATCGACGCGGCGGCCCTGACGGACCGGCTCAACGCCCTCGGGCTGCCGGGCGCGGTTTTCCGGGAGCAGTGGTTCACTCCGACGTTTTCCAAGTTCCAAGGCGAGCGGTGCGGCGGCTGCCAGCTCCACGTCATCGACCGGAGCGTCTTCCGGCCCATCCGGACGGCGCTCCATATCATCGCCGTTCTCCGGGAGATGTATCCGGACCGCTTCGCCTTTCACGACGATTATTTCGATAAGGTCTGCGGGACGGCCTCCGTCCGCCGAGCCTTTCTCGGGGGGGCGCCGGCGGGGGAGATCGCCGACGGATTCGAACCCGGCCTTCGGGAATTCGAGGCCGTGCGCCGGCCGTATCTCCTGTATTGAGGGAGACCCCCTGTCCCGCCGGGTTGTCAAAGCCCCGCCATTCCGATAAAATGCCTTTTCCGTCCGGTCCGGACGGAAAAACGACCTCGATTCGGACGCCCGTCGCGTCCCATAAGCCAAGGAGTTCGCTCATGCCCTCGTCCCGCTATCCTTTCGCCCTGTCTTCCCCCCTCTCCGTCCTGCTCGACAAACGTCCGGAGGATTTCACCCGGGCCGATCTCATTCGGGTCATCGCCCGCCGCGGGCTGGAACGGATCACGTTTCATTACACCGCCCTGGACGGCCGGTTGAAGGAGCTCCGCCTCCCCGTCGCCGACAAGGCTCAGGCCGAGGCGATCCTGGCCGAAGGGGAGCGCCTCGACGGCTCGTCCATCTTCAAGGGAATGGTCGAAACGGCCGCCTCCGACCTCTACGTCGTCCCGCTCTATTCCTCCGCCTTTCTCAACCCGTTCGACGACCGCAGCCTGGATTTCATCTGCCGCTATTACACCAAGGACGGAACCCTGGCCCCGTTCGCCCCGGACAGCATCCTCAAGCGGGCGGCCGAATTATTCCGCAAGAACACCGGCCTCGAGCTTTACGCCCTGGGCGAGATCGAGTTCTATCTGCTTTCCGAGCGGGGATCCGATCTTTTTCCGACCGGTTTCCAGAAGGGCTATCATAACAGCCCGCCCTTTCTCAAGTCCGGGCCGATCGTCAACGAGATTCTCAGCCGGATCACCAAGATCAACGGCGCCGTCAAGTACGCCCACGGCGAGGTCGGCTGCATCGACGGCGTCCAAAGCGACCTTCCCGAGCTCAAGGGCAAGCTGGCCGAGCAGCTCGAAATCGAGTTCGCCCCCCGGCCGATCGAATCCATGGCCGATGACGTCGTCCTCGGCCGCTGGCTGATTCGAAACATCGCCTGGCGCAACGGCTGCTCGGTGACATTCGCTCCCAAGCTCGAGGATGGGGCGGCCGGAACGGGCCTCCACTTCCACATGGAGCTGAAGCGCGGCGGACGGAACGTCATGACCGGGCCCGACGGTGCCCTCTCCAAGGACGCCCGCCTGCTGGTCGGCGGCCTCTGCCGTCACGCCGAATCCCTGACGGCCTTCGGCAACACGACGTCTTCGGCTTATCTCCGCCTCGTTCCCCACCAGGAAGCGCCGACTTACGTCTGCTGGAGCGATCTCAACCGGAGCGCCATGATCCGCGTTCCCTTGGCTTGGACGAACAAGCGGCACTTGGCCCGGTCCTTGAATCCCCGGGACACCGCCCTGTACCGGGCCGGCGAGGGCCGGCAGACCGTCGAGCTCCGCACGCCCGACGGAAGCGCCCTGATCCACCTCTTGTTGGCCGGGATGACGATGTCCGCCGAGTGGGCTCTTTCCCGGAAAGACAAGGCCACCCGCGGCGAATCGGCCCGGGCCCTGGCTGAGAAGCTGTACGTCAAGGGCGACATCTTCGCCGACAAGGAGCTGCTCTCCCGCCTGGCCGCCCTTCCCTCCAGCTGCGTCGGATCGAGCCGGATCCTCCAGAGCGAGCGCGGACTCTACGAGCGGGACGGGATGTTCCCGCCGAGCGTCATCGATTACGTCATCCGCCTGCTGCAGGCGGAGGACGACGAGTTTCTGAACAAGAGCCTCGACGCCATGCCGAACGAGGAGCGCCGCGTCCGGATGCGGAGCATCATGCACAAGGATATCCACCGGCATTGAGGCGGTCCGAAATCCCGGGAGTGAAGCCGGAGCCCGATTCTGTTGGGACGCCGGCCGGGTACCGAAATGCCATGGATAAACCAATGATCCCGCTCCCGGCTGACACTTGGCTTCGGGCGTCCGGCTGAAACGGCCCGCCCTCGTGAGGACCGTCGGCGGAATCCGGGCCCTACGCTCCGGCCGGGATTCCCGCGTCCCGGAGGGAGCGCCGTCGTCAGGGAGGAGAAGGGACATGCCGAAGGACGCGCCATCCGAATCCGGCCGGCCGTTCCTGTCCGTCTTCAACGACGTGATCGGGCCGGTGATGCGGGGGCCCTCCAGCTCCCATACGGCCGGCTCCTATCACATCGCCGCGACCTGCCGGATGCTCCTGGGGGAACCGCCCGTCCGAGCCGTTGTTTCTTTCGATCCATCGGGTTCTTACATTGAAACCTACCAAACCCAGAACGCCGACCGGGCCTTCGCCTGCGGTCTTGCCGGCCGGCCGCTGACCGACGCGCGCTTCACCGACGTCCTCCGGACCGCCCGGAGCGAGGGGCTCGACATCGCCTTCGAGGCCGGACGCCTCGGACGCGCCGGTCATCCAAACGCCGTCCGCGTCCGCCTTTGGACGGCCTCCGGCCGGAGACTGGAGATCCTGGCCCGCTCGACCGGCGGCGGATCGTTCGCCGTCGTTCGGATCGAGGGAAAACCGGTTTGGATCGACGGAAAGAAAGCTTTCCGGATGAATTTCCGCGGACCGGACGGACGGTTCGTCCGGCTGCGGGCCGAACCGGTGTTCTTCCCCCGGGCGGCCGAGCCCCTGTTCCGGAGCGCGGCTGACCTCGCCGCCCTGGCTCGGCGGCGGGGACTTACGGCGGGCGAGGCCGGACGCTTGAACGAAATCCGCGTTCTGGGCTTGTCCGGAGAGGACGTCGACGCGGAAATGCTCCGGCGCTTTGCCGTCATGAAGCGATCCCTCCGGTCCGGCCTTGATCCGGGACAAGTTCATTTGAGGCTTCTCCGGCCGGCCGCCGCCCGGATTCTCGAAGCGGAAAAGCGGAACGCGCTGCCGTCGGGCGGACGTCCGGTTCGGACGGCGGCCCGGGCCATGGCCGTGATGCAGGCGGTCAACAGCGGGGCCGTCGTCTGCGCCGCTCCGACCGGAGGTTCGGCCGGCGTTCTGGCCGCCGTGGCCGCGACCCTCGCGGAGGATGGCCGGGCCGGCCGGGCGGACATCCTCCGGTCCTTGTTCGCGGCCGGAGCGATCGGCCTCGTCTTCGTCCGGCGGGCGACTTTCGCTGCCGAGATCGCCGGCTGCCAGGTGGAAATTGGAGCGGCCGGGGCGATGGCCGCGGCCGCCGTGGTCGAAGCCGCCGGCGGAACCGCCCGGCAAGCCTGCGACGCGGCCGCGATCTCGCTTCAGAATACGATGGGCTCGGTTTGCGACCTGGTCGCCGGACGATGCGAAATTCCCTGTTTCACCCGGAACGCCGCGGCCGCCGCTTCGGCGTTTCTTTGCGCCGACCTCGTTCTCGGCGGCTATGAAAACCCGGTTCCCCTCGATGATACGATTGACGCCTCGCTGGCCTCGGGACGGATTCTTCCATCCGAGCTCCGGGTGACGTCGCGGGGCGGCCTGGCCGTCACCCCGGCGGCCCGGTCGCTGGAACGGAAAGTTCGGAAGAGGGGACCGGCCGGGCTCGAAAAGGAGACACCGCCATGAATATCCGCCGGTTGATCGCTTCCCGCCGGAGCATCCGCCAGTTCCGGCCGAAACCCGTTTCCCGGGACCTTCTCATGGACTTCGTGGACGCCGGGCGGCTAGCCCCCTCGGCCGCCAATCTCCAGCCGCTGGAGTTTCTTGTCGTCGACGATCCGGCCGCCCGGGCCGGCGTTTTCCCCTGCTTGAAATGGGCGGCCTACATCCAGCCCGACGGCGACCCGAAGCCCGGCCGGGAGCCGGCCGCCTACATCATTGTTCTCGTCAACACGAAAATCCGGGACAAGATGTTCGAGTACGACGTCGGGGCGGCCGTGGAGAACATGGCCTTGGCCGCGGCCGGGGAAGGGGTGGCCGGCTGCTGGCTGATCTCGATCGACCGGCCGAAAATACAAGCCCTCTTCGGAATCCCGGATCACGTCCGGATCGATTCCGTCCTGGCCTTGGGCTATCCGGCCGAAACGTCCGTCGTCGAACCGTACCGGGATTCGCCTCGCTATTGGAAGGACGCCGACGGCGTCTTCCATGTTCCGAAGAGAACGCTGGACGCGGTCGCCCGCTTCAACACGTACTGAGACGGGAGGCGCTCTTCCCTCAGCCGACGTGGGGAGCCTTGAAACCCCTTCCCAGGACGGCGTACGTGTCGTTGACGATGACGAACGCGTCCGGGTCGAGCGACTTGATGAACGCCCGCAGCTCGACCAGCTGCTTGGGGGAAATCACGGTGATGATGGTTTCCCCCTCCCGGTTCAGGTACAGCGACCGCGACCGGAGGGCCGTTCCGCTCCGGTCGAGGGTCTTGAGGATGAAAGCCTGGATCTCGGCGGTCTTGGTCGAGGTGATGATCACCATCTTCGTGAAGCTCAAGCCCTCGAGCACCATATCGATGACCTTGGAGGAGACGAACAGGACGATGTAGCCGTACAGAGGAGCTTCCAGCCCGCCGAAGACGAACCCGGAACCCGAGATGATGAAAAAGTCGATGAGCATGATCGACATGCCGATCGACAGGCCGAAACGCTTGTTGAAGATCTGGCCGATGATATCCGATCCGCCGGTCGACGCTCCGCCGCGGAAAACGAGTCCCAAGCCGATGCCGAGCATCACTCCGCCGTAGATCGCGGCCAGGACGGCGTCTTCCGTAGCCGACGGGAGGCCGATCATCACGTTGAAAAAGTCGATGAAGAACGAGGAGATGAACAGTCCGGCCAGGCTCCGGACGGCGGACTTCCGGCCCATGATCTTGTAGCCGAGGGCGAAGATCGGGATGTTGAGGATGAGGATCAACGTGCCGACCGGAAATCGGGTCAGGAAATTGACGATGATGGCCGCCCCCGAGACGCCGCCCGGGACGAAATGATGGGGGATCAGGAACAGGGCGTACCCCAGGCCCATGATCAAGCTGCCTAAAATAATGAGAATCGAGGACCCAAGAAGGGCGCCCGCTCGTTGTCCGATTTTATTCATGTTTATCCTTCCCGGCCGGCGCCGGTGCGATCAGGACCGGCCGGCAATCTGCATCTCCGACACTTTAATCGTCGGTCCGCAGATCGATCCGTTGAAAATCAAATCGCTGCCGATTCTCTCGATATTCATCAGGAAGTCGCCCAGGTTTCCGGAAATCGTGATCTCGGAAACCGGATAAGCGAATTCTCCGTTCTCGATCCATAAACCAAACGCCCCCAGGGAGATGTCGCCGGTCACCGGATTGAATCCCTGGCCCAGCGTTCGGACGAGATAGAGTCCCTTGGCCGTCGACCGGATGATTTCCTCCGGCGCGTCCCCGCCCGGCCGAAGATGGAAATTGCCCGGGCCGACGCCGGATCCGTCGGCGTTTCCGGTCGAGGAGGCGCCGATCTTTCGGGCGGCATACGTGTTGCAGAGAAACGACTTCAGAACGCCGTTTTCGATGACCACGGTCCGCCGCGAGGGCACGCCCTCGGAATCAAACGGGCTCGAGCCGAGACCCCGGGGAAGAAGCCCGTCATCGATGACGGTGACCGCCTCCCGCCCGATCCGGTCGCCCAGGCGCTCGCCGAGGAACGTCGATTTCTGATAAACGGCCGTCCCGGTCAGGCATCCGAAGAGGAACCCGAGGATTTGACCCGTCATCAGCGGTTCGAAAACCACGGGCGCCTTTTGGGTTTCGATCTTGCGCGGCTTGAGATGGCGGATCGTCCGGGCGACGGCCGTCCGGGCGATCTCCTCGGGCCCGGCCAGGGCGTCGAGGTGGGTTTCGGAGGAAAACCAGAAATCCTCGGCCAAGTCATCGGTCTCGCCGGCTTGCAAACCGACGTTCAATCCGGCGAACGTTTTCCGGTAGGCGCCGAGGAATCCCCGGGAATTGGACAGGACGGAAACGCCCTCGTGGGTGTGGCAGCTGGAGCCGTGGGAATTGACGATGCGGGAGTCGGAAAGAGCGATCCGCTCGGTTTCCATGGCCAGGCGGATTTTCTCCGCCGGATCGAGGACAGCGACGGCCGGATCATAAAGATCGAGGCCGGCCGGATCGACCGCCGGGGAAAAAGAATCCGGAAGTCCGGCGCAGGGATCCGGGCTGGCGAGCTCCGCCCGCCGGACCGCGTTCCGGATCAAGCCCTCGATTGTCTCCGGCGTCAGATCGGAGGAGCCCGCGAAAGCGGTTTTCCCGTCCTTGATGACTCGAAGCCCCATCGAACGCGTTCCGGCCTCGACGAGGTTTTCGATCCGGCCCAGGCGGACATCGACCTCGAACTCGGTGTCGTCGCCCAGGCCGACCTCGATTTCATCGGCTCCGCAGGCTCGGCCGAAGAGGACGAACCTCTCGGCCAGGGATTTCAGGTCGTCGACCGCAGCCCCGGGGGTCATCCCTGTCCTCCCACGGTCATCGACGAGATCTTCAGCGTCGGACAACCGTCGTTGATCGGGACGTGCTGGCCTTCCTTGCCGCAGGTCCCGGTGGGCCGGCCGAATTCCAAATCCGTTCCGGCCATGCAGAGGCGGTTGAGGATGCCGAGGCTGGTTCCAATCAGGGTCGCCTGCTTGGCCGGGCGCGTCAACCGGCCGTTTTCGATGAAGTAGCCCAGGCTGACGGAAAACGTGAACTTTCCTGAATCCTCCACCTGTCCGCCCGTCAGCCGCTTGGCATAAAAGCCGCGGCCGACGGAGCGAAGGATTTCCTCCGGATCATGGGGCCCGGCGGCGATGTACGTGTTGGCCATGCGGGGGATGGGGATCTCGGAATAATCCTGGCGCCGTCCGTGGCCGGTCAGCGGGCGTCCGAGGATTTTGGCCGAGAGCCGGTCGGTCAGGAGCCCGGAGACGACGCCCTTGTCGATGAGGAGCGTCCGGCGGGGAATCGTTCCCTCGTCGTCCACGGCATAGGAGCCGCGGCCGGCCGGAATCGTCGGATCGTCGAAGATCGTGACGAGATCCGTCCCGACCCGGGCACCCATCTTGTTCCAGAAAACGGACGTTTTCCGGCGGTTGAAATCGGCTTCGAGCAGATGGCCGACGGCCTCATGGATCAGGACGCCGGCCTCGCCCGCGGCCAGGACGACGGGCATCTCGCCGGCGGGGGCATCGGCCGCCTCCAGCAGCAGAAGGGCCTCCTCGGCCGCCTCCCGGCCGATCTCGGCCGGCGTCCGGACCGAGACAAAGACTTCCAGTCCCGTCCGTCCGCCTCCGCCGGAAAACCCATACTCCCGGACCGCGCCTTTTTCGGCGATCGCCGTGCAGGTCAATTTGACCATCGGCCGGACGTCAGAGACGATCAATCCCTCGGAATTGGCGATCAGAATATGCTGGACGTAGTCGCCCCAGGCGGCCTTGGCTTTTTTGATCGCCGGCGAAACCGCCAGGGCCGCCTCGTACGCTTCCCGGACCAGGGCGATCTTTCGGCCCAGGTCGGCGGAAACGGCCGGTTCGGCGACGGGGTAAAGGCCGGCCAGGGGGGAACGGGAAACGAAAGCGGCCGGGGGCGAGGGCGCTCCGCCGGCCACGGCGATGGCGGCGGCCGAGCGGGCGGCTTTCTTCATCCGCTCCGGGGAAAGGTCGTTGGTGTATCCGAAGCCGGTCTGATCTCCGGACCAGACGCGGATACCGAGCCCGAGCCCGACGCTTTCGGCCGTCTCCTTGATAATCTGTTCCTCGATGAGGATGGAATGATGGAGGCGGTATTCGAAAAAAAGCTCGGCGAAATCGCCGCCCCGGGAGAGGGCGGTCTCCAGAACATCGGTGAAATCGGACGGTCCAAGGTGAAAGCGATCTTCGAAAATGCTCATGATTTTCGGCCCATTCTATCACGTTTGCGGCGGACGGCGAGAACGGCCAGGCTTCCCAGGGCGAGGGCATACTCGAAGAGGTTCGTCACGAGATGGATCCCCAGGCCGGAGAGGATCGCCGGCCGCGGGTCGAAACGCATCCATTGGAGAGCGGCGGCCCAGGCGGATTCCCAGGTTCCGAACCCGGCCAGTCCCTTGACCGGCAGGACGGCGGTCATTTCCGCTCCGGTCAAGCCCAGGACGGTCTTCCAGAAGCTCAAGCCTTCCCAGGAAACGCCCCGGCTCCTCAAGACCGCGAACAGGAGGAGGAACAAGGAGATGTATTTTCCGAGCCGGATGAGAAAAGAGAGCAGGAAAACGGCCGGCCGCCGGCCCGGCTTGTGCTTTTCTCCCAGAACGGCGACGGTTTGATCCAAGTTCTCAAACGCCCGGACGACGGCCGGCCTGCGGATCCAAGGCGTCTTTTTCATCAGCCAGAGGGCGATATTCCGGGCGATCCGGGCGAATAAGGCGATTTTCCAGGCGACAAGGACGACGACGGCTGAAAAAATCAAGGCGGCGGCGATCAATGCTCCGGCGGAAACGCCGGCCGGGCCGCCGCCGACAGCCAGGAGGGCCAGGAGGACGAACGGGCCTAAGGTCAGAAAATCATAAATGAAGGCGATGACGAACGAGGAGGCGGCGTTCTCGAACGGTTTTTCCAGGCGGCTGTTCAGGACATAAAGATAAGAAAGGGAGCCGATGCGGGCGGGAAAGAGGTCGTCGAAGGCGTTCCGGACCAGGGTAACGAGCAGGATGTCCCCCCAGGAGATTTCCACCGGCTGGAGAAGGATCCGGTAGCGCCAGGCTCTCAGGAAAGACGCCGCCAAGCTGACGGCCATATAGGCCAGGAGGGCGGGAAGAAAGAGGGCCGACATCGTTTCGGTGAATTCGGACAGGGAAACTTGGCGGAAGAGGACGATCAACAAGAATAGGGAGAGAACGACGGAGAGGATAATCAGCGGCGTCTGTTTTTTGAACACGCGGTATGTTCCCATGGGGCCGCCGCGCCTGTCAATTCTTTTCGCCTCCCGGGCGGGAGAGGGGATCGGTTTGACCGGCCTCGGCCGAAGTCCTATAATCCGGAAAATGAAGACATTGGACGTTCAAGAAGCGATCGACCGGGCCTTGGCCGAGGACCTGCCGGCCGGAGACGTGACGACGGCGGCGATCGTCCCCCCGGACCTGAAGGCGGCGGCCGTTCTGCTGGCCAAGGAAGAC
>Ga0116161_1002599_pt1 | contig 16883 bp, 13 predicted proteins | sample AD_JPNAS3_MetaG_FD_89877 | JGI IMG/M metagenome (GOLD analysis project Ga0116161, IMG submission 89877) | Active sludge microbial communities of municipal wastewater-treating anaerobic digesters from Japan - AD_JPNAS3_MetaG | ecosystem: Engineered > Bioreactor > Anaerobic > Digestate | place... | reverse complement strand
CCACTCTGTATACTTTTGCAGTACCGGCATAATATCTTTTATGCGTCTCTTATTTGCAGATTTATGAAACAGATTAAATTCCGCCCATGCAAAAAGAGGAAGCCCTGCGCCTTCCGGATTGTCTTTAGATGCAACGGGTTCGCCTGTTCGTAAATTATACTTCCATCGTATAGCTCCGCTTGCTTCCTGTTTTTCGTAAAAATAATCCAAATTTTGATTAGCAGGATAATTTCTGTTTGAGTAAACAAGAAAAAACGAGGCAAATATTGATTCAATCTGGTCTAATATGACTATATTATTTTCCGGATATACGAAATAGCCTTCTAATGCTGATTCTCCGGTTTTAGGGTCTAGCCAAAAATCTTGAAGCCATGCCCAGGTTTTGTCGTATATGTCGACAAAGTCCTGGTCATAAAAATGAATTTTTGGAAAATCGCGCTTATTCACAAATTCTCCTTATGAACACCACTTTTTCAGTAACGGTAATAGTAGATATAACATCAATTTACAGTATATCATAAATCAAATAAAAGTGGTATAGTTAATTCCACTTTTTATGTAATATTTCTAGAGGTGTAATCGTGTATCAGTCTTATGTTTTTTTAGATGTACGTATTTTGCTCTCTTCTCAAAAACCTGTTTTTCCTCCCTCTTCTGCCGTACTGCATGATGTATTCAGTCTCATCAAAGCGCTCGGCTGTACTATTTTGGAAAAACCGGTATTAGAAAGGCATACTTCCGGTGTTCCGGTTCCTCCTGAATATGGTTTGACTTTTTATTCTGTTAAACTGGCCGAAGGCGGTTCTTTGCCGATCTCTTTTCATCAGCGTTCAAAGATTATTACTCTGGAAGAGGTTCGCCTTGAAGAAGATGCAGGTCGTTTGACACATTCTGAGGGCAAAACCAGAATGGATTACTCCAATGCCGGATGCCCCAGTCTTATTATTCGAACAAGTACAAATATTGAGCTGGGAGAAGAAGCCGAATTATTTCTGGAGGAATTGAGGCGTTTAGTTCAGTACCTTCATATAGCAATGACAGGACCGCTTAAAAGCGCTATTCGCTGTAATGCTTTTGCCGCTTTGTCTAAATATCCTGATATGCCGGCGTATTATGTAAAACTGCGTAATTTAAATTCATTCAACTTTGTTCGAAAGGCTGTTAATGCAGAACTTGGAAGGCAGGAAGAGGTCTTAAGTTCGGGCGGCCGTGTTGAATCTGAAAGCCGTCTTTGGAATGAGCGTCAGAATATGACGGAATCATACAAAATGAGAGCTATATCTGTGAGCCGGCAGTATGAAAAAATTACCGACAGTGAAGCCTCCGGATTTTTGCCCTCTGTTCTTTCTTACAACAGCGATTCATTATTAATTGAGCTGCCGGAAATGAGAAGAAAAAGATTATCTGAACAATACGGGCTGGCGCGTGCAAGGGCGGAATTTATCTGCGATGATAAGGATCGCGCCGACTTTTTTGAACAGGCAATTGAGGCCGGGGCTAACCCGATGAATTGTGCTCATTGGATATCTTCTGAACTGACTAAACTTTTAAAATGGTATAATAAACCAATTATTAACGGAGAACTTACAGCGGAACGGTTTGCAAGAATTTTAATGCTGTTTGAAGCAAAACAGATTCATAGCGGAATTGCAAAGCAGCTTCTGCAGAGTGTAGTAGAAACAGGATCTGATCCGGATCAAATCATTAAAAAAAATCACTGGAAGCAGATATCATCTGAAGCGGAATTGCTTCCTGCGGTCAGGTCTGTCATCCAGGCAAATCCCGGCGAGGCGGAAAAACTGCGGAATGGAGAAATGGCTCCTCTTGAGTTTTTAACCGGTCTTGTTATGAAAAAAACAAACGGGATGGCGGTTCCTCAGATTGTTAAGACCTTAATCAAAAAAGAATTAAAAATAAGCATCGTATATGTGCTCTCCATGGGCGGATCAATTTGTGCAAGAATTTGTGAAGACGGTTCTGTTGCTTCATCAGACGGTTCTGTACTTAAACCTATGCTCGACAGTTTTTTCTCTTCAAAGCAGGAAAATGAAGCGGTTGAGTATCTTTCCGGCGCAAGGTATCAGCTTATTTCTGTGGGACAAATTTTAAGTGAAGAAATAGAGCCGGCCGACTGGGCGCTTCTTATAGCCGAAATTTCGTCCCGTATTGCAGCAGGTATTGCCAGCGGCATTGTTATAGCACACGGTACCGACACCCTTGCCTATACTGCTTCTTTGTTGTTCTGGCTTTTTTCAGATGCCGGTGTTCCCATTGTGCTTACTGCTTCTACCGAAACACCGGATAAATCAAAAGAAGCACAGGAAAATCTTCTTTTAGCTGTTCAGACAGCCTGCCGTGAAAAAAACGGTGTCTACGTTGCTTTTGGAGGAAAAATTCTTTCTCCTTTAAATCTTAAATTTGAAAAGCCTTCTTCCGACGGATTTACGAACTGGAATTTGAATGAGCTTGTTTTTACCTCTTCCGGACCGGTGTCGCTGCAGTGTTCAAATACGGAATTTGATGCTTTTGTTTCAAAGCAGCTTCTTCGCGAAGCTGCAGACAGTTTTCTCATTTGTAAAATTTACCCCGGATTGAAGGCTTCTCTCTATAAACCGCTCATTGATGAAGGTATAAAACGCTTTATTCTTGAACTATATGAAACAGGAACCGGCAGTATGAGAACCGGGGATTATTCATTAAAACCCCTGCTCATAAAGGGCAGAAAAAGCGGCTGCAGGTTTTACTGTACTTCTCAGCAGCAAAGTTCTATTAATTTTTCAAATTATTCAACGAGCAGACGTGTCTGGCGTGAAGGAGCCGTACCAATGGGCCGTCTTACTACTGAATCAGCTGCAGCCTTGTATTTTGCGGTTAGCCTTGCCTGTGATTCAGAGGAAGAAATTGATCAGACTATGGAGCTTTATGCAGAACTGTATTCCTGATTACCAGTACTGATTCGGCGTTGTCTGCACGGGCGGATTCCCTGTTTCCGGCAGAACTTGTGCCGGATCAGCTGTATTTGTTGACTGCCCTGAATTAGATGCCGGCAGAGCGGTATTATTGGCGGGTTCTTCCTGCGGCTGTACCGGAATCTCTGCTTCTGCTTTCGGCGGTTCCTGTTCCTTATAAAAAAGACGAACTTTTTCTGTGTAGGTTTTATGCCGGTATTTTAAGAATAACGTTTTAGTCTCTGCGTCGTAGACATAGCCTGAAGAGTTATAGCTTTCAAATCTCGGATCGGTACGGAACAGCATGTCGTAAATTTCAATAGATTTAAAAGGTTCGACATTATTTATTATCATATAGTGGGTGTATCCTGCAGGAAAGGATGTCTGAATGGTAATTGTTCCTTCTTCATCTGTTGTTGTACTAATTGCCTTTGCAGAAGTCCAAACCCACATTGGATTGTCCTGATTAACAGAGAGCAGTTCTATGTGCGGATAATACGTGTTGGTTTTTTCTATGACTGCATAAATTTCTGCTATTGATCGAAGATCGAATTGCGCTGTATCCTGAACCTGTGAGTTAAAGATCATGAGTCCTGCAGAGAGTATATCAGTCTGTCCAGATAACTCAGCATAATCAATAAGTGCTTGTCCTATGTGTATTGAAAGCAGGGGTGTGATTTTTTCCTCTTTTTCGAATAGAAACAGAGACTCATTTTCAATAATACAGGCTTTTCGTATTACTTCAAGGCACTTATTCAAATAAGGCTGGAGATCGGAAGCGTAGGGAACTTTTTTATCTGATAATCCTGTGTATAAGGCTATAATACCTGAAGCCTCTGCTGGAGTCGGTTCGAACACTGCAAGTTCTCCCGGCATCGATAAAAGTTTTTTTACTATATTTGTTTTTTGGGTTATAAGGAAGCTGTCAAGCGAACCGGCTTTGAAAATATCCAGGTTTTGTTTTTCCAGGGCGTAGGTAAGCTTGTACATCAGGTTATCATGCTGCATTTTTAAGCTTTTACTCATCGCAACAAGATTATTCAGGTATGGAGCAGAAAGATAGGTTCTCCGCGTTCCGTTTATAAATGAGTCGGGAATAGATGAGACAGCTTCTGAATATTTATTTCGGGTGGCCATTTCTGTAATGTATGAAACGAGAACCTGTTCATTTAAAGAGTCGGACTCGGCAGAAAACTGCGACACAAGCGTATTCTTTATATTCTGAACAGCCGAGTCATAAAAGCTTTTCTGTGCCAATTCATACGAAGAAGTTGTTTCAAACAGAAATTCTTTGGAAGGTTCATAATCGGCATAGGTTATTGTATTTTCAAGTGATGTAATAATAAGCCTGTCCTGTTCAATAAGAGGAGCAGAAAGGACCGTTTGCTGTGTTTTCCCGCCTAAAATAGCGCGTTTTTGCGATAAATCCATTAATGAATATGCTTCTGAGAATTGGTATGGTACTGACGCTGATTGATACTGACTGTTTTGCGGGGCAGATATGGTTAGTATATCTTTGTTTTTTCCAGTTAGTCCGCAAAGAAGAATAAAGTCTCCGGAAAAATGTAATTCAAAGGCAGATTCCGAAATCTCTTTCCACCCGGTTAAGGCAAGCGCTTTTTCCCTTTTTTTACTGTCTGTAACAATAAGGGGATCCTCTGTGTTTGAAAATAAAGAAACACCTTTATATGATATGAAAAAGCTGTCTTTAAATACCTTATTGCCGTCTGCATCCTTAATTTCTGAGAGGGTGAGGCGTAATTGACCGAAATTTCGAGATATTATAGACTGATTCCTAAATTGAAGAGCGAAAATGCCGAGAATAATAACAAGATAGAGGACTATATGTCCAAAAACTTTGTGTATTGTTTTTTTTGCCATAGTATTTTTCAGTGTAGCCAATGATGGCGACAAAATCAACTAGTACTTTATTTTTTTTGAGGATACCATGAGAAAAGTCTTTGTAACTGCATGTTTTGTAATGTTTCTTTGTGCCGGATTTGTTTTTTATTCCTGTGCATCAAACCCCCGGCCGGTTTTAGAGGATCCGGTGGCCGTTGTTGAGTCTGATCCGCCGGTGATTGAACCTGAGCAGAAGGATCTTCCTGTTCCTGAGCCCGAATTTACAACAGCTGCATTTGCTCATGACTTATACGATGTTCTCCAGACCGGCGGGGTGGAAGATGCTCTGCTTCTTTTTAACGAGGTACCTGCTGAATATAAGGAAGATTTTTCAGTTAATTATCTTCATGCTTCACTTCTATTTTCATCCGGTAATTATGAAGCGGCACAAAATCTTACAAAAAAACTGGAATATTACCAGCCCGACAACATTGATGTCCTGCTCCTCAATACCATGATTGCAAAGGCTCAGGGGGACACAGCAGCCAAAAATGAGCTTCTTAAAAAAATTATAGAAAAAGATCCTTCAAATTCTGATGCTCATGTAGAAATGGCTCATGATCAGATGCTTAGAAGAAACTATGCTCTGGCCAAAAAATATTACCAAAAAGGGCTTGAAAGCGACCCTGTGAATCCCGATGCTCTGTTCGGCCTGGGACAGTCTTCATATTACACAGGTGATTTAAAACTTTCAAAACAGGCTTTTACGAAAATTATAGAGCTCTATCCTCAAAACAGCTTAGGCTGGGCTTATTTGGGAAAACTTGCTGCAGAGGATGAAAATTATAAGAAAGCAACAGATTACATAGAAAAAGCCATTGAGCTTGAACATGACTACTATGATTTTTGGGTTGATTATGGAAACTATTTAAGGTATCAGGGTAAATATGACGAGGCCGAATCTGCCTGGACTAAGGCTATTCAGATAAACGACAGTCATTTTCTTGCCTATATTTACAGAGCAGCCCTGTATGATGAAAGAAATCAATATGATAAAGCGCTGGCGGATTACACAAAGATCGTGCAGGTAAAGCCCGAGTATCCGTACTCCTATGAATCACTCGGAATGATTTACTGGCATAACGGCGAGTGGGAAAAATCCAGAGCTGCCTTTTCCGAGGCATATAAGATGAATCCTGCAAATATTTCTTATCCCCTTATGATTTCTGCAACGTATATAAAGGAAGGGAAAAAGAGCGAAAATAAGGACTTTCTGAACCTTGTCATGAGAAACATGGACAGGAATTCTGCAGAATACGCCGTGTTGCGATTATATTATGACGGGATTAATCCGTCTCTTGTAGAAAAAAAGGTAGTATCAGTAACAAACTCGACACTTAAGGGCAAGCTCACTTTTTATATGGGCTTGTATTATGATCTTTATGGTGATGACGTTTCTGCAAAAAAACAGTATATTGAAGTTAAGAGTTTACCAAGTCCGATGTTTTTTGAATATAAGATGAATGATTGGGCTTTAGATATTGAATAATACATAAGTCTTAAAATACCCGGGAGCAAAAAGTGCCGCAAACAGAAAAACGAATTACCTTTGAAGACCGTGAAATTATTTTAATTGGAACAGCACATGTTTCACAAGAAAGTATAGATCAAGTTATTAAAGCAATCGATTCGGAACATCCCGATTGTGTAGCAATCGAGCTCGATAACGAAAGACTTGCATCCATGAAAAACCCCGATTCATGGAAGAACCTCGATATTGTTAAGGTTCTAAAAGAAAAAAAGGGTTTTATTCTTATGGCGAATCTTGTTCTTTCGTCTTTTCAAAAAAGAATGGGATCAGATGTCGGTGTTAAGCCGGGTGAAGAAATGAAGGCTGCGGTTAAGGCGGCAGAAGATAAGGGTATTCCGTCTGTTATGGTGGACCGTCCTATACAGACAACACTACGCCGCGCCTGGGCTATGAACAGCCTTTGGGGCAAATGCAAACTTCTTGCAGTATTACTGTCCAGCGCTTTTGAAACAGAAAGTATATCAAAAGAAGAAATAGAAAACCTCAAAAATACGAATGAAATGGATTCAATGATGAGCGAACTGGCTAACTATCTGCCGGCTGTAAAAAAGGTGCTCATAGACGAAAGGGATCAGTATTTGGCGAGTCATATTTGGGAATCAGAAGGGAAAAAAATACTTGCAGTTCTCGGCGCAGGACACCTGCCTGGAGTTGAAAAACATATTGAGCGTTTTGCCTCGGGTCAGGTTTCTACCGATACCTCAGAGATTTCGCAGGTGCCTCCTCCCGGAATAGGCGGTAAAATTGCAGGATGGATTTTCCCTGCTGTCATTGTAGCCCTCATTACGGCAGGCTTTTTTACAGGCGGTGCTGTTTCATCTCTCGACATGCTTTTGCGCTGGTTATTATGGAACGGTTCCCTGGCTGCTCTCGGTGCAGCTCTTGCACTGGGGCATCCGCTTGCAGTTTTGGCAGGCTTTGTCGGCGCGCCTATTGCAACATTAAATCCTGTACTCGGCGTCGGTCTTTTTACCGGTCTTGTTCAGGCTGCCTTACGAAAACCCAAGGTCGAAGATATGGAAAACCTTCACAGTGATGTGTCATCTTTAAAAACAATATACAAAAACCGCATCCTCAGGGTTTTACTGGTATTTTTCTTATCATCGATCGGCGGGGTTATAGGAAATTTTATAGCAGTTCCGGCTCTTTTTTCTGCACTTGTAAAATAAAAATAATAATTTTAAGGTTATTTCAAGGACAAAACCGTACTGTTAACCATACTGAGTACAGTAAGGGGGTACCATGAAAGTACTACGGTTCATAGGTTTACTGGTTCTTGTGCTTCTGCCTCTTGGTGCAGAGGCTCAGGAAGTAAAAACCGGTGAAATTACCACACATAAGAACACATACGAACAGCTTCTCGAATCTTATAGAGCGAGCGATCGTCAGCTTAAAGAGCTCGCTCTTTCATATGAACAAGCAGAGCTGAGTTACAGTAAGGTTCTTATTCAAAACGGAACAAGCTGGAGTCTGTCGTCCGGCAGTATGAATGCCAAAATTGCAGAAACCAGTACAAGTGTATCGGTTTCCCCTTCGGCTTCTGTTTCACTGCCGTCATTAAATAATTCGCAGGTAAAAATTTCTTCTCCTCTGAGCATTACGTTAAACGGGGAAAAACCTTCTTTGTCGGTAAACGGAGCAGGTGTTTCCTTTGAAACTGATATTGTATCGTCTGCAGATGAGAAAAGGTCATTAACACTTATTAAAGCACAGCGTTCGCTTGAAGAAGCTCAGCGCCGTTTGGAAGCAAGAAAACTAGGCGTTGAAAAAGAGTTTTTATCAGCTTTAAAAAGTCTTTATAATGCGAAATTAACACTCATTTCAAAGCAGAATACGCTTATAAGCAGGGAACGGGATTTGGAATCTCTGCTCGCTCAGGGGTTTGATTCGTCTTCCGCCCGTTACAGAACAGCTTTACTCTCCCGTCAGACGGCCCTCCGCGATGCAGAGGTTCAGGAACGTTCATTCGAGAAGGCGCTCCTTAATTTTGCTCATAAATGTTCGCTCGAGATAATTGAGCTGGATTTCGATCTGCCCCGGGCTGCTCTTGTTTCAATGACATCGTTTAAAAAAGAACAGTATAAGGAGCTGGAAGGCAGTACTTGGACTCATTATGTTAACTCATTATCAAGGGATGCTGTATCTCCTCTAACAATAACCGCAGACGCCGGTTATGCTTTGGCTTACAAAGAAATTATGGGAGAGGGGGAAATAACAAATACTGTTTCTACAGGCCTTTCCTTAAAGTATAACGGTTTAAATCTTTCAGCCGGAGTTCAGCTTCCTGTGGAAAACATTAAAAATCCTGCAGTTAGTCTGTCGCTCAGCTGGTCTCCTTCAGAAAAAAAACTTGCCTCTATTTCTGATCAGGAAAATGCGCTTGCTGTTCAGCAGGAAATTCTTGCAATAGAGAGCTCAATAGACTCGTTTGAAAACACCGTAAGCGACAAGGACAAGACAAGAGAAGACCTTGTTTGGCAGATGGAAAAAAACATTGATCAGGCTGCCATGTATAAAGATCTTGCAGATGATATGAAAGCCTGGTACGAAAAGGGCGTAATCGCGTTATCAGATTATAATCAGGCTGTCACAAATTATGAAAATGCCCTTGTGCAAATTAAAATAACCCAAATTGATCAGCTTTTATACGACATCGAGACTGCATCGCTGTTTGTTGATCAAGAATTGGTACAGGAGAAATAAGATGGGTGTTAAAAAAACAAAGAAATCAAAAAAAGGTCTTATAACTTTTATTGTAATAATAATTCTTGCAGCCCTTATTGGTTCAGGAGTGTTTTTTCTAAGGAAAAAAAATACTGAGCCTAAAACTGAACAATCAGCTGAATACACTGTTAGAGAAGAAACGTTTGAAAATGTAATAGAAATTACCGGGAACGTTTCTGCAGCGGCTTCACAGGATTTAAAAGCTGCCGGGTCGGGATCGGTCACCGCTGTCTATGTTAAGGAAGGGGACTTTGTTAAAAAAGGGCAGGTAATATTGGCGATGGATGCCACTGAGCAGGAGTATGCCCTTGCTAAGCATGATTACGACATGGATCAAAAGCGTATTAACGGTTCTGCAAAGGAGCTCGAGCTCATGGAAAAGCAAAGATCAGTTCTTGTACAGAAATTGGAAGACAGAAAAGTCACTGCCTATTTTGACGGCATTATTGCACAATTAACTGCGGCATCGGGTGACTACCTCGATGCAAAAGATACCGTGGGCGTCCTCATTGACAGATCGTATATGAAGGCTTCGGTCGAAATAGTAGAAACTGATGCTTCTAAACTGAAGGTTAATCAGAAAGTTAACTTTAGTTTTCCGGCTTATCCAAACCGGATAGTTGAAGGTTATGTGGTTGCCTATCCTTCTGTAGGGCGGGTAACCAGCAGGGGCGCCACTGTTGTAGATGCAGAAGTTAGAATAAATAATCCTCCTTCGCAAATACTTCCCAATTACTCCTTTACCGGTGAAATTGAAGTTACCTCTCCTGTTACAGTCACAATCGTTGAACGTCAGGCAATTGCGTATAACTCGGGCAAACCCTATGCAGAAATAATTCAAAAGGATGGAAGTACCAAAAAAGTTGATATAGAAATTACACCCTACGGTTCCGCCTATGTAAGCATTGTTTCGGGGCTTAGTCCCGGCGATGTCCTTAAAAATCAGGGTTCTGCTGCCTCCGGCAGGCTCAGGGTGACAGGATCTGCTCCTGTTCCCGTTGACGGCGGTACTGCGCCTTCCGGGGCTCCGTCTGGTGCACCCGGTGTTTCTCCTGCTTCAGGTACTACAACAACAACCACCACCACAACAACAGGCGCCCGCGGAGGTATGGGCGGCGGCAGTGCCGGCGGCATGACTCCGATGATCAGACCCTAAGGAGAAGCTATGAACAATCAAGATTACTCTTCTCCCGTACATAAAAACATTCCCGTAATTGAGATGAGCGGTGTATGGCGTGTATACACCATGGGAGATAACGAAGTGCAGGCATTACGGGGCATATCTTTTTCTGTCGAACGCGGCGAGTTTATGTCGATTATGGGGCCTTCGGGTTCGGGAAAATCCACCTGCATGAATATGATAGGCTGCCTTGACCGGCCGAGTTCTGGGGACGTAATAATTGACGGTAAAAAGACTGCAGATATGACAGAAAGAGAACTAGCTCATTTACGAAATGAGACAGTCGGCTTTGTGTTTCAGCAGTATCATCTTCTGTCGACGATGACCGTGCTGGAAAATGTAATGCTGCCTTTAAGGTATCAGGGTATTTCAATGAGGGATCGTAAAGATCTTGCTAAAGAAACCTTATCGCAGGTAGGTCTTCTTGACCGCCTCGATCACCGTCCCCACGAGCTTTCGGGCGGACAAAAGCAGCGTGTTGCAATCGCACGAGCCATGGTAACGAAGCCTCATATAATTCTGGCAGATGAACCCACAGGAGCACTCGACTCAGTAACAGGAAAACAGGTTTTAAATCTTTTTGGAAAAATAAATGAGGGCGGTACGACAATCGTCATCGTAACACACGACCCGGGAATCGGGGAATCTTTACCCCGCTGTGTTCACCTTTTTGACGGACAAATAAAAGACGACACTCGGAACGACGAGAGCGAGCACAAAAATCCAAAAGAGGTGTTCTATGTTTGAAGACTTATACAATGCGCTGCAGAATTTCAGACTGAATAAGACGCGGACTATTCTCTCTCTTTTGGGTGTAATTATTGGTGTTGCTTCCGTTATCATTATTACAACGCTCGGCCAGAGTGCTACTCAGAACATAAAAGGATCCTTCGGTTCATCCGGGCTCGATATTGTGCGGCTTAATGCAGGATTTGCAAATAGAAGAGTTGCAACAGGTTCGTCAATCACATTCAACGAGGATTTTCGTACTGAGCTTTGGGACAATATTCCTCACTTAAAGGGAATTTATTACAACAACACGCTTTCCGGTACTGTCGGGTACGGCGATGTAAGCGTTTCTTCGTCAATTACTGCAATCGAGTATGAGTATCTTGAGATGAATAAATTCGAACTTGAAAACGGAAGCTTTTTTACGGTGTCTGACTCGGTTCAGGGGCTGCAGAAAATAATTATAGGCAGCGAGGTTGCATCTACCTTATTTCCTCAAGGCGATGCTGTCGGTAAAACAGTAATTCTCATAAGTTCAAACATACGTTTCGGATTTGAAATTATCGGTGTTCTAAAGGACCAGAGTTCAGGTTTTGAGTCTACCGCCTCGGCCCTGTATATTCCCCGGGGGTTTTACGACAAAAAAATATCTCCATCCTCGACAGCCAATTCTGTTGTAATTCAGCTCATTGATCAAAGTTATGCAACAGAGGTCGTAGATCTCATAAAGTCCTATTCTGATACAAAAACCGGGCAAACTAATTCAATTCAGGTTACATCGATGCAGAGCATGCTTGAACAGTATGATGAAGTCATGGGTACGGTGAGCCTGCTTCTGTCAGGTATTGCCGCTATATCTCTTCTTGTAGGCGGCATCGGCATCATGAATATTATGATTGTGACTGTCACCGAACGCCGCAAAGAAATAGGCATTAGAAAGGCGCTCGGCGCAACTCCAAATGCCATACGAATGCAGTTTCTCGTAGAATCTGCGACTATTTCACTTTTCGGCGGAGTCTTCGGCATCATCTTCGGTCTTGTTTTAAGCGCTGTTGCAACTTATGTCATGGACTGGGCTTATGCGGTGCAGTGGTCTGCATGTCTCATTGCCTTTTTATTCTCCGCCTTTGTAGGTGTATTCTTCGGCTTAAATCCTGCAGCCCGCGCTGCAAAACTTGATCCTGTCGAGGCTCTTGCATCAGAATAAAGCATTAAGGAGAAAACTATCAGTACAAGAGCTAATCTGTAAGGTTTATTTCTTCCAGCTTCCCGATGTTTTGAATATTTTCGCTTAGTGCAAGAATATCAACAATGTCGGGGGTTCGGACGGAAAAACTTATGCGGAGAATCTTTTCGCTCATAACCTTTCCTGTATCCATGTTTAAAATGATAAGACCATGAGATTCTATAATGGAATGAAGGGTTTGAAAATCGAGTCTGTTGTTTTTAAATACCAGTTCAAGGTGCTTTGTCCGTTCTGCAGGAAAGTACTTCATTTCAAATTTATCTAGAAAAATGAGAGAGGCAATGCACACTGCCAGTGCAAGAAATGAAACTATATAAAGGCCGGCTCCTATGGCTAAGCCTATTGCAGCGCTTGCCCAAATAATTGCCGCAGAGGTGAGCCCTTTTATGTTCAATCCCTGCCGCAAAATGGCGCCGCCGCCCAAGAAGCCTATGCCCGAAACTACCTGGGAAGCGATGCGTGACGGATCTCCGGTTCCCTTTACTGACATTTCAATAGAGAGAATCATAAGAAGCGTAGATGAGACTGAAATTAGCACGACTGTTCTCATGCCTATTGGCTGCTGTCTTATTTTTCGTTCCAGCCCTATGAGAGCACCTGCAAGAAAACTTAAAACAATACGAAAAATGATCGTTGTATAGGAGAGGACTAATGTTGCATCTGCAAATTGTGACCAAAAATTCATGGGTAATAGTATAGCATACCGGAAGTGTATTGCGCACAAAAATCCGGGTACCGAGGTTTATTTTTTGAACAGGATGCGGATAAGGCTTTTTACATCGTTAACTTCTGTTATGCCGCTTTCTTTTTCCGGGGCTAAAACATTGGTGAATCCCAATGCAGAAGAAGCCTTAGCCCGCTGCTTAATTCTATTCACCGGCCGCACTTCTCCTGCAAGGCTTATTTCACCCACCAGAGCAGTCTTATCGTTTAGGGGAATGTCAGTACGTGCAGAGTACAAGGCGCTCGCAAGGGCAAGGTCTATAGCGCTCTCTGTGAGCCTCACCCCTCCTGCAACATTTATGTAAATATCCTGATCGCTAAAGCACAGTCCCAGCCGTTTTTCAAGCACAGCCGCAATCCTGCTCACACGGGCGTTATCAACATTATCAGAATAGACGCGGCTCAAGGAGGCCTTTGACGGAACAGTGAGTGCTTGAATCTCTACTAAAAACACGCGGCTTCCTTCAAAAACGGGAACGACAGCAACCCCTGCGGGGAGAGCTCCTGTTCTCCGTATAATAAAAAGGGATGAAGGATCTTCCACTGGAGTAAGCCCTTTTTCGCTCATGGAAAAAATTCCCAGCTCATCGACAGAGCCGAACCGGTTTTTATTTGCGCGTAAAAAACGAATATCGTCGTCGTTGCGCTCAAAAAGAATAACGGTGTCGACCATGTGTTCAAGCGATTTAGGTCCTGCAATCGAGCCTTCTTTTGTAATATGTGCAGTAAAAAAGAGCACAGAATCCCTCTCTTTTACCCAGGAAATAAGTTCATGCGAGCAGTACTTTAACTGGTTCACTGTTCCCGGAATCATTCCGGCATCAGAACTGTAAATGGTCTGAATAGAATCGATTATGACAAATACAGGATTCACTGCATTTAAAGCATCTTCAATGTCCTCAAGCCGCGACGTGCACAGGATTTCTATCGACTGAACATCAAGATTCAGCCTTTGCGCCCGTGAGCGTATCTGCGAAGCCGATTCTTCACCCGAAACATAGAGAACTCTTCCCTTGCTTGGAATTTCTTTTGCATCTTTAACTATCTGCCGGTTCATGGAAGAGGCGGCCTGAATAAGAAGCGTCGATTTACCAATGCCCGGTTCCCCTCCGATTAGCACCGCCGATCGTTTTACCGCTCCGCCTCCGAGTACGCGGTCAAACTCATCTATGCCGGTTAAAAGCCTTTTACCTTCCTGCAAAGAAACCGATGAAAGCGGAACAGGTTTTGCCTTTTGAACAGAGCCGGTTTTACCAAATGAAGGAGACTGATTCGTGTCAGTGTGTTCTTCCATTGTATTCCATTCTCCGCATTCAGGGCATCTTCCGAGCCACCGGGGCTGGGAATATGAGCAGTTTGAACATATATAAACAGTAGATCCTTGTTTTTTCTTAGCCATGGTATCCTTTTAGTTAAGCCGTTTTTCTTAGTAGCCTACAGCGTCAAACTCAGTTTTTTCTTCGCCCTCTATCCTTATAAACACGCGGTTTGGAAGGCACCCGATCCATTCCCCTCCCTTACTGATAGGAGGCGTTAATACACAGGTGTGGTTGGGGCACGCAGAATCTATAAAAAAAGCATCTCCTTCTTTTATACCGATAATAGAAATACCGTTTTCCCCTGGAATCTCATACGTCCCGTCCTTATCCAGAGGATACTTCCATACGCCTTCCGGTGATTCAATGGTCAGTATAGTATTTCCCTGTATCGTGGTACTGAGACTCAGTATAGAAAAAACGCATACAGCAATTGCGATGAGAATTACAACAATGTCGCCTATTTTTATAGAGACTTTCACACTATTATTGTATCAGACCATGAGGAAAAATGCAGTATGGGGGAAAAAATTAAACAATATCCCACAACAGATGCATAATAATTCCCGGTGTAAGGGTCTTAGTTTTAAAATACAGCTTCCCGAAAAAGTACCCTATAACAATCTGATACGATGTCGTCAAAAGGGCAAGTCCAATTCCCCTTTCTATATACCTTGCATAATGAAGAATCCCAAACAGAAAGGCTTGAATCAGGTTTATCTTCCATTCGGATGTCATATACGACTTCAATGCAGATATCAGTATGCCCCTGCATAAAAACTCTTCAAAGAAAGCAACCAGAACTAAGATTTTAAGCACATAGAGACAAAAAGTTACTATATCGCCGTTAAAGTCATTAAAAAATCTGAGTCCGTCGAATATAACGGTAATACAAATGAAGGCAGCGGCAAGAACCAGGGTGCCAAGGATTTGGCCTTTGCTTAAAGTCCATGAAAAAATTTTCACACTGATATTAGTAATTCTCAATAGAATAATGCTGAGTACAACACCGGCTGCTTTTACGAGAACTTTAATGTTTTCCGCGTCTAGGCGGAGTACGTCATAGATTCCAAAACTTACTAAAAATGTGTGTATGATAAGAATTGCATACACAAGATAAAAAACAGTGAGCAGCGTTTTGTTTGCATATAGTTCAATATTGCCTTCAATATGCGTTCTGAGAAGAAAAACAATAAGCATGAGAAATAAGGCTACTATGCTTCCATAATAGCCAAGGACTGTAGAACCTGCGGTTAAAATAAGTAAAGGTAATAATTCCTGTACTGCTTTCAATAAAGAACTTTTTTCCATGTAAAAATCCCTTTGCCGGTTAATCTGTGCTGGAAGTATAGCAGAAAAACTAAGCAGAATGCAAATTCTTAACTGTTCCAATCCCCTCGTTCGGGGTGAAGTTTCAATTGTGATTAAGTCACATTAAAAAAAGAAAAATATTTTTCAAAAAATATTGACAAAAATATTACGCGTGCTAGTATAAAGCAAGCTTGTAAATAAGCTGATAAACTCTCTCCGATGTCCGGCTTGCTGGACGGGGGCTTTCTAGTAATCGTTGATTACCTGAAAGCCCTTTTTTATGTTTAAATACTTTTTAAACATAAAACTGCAAAAAAAAACGTACACGGTCTTGCCGTATACGTTTTGCTGTGTTTATTCTCTCGGCAGTTCAGGGCCGTCAACCTGCTGGTATTTTACGGTGCTTCCAGGCGGAACCGACTTTATAACCCAGACATTTCCTCCAATTATGCTTCCTTTTCCAATTACTGTTCTGCCGCCTAAAATGGTTGCTCCAGGGTAAATGGTAACATTATCTTCGATTGTCGGATGACGTTTTTTGTCGGCCATTTCTTTTTTAACGCTCAGTGCGCCCAGGGTAACGCCCTGATACACTTTTACATGGTTTCCTATTACGCAGGTTTCGCCCACGACAAGTCCTGTTCCATGATCAATAAAAAAGGATTCGCCTATTTCTGCACCGGGATGAATGTCAATGCCGGTTGTGCCGTGTACATACTCGCTCATGATGCGGGGTAATATGGGAACACCGTTTATATGCAGAAAATGAGCAATTCTATGTACCAGTATAGCTTCCAGTCCCGGGTAGGATAAAATTATTTCCTCAACACTGCGGGCTGCAGGGTCTCCTTCGAGGGCTGCCCGTGCATCAAGATTTATTTTTCTGCGAATTTCGGGCAGTTCTTCAATGAGAGAAAGGGCAGTGCGTTCTGCAAGCATGAGGCATGTATTGTTGTTTACGCAGCTGTTAGTGCATACATAAAGCAGGGCTTTTTGCGTTTCGCGGGTCAGCTGAGTAACAATGCGGTTTATCCGTTCGCCAATAACGTAGCGGAGGCAGGCTTTATCAAGGGTTTCAGCTTTATGAAAGCCCGGGAATATAATAGTTTGAATGTCTTTTAAAACTGCAACAACAGTTTCTCTGTTGGGGAAGTTATTTGTTCCCTCAAGATTAATACCCCCGTATTCATCATACGAGTTCACAATGTCAGCAACTAAGTCGTCTACTGTTTTCATGTATGCCTCCATAAGAGTCCGTTTACTATATACTTTT
>Ga0116161_1002591_pt1 | contig 16918 bp, 7 predicted proteins | sample AD_JPNAS3_MetaG_FD_89877 | JGI IMG/M metagenome (GOLD analysis project Ga0116161, IMG submission 89877) | Active sludge microbial communities of municipal wastewater-treating anaerobic digesters from Japan - AD_JPNAS3_MetaG | ecosystem: Engineered > Bioreactor > Anaerobic > Digestate | place... | reverse complement strand
GTCTGGTCCGGCCCCCACGAGTAGAACAGGAAGCTGTCCACCCGCGGGCTGGCGCGGAACAATTCCAAAGGCGTCTGCGGGAACGTCCCGAAATAGCTCTTCCAATACCAGTAATGGTAGACCTTCCAATAGTATTCGATATAGGCGATCCCATTGGGGGCTTTGTCCTTGAAGATGTCCAATGCCGACTGGACTGAGGAAATGTACGCAATCGGCGTCGTCATGATCTCCGGAAACTGCGGCGGAGCGTCCCGGTGCTGCGGCGGATACTTGTTGTAATCCACACGGTACGATTCCAGCCCGATTTTCAAATGCCGGTGTTCGGCCAGGACCCGACTGACCTTCGAGCGAACCTGCGCCTCCAGGAAATTCGGGACGGCAATCGCCGCCAGAATCGCAATAATCGCCACGACAATCAACAGCTCGATCAGCGTGACGCCTTCGCGGGCGGTGCTGCGCCTCGGTGTGATCCTCCATTCGACTGCGGGCCGGGCAAGGGGGTTGCGCGGACCGACGGATAAGTTGATCCTCCAACTTTCGGCTTGCTTCTACGGCGTGCCCGGCCGGGCGCGCCCCCTCTCAGTCATAAAGATCCCAGGCGCCGTTCACGCGGTTGACCACCTGACCCGACGACGCGATATAGTCGAACGCGTCGATGTAGACGCCCGTCCCGCCATACTGCCCCTCGCCGCCGACGCTGATCGTCAGCGTGTGCCTCCCCGGCGCCAGCCCATTCACGACCACGTCCGGCCAGCGATAGGAAAACTCCCACGTCCCGTCGAGCGACTGGTCGATCGTCCCGGAGTGCTGGCTCCCGTCGTCGATCTTCCAGTCATACGTCCCCGTGCGTGAGCAGTGGCCGCCGCCGATAATGGCAATGGACGTTCCGTTAAATTCAATGGAAACCGAATCATCCTCGGTCGTGCTGGCCAGCAGCGAGCCGCCGCTCGCCTCCGCGACGTCCAGCGTCGTCCAGCCACCCTGCACGTTCGACGTGAGCGGGCAGCAAGGCGATATCCTCCTCATGCCGCGGGCGATCTCGACGAGCTGCTGCTGGGCGATGCTGAGCCGTCCGATTTTCAGCTTGGGGTCCAGGTCGAGGCCGAGTTCATCGAGCACCTGGCGCGAGCGCGCGCAGGCGGTCTTCAAGTCGATACGGATGCCGTCGGGCTGCCTGGGGAGCCGGCCGAGCAGGCGGTTTTCGGCGACGGTCAATTCGGGGACCAGACTCAGTTCCTGGTAGATGATGTTTGCAGCCGCATCGCGCGCAACCGCGAGCCGGCCCGCGTCGAAAACTGAATCATACGAACGAGCCGCGTTCGTCCCTACCGTCCCTTCCGTCCCCCCCGTCCCTTCCCCACACCCCCCTCGTCACTCTCCCTCTCCCCCGGCATCTACCGCCGCACACTCCGCGCGGTCCCCAACCCCGCTTCGCACCCGCGTCGACCCGCGAACCACGATCTTGGGCTGCAGCTTGAGATGCTGCGGCGAATCCGGCAACTCTTCTCCCCGCGCCCCGCTCTCGATCTTCTTCAGCAGCAGGTCGATTCCCATCTCGATCACCTCCTGCGTGCACAGGTCCACGGTCGTCAGCGGCGGCGTCAACTCCTCGCCCAGCGAAATGTTGTCGAATCCGACCACCGCAATGTCCCCGGGTATCGTCAGGCCCAGCCGCGAAACCACATGCAGGATCTCGATCGCCAGGTAGTCGTGCGACGCAAAGATCGCGTCGGGCGGCTCGGGTAGCCGCAACAGCCGGTCCACTGCCGGCCCCACCTGCGACAGGTGCGAACAGCCGACGATCGCCTCGGGCACATACGGCAGCCCGTTCTCCAGGAGCCCACGCTTGTAGCCGTTCAGCCGCGGTTCGATCCCGAACCCCGGCGCATACAGAAAACTGATTCGCGCATACCCGTTCTCCTTCAGAAAACACATCATTTGGAACGCGCCCGATTCGTCATCCCCGCCGATGCTGTCGATCCGCACCGCCGCGCCGTCGCCGAAGATCACCACCGGCACATGCTGATCGCGCAACTCCAGAATGTGCTCGCTGAAAAACCCGATCCGCGAGTTCGACAGCAGCACCCCTTCGGCCAGATAATTCATGAACGTCGAGACGTATTTCTGCTCCAGCGCCAGATCGTCGTTGGTCACGCCCAGCAGCATCCCCATCCCCCGCATCGCCAGTTGCGCGCTGATATGCGTCACCATGTCCGCAAAGTACGGGTTGCTCACGTTCGGCACCAGGCAGCCGATGATCCCCGTCCGCCCTGAGCGCATGCTGCCGGCGATTGAGTTCTTGCGGTAGCCGATATGGTTCGCCACCGCGTTGACCCGCGCGATCGTCTCGTCCTTGATTTTCGGATCATTCGCCAGCGCCCGGATCACGGTCGACCGCGATATGTTCAGAATCGTCGCGATGTCCTGCGTGCTGGGTCGCTTGCGCGGCCGCCGCGCCGGCTCTTTCCTGCTCATCTCTTCGCTCCTCGACCGAACAGTTTTCCCTCGTCCCTCCCAGTCACTCGGCGCCGTCGCCCGTCGCCATCGCCAGTCTCCCCTTGCCCCCAATCTTTCTACTATAAAGGTCGTTGTGACGTACTACAACCCTTTGTTGTGCGCCCGATCCGCCGCTCCCGTCCAGACCGGGCGCCTGCCAGCGGCAATCCCAACCCCGGATCTTTAGACGACAAAGCTTTCGCGAGCTGATAAACCAAGTCAAACCAATTGGATGACGCTGCCTCAAATGACCTCCCAGCGTAGAACCGGGGCCAGCCAAAAGGGTTTGACACGGGCCCCGTTCTCGCCTAAGCTGATAGCTGATATCATCGTAGTTTAATACGTACTAACTTAACGGCCGTCTCCGACATGTTCCTCCGTCCCGCTCCAAAATCGTCCCTCGCCCCTCGCCCTCGCTCCCAGGGCTTCCTCAAGAATTCGGCCCTCGGCTTTCGTCCCTCGTCCTCGGCTCTCGACACCCCATTGCTTTTCCCCCTGGTTGTTAACCCCCGTTTCATATGCAACTCCTGAACTTCTGAACCCCTGAGAACCTCTGACCGAAAGGATTCGACGACCCATGGAGCCCGACAAGCGCATCGATTGGTACCGCATCCCCATCCCCGTCGACCAGCTTCGCCGCCTCAGCACCCCCGTTGACTGGAAGGGCTGGCGCCAGGCCGGCGGGTCCCTCGCCCTCGTCGTCCTCTCCGCCGCGCTCGCCCTCTGGGTTCACTTCAACTGCGCCTGGTACTGGCTGATCCCCGCCCTCTTCCTCCACGGAACCACCGTCACCAACACCGTGGCCGGCGTCCATGAACTCGTCCACGAACGCGTCTTCACCTCCCTCCGCCTCAACCGCGCGTTCCTCTACATCATCTCCTTCATCACCTGGTGGAATCCGCGCTTCTTCCTCATCAGCCACAAGGAACATCACAAATTCACCCTGCACCAGCCCGAGGATCTGGAAGTCATCCTGCCGATGCGCTTCCAACTCGGCCAGATCCTCCGCGGCTGCATCATCGACCCGCTCGGGATCTACCACCGCGTCCGCCAGCAGATTCGCCATATCCGCGGGCATTACGTCGGCGAATGGGAGCAACGCCTGATGCACGACGGCGGCCCCGCCGCCCGGAAATGGGTCGCCGACTGGGCCCGCATTCTCCTCATCGGCCACGGCGCGATCCTCGTCGTCAGCCTCGCCTTCGGCCTCTGGATCGTTCCGCTGCTGGTCTCCTGCGCCGCCTTCTACGGCGGCGCCGTCATGTGGCTGATGCACGTCACCCAGCACGTCGGCCTCGTCGATCAGGTCAATGACTTCCGCCTCTGCTGCCGCACGATCAAACTCAACCCGGTCCTTCAGTTCCTCTATTGGAACATGAATTACCACACCGAACACCACATGTACCCCGCCGTGCCGTGCTATAACCTGCAGGCCCTCTACGAGGCGACGAAGCATGAAATGCCCCGCCCCCGCAACGGCCTGTTCGAGACCTGGGTCGAAATCGCCCACATCCTCATCCGCCAGAAATACGAACCCGGCTACGAGTATCGCGTCCCGCTCCCCACCGACCCCGTCGCGGCGACCGGCGAGCCCCGCAACGCCCCGCCGCCGCCCGCAACGCCCCGCCTCCCGGCCGCCAAGGTCTGGGAATGCATGCTCTGCGGCTTCATCTACGACGAACGGCTCGGTCTGCCCGAGGAAGGCATCGCCCCCGGAACCCGCTGGGACGACATCCCCGACGACTGGCAATGCCCCGTCTGCGGGATGAGCAAGAGCCAGTTCCGCATGGTCGAGATCACGGCGAGCCAGCCCCCCGCCCGCGTCGCGGCCGACACCGCGACCGCCGCCGAGCCGATCGTCATCGTCGGCAGCGGCATCGCCGGCTTCCGCGTCGCCCAGGAAATCCGCAACCTCGACGCCACGACCCCCGTCGTGCTCGTCACCGCCGACGAGGGTGCGTCGTATTACAAGCCCGCCCTGTCCAACGCCCTGGCCAGGAACCAGACACCCGATGATCTGGTCCTCGCCGACCATGCCGAAATGGCCCGGCGTCTGAACCTCCAGATCCGCACGCACACGCGCGCCACCGCCATCGATCGCGAAGCCCGCCGGCTCATCACTACCGCCGGCCCCATCGCCTACCGCAAGCTCGTCCTCGCCCTGGGGGCGCGCCAGATCCCCCTGAACTTCGGCGGCGCCCGCGCCGAGGCCCTCCTCACCGTCAACAACCTCGCCGACTATCGGCGCTTCCGGGACGCCCTGCGCCCCGGCGCCGCCGTCCTCATCGTCGGCGCCGGTCTGATCGGCTGCGAATTCGCCAACGACCTGGCCCTGGCCGGCCACACGGTCCATGTCTGCGATCTCGCCGACGCGCCGCTGAGCCAGTTGGTCCCGTCCCCCGTCGGCCAGGCGCTCGCCCGCGAACTGGCCGCGCTCGGCGTCCAGTGGCATCTGGGGCGCACCGTCCAGGCAATCGACGCCGGCGCAACCGGGCCACTGGCCTGCCGCCTGAGCGACGGCGAGCCGGTCGAAGCCGACATCGTCCTCGCCGCCGTCGGCCTGCTCCCCATCACCGACCTCGCCCGCGCGGCCGGACTCGACTGCGCCCGCGGCATCGTCGTCGATGCCTCGCTCGCGACGAGTGATCCGCACATCTTTGCCCTGGGCGACTGCGCGGAACTCGAGGGCGCTGTCCGCCCCTACGTCCAGCCGATCCTCGAGGCCGCCCCCGTCCTCGCCCGCAACCTGTTCGAGCCGGCCGCGTCCGTCGCGCTGCCGGTTATGCCCGTCGTCGTCAAAACCCCCTCCTGCCCGATTGCCGCCGTGCCGCCCCCCCGGGGCGAGGCCGGACAATGGGAACTCGACGGCGCGGACCGGGATCTGCGGGCCCGCTTCGTCGCCCCGGGCGGCGCCCTGCTCGGCTTCGCCCTCGCCGGCGCGGCCACGCAACTCGTCGATCAGTTCACGGCGGACTGCGCCGCGGCGACCGGGACGGCTCCGTCGACCACGGCCGGCGCGCCCGTCCTCGCCGGCTCCGCGGAGGCTTGATCCGCCTCTGCAATCAGTTGTAGGAACCGGAGTTCCACTGCTGCACGTAGGTCTTGCTCTCCGGCCGGAAGTCCGGACAGAAGGCGTGATAACTCTCGTCGGTCGCCTGTTGGTTCAGACGCCGGTCAAGCACCCGCTCGGCCAGCGCCGCCCCGTCGAGCGCGTCGGTCCAGAGCGTCGACCGCGACGCCTCCGCCATCCGTGCCGTCAGTTCTTCCTTCGTCTCCGCCACGCCCAGCCACCGGTGAAGGTATTCGGCGAACTCCTCGTCGGGACACGCCTGGCGGAACTCCGCCGAATCGAGCAACGCCAGCAGCGTCTCCCAGCGCGTGGCGTCCCCCTGCTCCAGGTCCTCCAGCAGGCTCTGGAACAGCAGCGCCTGCGCGACCCGGTCCAGCCGCAACTGCTCGAACAGCGCCGCCAGATAGGCCTCGTCGTCGACCCGCTCGGCGTACTCGGCCTGGTCCAGCACGCGCGACAACAGCAGCGACGGCGTAAAGTCGTCAAAATCCGCGATCAGTCCGTCCAGCTCCGCCGCTTCGTCCGGATTGCGCCCCAGATACAGCCGGACGATCTCCTTCTGCGCGTGGACCAGCGTCAGCGCCTCCTTGAACATCTCATACGTCGGCGTCAGCTCCCCATCCGGCGTGATCAGCGTCGCCCCCTCCGCCCCCGGCACGCCGTACATCGCCCAGTGGATGATCAGCGGGCAGCCCCACTGCCCCGCCGCCTTCAGCATCGGCCGGATCTGATTGCGGTTGTACGTGTGATCCGCGCTGTTCCACCCGTATTCCCCGACGAACACCTTCTTCCGTAACGGCCAGGCGTCGGTGAACTGGGCGTGCTGCTCCACGAAATCAAAGTGGGTCAGCGCCCGTTGCGGCAGTTGCGCGACGTGGTTCAGCGCGTCGTAGGCCGAGTACGAAACGGCATCGACCGTCACGTGCGGCAGGACCGCCGTCGTCAGCGTCGCATACTGCGGATCGCCCGGATGCTCGATCGACTTCTGCAGCAGATTGATCTCCGCGTAATGGTACACATGGACGTTCTTGCGTGCGGGCAGCGCGTTGCGCGCGTCCTCCACCGCCTTCTGCCGCACGGCATACCAGTCAATCATCCCCTGGATCGCCGTCGACGTCGGCGTCCCCCAGTAGTCGTAACTCCCCAGCAGCGACCAGTCCCCCTCCCAGTGCCCGATCAACAGGCTGCGCCCCGTTCCCTCGTACGTATCGAGAAACCAGCGCGCCAGTTCATAAACCTGCGCGTATTCGCGATTCTTCTCCTGCTGCGACATCCCGTTCTGATACGGATGATCGGGCTGCCCGAACGCATACGCCCACAGGCAGATATACTCGAACGGCAGATCGAACACCTCCTTGTAGCCGGGCAGTTGCGCGATCTTCGCCAACGTGTTGGCCTGCAGCGGCCGCACGATGTCCGGATAGATGCTCGTGCTGAGCGAGAACTTGAACACGTCGCTCCCCATCGCCAGTTCGTAGCGCGCCTGCTGCATCAGGATCGTTCCCTCGCCGATCGAGTACGCGCCGCCAAAACCCTGCGACCCGATCCGCCCGTTATACGTCGGAAACGTCGTCGCGGCATCGATCGTCAATAACCGTTCCATCGCAATCGACGCCCTCCCCGCCAGCATCAGCATCAGCGCCGCGAGCAGCATCACGCTCCGCCCGGCATTCCTGTTCATCCCGAACATCATATCTCTTTCCCCCATGCAATGATTTCGTCCCTCACACTCAAGTCGTCCCTCGTCCCTCGTCCTCGTCCTCGCCCCCAACGGCCCACCCCCAAAATTCGGCTCTCGGCTCTCGTCCCTCGTCGGCTCTCCAAAACCATTACAGAACCGCCCCCCTCGCCGGTTTCCATCCTCCTCCACATCCCCGATGCGTCCCGGCCGGGGTGGGACCGGCGCCCTCGCCGGTCCTTCTCCCCCGCATCCCGGAGGGATACAAGTCGGCATCGGACCGCCTCCCCCCATCCTCTATCCGGCCCCCTTCAAAGCCCGCGCCGGCGGGCTTTTTCCGGGCCCCCTCGGGGGCCCGAACATTGGCGCCGCGCCTCGGCCTGGTGACCCCACGCGACAGATTCTTCTCAACCGTTTCAACGGTTTCCCCGCCAACGCCGCCATCCCGGTGTCCGACTCATCGGTTCTCACTGAATGCCTTATGCCTTCGCGCATCAACTCCTCTATGCCTTTGCGTCTTCGCGGACATTCCTCTTTGTCTGCACCATTTCCATTTTCTTGAATTCGATCCTCCGAATTTGTCTTAATTTTCACACTTTGACTTTCATGCTTCTCCTCGCTCACTTTCCCCCACTTCCTGCTCCCCTCTATCTCCTATCTCCTCTTCCCTATCTCCTCGCCCCCATCCTCTCGCCTCTTCCTCCTCCCACGGTTGACGTATTCCCCACTACATCCCTATACTCATCTGCAGGAACGCGGCGTTTACCCGCACATAACCGCTCATGGCGGATCATTTCGCCGACAAGGTGGCCTGCAATGACTTCCCGGCTCAGCCCCCGTGCGTTCGCCATCGCCTGCCTCGCTCTGCTCGCCCTTCCTCCCTCGCTCACCGCCGAAGTCCGACCCGCCATGTGGACCCAGTATCGCGGCGACCGCCAACTGACCGGCCGTGCCACCGGCGTCGGCAGCTTCCAGACCGCCGTCCAGCCCGAATGGTCCGTCCGAATCTCCGGCCGCGAAGGCTATGTCGAAATCGACCCCGGCCTGCCCGCCAATGAACTCGCCCTCCCCGACCCCAACTCGACCGGCTCCGGCTACCTCAACCCCGCCAATCAGATCATGTGGCAGGTCGGTCCCCCCGCCCTTGATCTCTACGGCACCGGCGCGAACGTGCAGATCGCCGAGGGACCGACTTTCAAGGTCGCCAAAATCCTCCCCGATGTGCAGGGCCTCCAGCGCTTCGAAATGCAAACCTACTACACCCATGAGAACAGCGCCCGCGGCACGCTCTACAGCTACCAGAACGGCAGCGCTCAACAGGTGTGGCAGACCCCTCCCGTCGACAACGCCTGGGGCCCCGTCGCCATCGTCACCGACGTCAACCTCGACGGGCAGCCCGACATCGCCATGTCCTCCCACTACCGGCTCATCTTCATCGACGGCGCCACCGGCCAGTTCCTCCATCCCATCGACGGCTCGCTCGCCGACCCCGGCAACTCCCGCTATCACAACGCCCGCAACTACGGCTGGTTCGGCTCGGCCAACATCGACGACGACCCCTACCCCGAGTTCTGCGTCATCAGCGATTTCGCCAGCCACATCGAGGTCCTCGACTGGGACGGTTCGCAGTTCCACCAGCTCTGGCGTAAGGAAATCGAAAACGTCATCGTCCGCAATAAGAAGGTCGTCCGCCCGGGACCCGCCGCCTTCCTCGACCTGGACGCCGACGGCGACGTCGAAGTCTTCCTCAACCTCTACGATCACACCGGCGACAAACAGTGGCACTTCGTCGCCTACGACGCCTGGACCGGCAACGTCCAATACGATTTCCCCCAGCGCTATCTGGAGGGCGTCGGCGACCTGAACGGCGACGGCCTCTACGAACTCTTCGTCTCCGACTCCGCCGGCCTCGCCACCCCCACCTACGCTCCCGTGCGCATCCTCAACCTCAATCCCGCCGCGCCGGCCAGCCCTACACAGCTCTTCCATGATCCCTACGCCAAGTGGCACGCCCGCGACGTCGATCAGATGCCGCTGACGGCCAATACGATGGCCGCCGACGGCCGCCGCACGGTCGTCCTGCGCGACGCCAACGACGACGGCGACCTCGACTTCTTTCTGAGCCGGCCCGACCCCGTCACCGGCGTCGAGACCGCCTTCGCCTACGACCTCAACGGCGGCTCGCCCTCCCTTATCTGGTCGATCCAGGGCGCCCCCGGCATGCAGCTCAACACCATCGCCGCGGCCAACGTCGACGCCGACGGCCGCACCGAATCGCTCCTCCACCTCACCGGACGTGCCGGCCCTGGCCAGCTCCTCGCCACCCTCCAGGGCGGCGCCGCCTTGCACATGTGGGCCTACTCCACCACCAACACCGGCACCCCCGTCGTCGCCGACCTCGAGAACGACGGCATCGTCGAGGTCATCGTCCAGACCGGCAATGAGGAGATCCTCTGCCTCGAAGCCCCGCGCTACGTCACCCCCGGCGCCGCCCCCCGCGAGCGCTGGCGCGTCCGCGGCCGCGGCATGACCAATTCCGCCCCCCTCTACCACGGCGTCAGCGCCGCCGACGTCGACGGCGACGGCGATCTCGAAGTCCTCCTCTCGCAGGAGGCCGACAACGGCCAGGCCAGCCTCGTCGCCGTCGATCCCGACGGCTCGATCCTCTGGCGCTGCGTCTTCCCCGACTTCGATGGCTCCCCCCCGATCTGGAACTTCGGCGGCCTGACCTTCTGGACCGCCGGCCACTTCCGCACACTTGGCCACATGGACGTCTACGTCTCCCTGCGCCGCAGCACCATGCACAGCGACGTCGGCTTCCTCGTCGACGGCCTCAACGGTCAGATCCTCTGGGAACGCGACGGAATCTGGCCCGCCAACAGCAACAATGAAGAAGATGGCCGCGGCCATGGAGGCGTCGCCGTCGCCTGCGGCAATCTGGCCGGCGACGGCGGCCTCGATAAGCTTGTCGTCGAATTCCCCGATCGCTATTACGTCGTCGACGGCATCAGCGGCGATCCCGACCTCGTCGTGCGCACCGACGGCACCACCTCGATCTTCGGCGGCTATTGGGTTGCTTATGCCAAGCCGATCATCGCCGATCTGTTCGGCAATGCCGTCCCCGAAATCGTCTGGGGCGCCTGCGCCTACCTGACCGCCGTCATGACGCCCCAGGGCGTCCCCTTCTGGAACAGCCCCTATATCGTCGCCGGCTCGCCCCCCGTCCCGCTGCAGGCCATCGCCGACGTCGACGGCAACGGCTCGCCCGAACTCGTCGGCGTCTACGGCTCATCAGTCAGCGTTCAGAATCCTGCCAATGGCGACACCCTCTACACCCGGTCGGTCACGACCCCCACGCGCGATCTTGTCTCCGGCGATCTGGACAACGACGGCCGCGACGAGGTCCTGATCACGACCAACTCCGCCATCCGCTGCTTCGAACTGGTCGGCACCGAATTCCGCCAGACCTGGGTCCTCTCGGCGGGGGGCGCCGCCACCGACCCCGCCATCGCCGACGTCGACGCCGACGGCCTCCTCGAAATCGTCGTCGCCACCTCTTCCGGTCAGCTCCTCATGTTCGACAGCCCCGATCCCGCCTTCGAAACCGGTCTGGCCCACTGGCCCGACTACCACTGACCCACGCGCCGACTACGGCTTCCACACCCCGCACTCCAGCGTATACCAGGCCGAGCTTGCGCTATTCGGCAAGCTCGAGCTCCCTGTTCAGCGTGCAGCGCTGAATCGTTGCATCGCAACGCCTCCTGCTTGGAGTGCGGCGGCAGAGCGTTGCATCGCAACGCGTCGACACCGCTTTGGATCGAATGGCCGAATCCGCTTCCGATCATATCTCCGCGTTCATATGTTTCAGGTGCTCCCCAATTTAACCTTCGTTCAATTCCTCCAGATTTCCCCCTCTCCCGACTTACTCCATTTCCCCTTTCTCAACTGCTTTCATTCGATTTTGTTTCGAATTTCGATATTCGCATTTCGTGTTTCCTCACCCCGCTCCATCCTTCACCAGCCGCTCCAGCAGCTCGTCCACTTCCACCAGCGCGATGCGGGTCGCCGTATCCGAAAACGCGTACGGAATAATCAGCTTGCCCCCGTGGATCATCCCCCCGCAGGAATAGACGACATTCGGCACGTGCCCTTCCCGTTCCTCCACCGACGGCGCCAGCAACGGCTCGCGCAGCCGCCCGATAATCCGGAACGGGTCCTTCAGATCGAGCAGCATCGCCCCGATGCAGTAGCGCCGCATCGGCCCCACCCCGTGCGTCAGCAGCAGCCAGCCGGCCGGCGTCTCCAGCGGCGACCCGCAATTGCCGATCAGCCGCAGCTCCCACGGGTATTTCGGCGCGGCCAGCAGCCTCGCCGTTTCCCAGAAGTGAACATAATCGGAATACATCAGATACAGATTGCGCCCGTCGATCCGCGAACACATCACGTAGTGGCCGTCGATCCGCCGCGGAAACAGCGCCATCCCCTTGTTCTGCACGCAGGCGCCGTTGAGCGTGTGGATCGAGATCGTGCGAAAATCCTCGGTCTCCAGCAGCATCGGCAGGATGTTCTGCCCGTCGAACGCCGTGTACGTCCCGTAGTACCGCGCCGACCCGTCCGTATCGACATACCGCACCAGCCGCAGATCCTCGATCCCGCGCGCCTCGCTCTGGCTGTGCGGAAACAGGATCAGGTCGGAGATCGATTCGCCCGGCGCCAGTTGCAATTGGTAATTCGCCCGCGCCACCCAGATCATCGTCGAAAACACCGTCTCGTATTGCGGCAGCATCGCGTCGCTGGCCCGCGCGACATCCACCGCGTGCAGCAGGTGGGCTAGCGTGAACTCGTCGGGCACCCGCGACAGCACCCGTTTCGTCACCCCCGCATCCAGACCCATTTCCTTCAGTTTGCGCCCGAACAGCTCCTTGTAGTAAATGCGGTCCGGATTGACGCGGGTGCGCGCCGAAAATCCGCTCGGCGGATCCAGCCGGAATGATCCGTCCGCTGCGATCGTCCCCGTTTGAAACACCGTCGACGACAGGTGGCCCTCGCCCAGCGCGCGCAGGCTCATCACGAACCGCACTTCCCCCGGCCCGGCCCCGCTCTGGTCGGGATGCGGCACGATCGACGGATTGAACAGCGCCGTCGATTCCAGCGAATACTCCATCGTGAAATACGCGCCCAGCAGCAGCTTCCGCTCGCGCGACAATTCCTCCTTCAGGTCCACCAGCCGCGCCGCGATCGCATAATGCTCCTCCAGCCGGTGCGTCAGTTGATTGTGCCGGTCGCCGAAATCGCGCAGCACCTCCGCCAGCGCCTGGCTCACCTCGTCATCCGACAGGCGCGCGACCCGCTCGAAGATGTCCGCCACCTGAACGTAGGTGTTCACCTCGAACGGCAGCGTCACCACCCGCCGTCGATTATTATTCAGATGCACGGGAAGAAAGCTGATCTTCAGCCGCCCCCTCGATCCCTCGCCGTTCATACCGCTCTCCGCGCCAAACGTTGGACTCGTCCCTCGCTCCAATATCGTCCCTCGTCTCGGCTCTCGAAAACCTAACATTCTATCCCAGGCCCACCCGCCTGGCCGTCACACCTCGGCGGCTCGGCGGCTCGGCGCGGGATTCCTTCCTTCGGGTTCCTGCCCCGGCGCCGACATGACTCCTCCTGTATTTCCGAGCCTCCCTGCGTGTTGGCCGTCATCCCCGTTCCTTGCCGCTACGCCGCCCCGCCCTGCGACGTGAGCGATTCCTCCCGCAATTCCGCGTCCGCCTCCCCCCCGGGCTCCTCCACAACCCCAAACGTCGACTCAAGCTGATGGATGATGATCAGCGACATCAGCCACGCCAGCGTCGACTCCGCCCCCTGGTTCAGATTCGGCCCATGCGCGTGCAGCCCGTCGCGGCAGCCTCCCGTCGCCGGGTCGAACAGCATCGCCTCCGTTTCGTTGTTGCCCAGAAACCAACTGAAGCACTGCCGCGCCCGCGCCAGCCACACCGGCCTGTTCGTGCACCGGTAGGCCTCGACGCAGGCCTCGATGAGCGCCATCGCATCGATCGGCTGCTGATCAAACCGCGCGCGCACCCCCCCGCGTTCAAGCCACCCCTGGTTCCCGATGATCGAGATCCGCCCATCCTCCGTCACCTGCTGGTTCACCAGCCACTCCAGCGCCCCCAGCCCCGTCTCCAGCAGTTCCTCCTCCTGGCCCCAATGCCCGCTCGCGATCAGCGCGTGCGGCAGCTTGGCGTTGTCATACGTCACCACGTCCTCGCACCACGGCCAGTCCGCCGTCGCGTTGTTCTTGAACAGCTGAAGCAGCCGGCCGGAAAGTTCCGCTCGAATCCGCCGCGCCACCGCATCGCCCGGGAACCGGTCCAGATACGACAGAATCCCGATCAGCGCAAACGCCCACGCCCGCGGCGATTGAAACTCGGGCAACGATTCCAGCGCAACGTTGAACAACCGCGTCCCGAACGACAGCACCCCCTCGTTCGGCGCCAGCGCCACCGTTTGCCCCAACGCCCACACGACCCGACCGTGCACGTCCTCGCTGCCGACGTCCTCCGACCAGCGCCGGTCGTAGCTCATGAAGTTGCGGAACCGCTTCGTCTCGGCGTTGTAGGCATGGTACAGGAATCCCATATAAATGCCGGCCAGGCCCAGCGCCGTGCTGTCCTGGCTCAGCGCGTAATACTTCAGCGCCGCGATCAGCGCCCGCGCGTTGTCGTCCGTGCAGTACCCGTGAAACCGGTCGGGCACCGTGTAGACTGCATGCTGCAGGATCCCCGTGTCGTCGGTCAGAATCCGCAGGTGATCGATGTTGATCTCCGGAATGCCGCGCAGCGGCGATCGCGCAGACGACAGCGAGAAGATCGGCCGCGGCTCCCGGTGCCGCTCCTCGATCACCTCGTTCGCCAGTTGAACATACCCCCGCCCCACTTCCTTCCAGACCATCGACCGCCCTTCCAGATAGGCCCGCTTCCGCATCGTATGGCGCTGGACCGGGTCTTCGAGCAGTTCATTGACCGCATCGGCCAGCCCCTCCGGATCGCCGAACGGCACCAGCCGCCCGCGCCCCTCCGACAGCAGTTCCTCCGCATACCAGTACGGCGTCGACACCACCGCCTTGCCCATCCCCATCGCGTAGGCCAGCGTCCCCGACACGATCTGCGCCTTGTTCAGATACGGACTCAGGTAAATGTCGGCCGCGCCCATGTACCCGCACAGCTCTTCCAGCGTCACATAGCGATTGTGGAACACGACGTGCTCCGCCACCCCCAGCCGCGCCGCCAGCCGCTGCAGGCTGTGCAGATACGCGTTCCCCTCGCGTTTGAGAATGTGCGGGTGCGTCGCCCCCAGCACGACATACGCCGTCTCGGGATGCTCCCGCACGATCCGCGGCATCGCCTGGATCGCGATCTCGATCCCCTTGCCCGACGACAGCAGTCCGAATGTCAACAGCACGTCGCGCCCTTCCAGGCCATACTGGTCCTTGAAAAACGCGGGATCGACGAACGGCACGTCCGGAATCCCGTGCGGGATGACCGCAACCTTCTCGGCCGCCACCTGATACACCTCCCGCAGCATGTTGCGCGCGAGCTCGCTCATCACCACCAGCCGGTCGCTCAGCCGCGCCAGCTCGCTGATGACAAAGTGCTGCTCCCGGCTCGGCTCGCGCAGCACCGTATGCAGCGTCGTGATCAGCGGCATCCGCAGCCCCGCCGCCAATTCCAGCACGTGCCGCCCCGCCGGCCCCCCGAAAATCCCGTACTCGTGCTGCAGAATCGCGACGTCGATCTGGTTGATGTTCAGCATGTCGGCCGCCAGGCGATAATCCTGCAGCCGGTTGGCGCGGATCTGGAACCGCACTTCCTCCGTGTAATCATAGCCCTCCGGTCGGTCGTCCAGGCTGATCACCGCCGTCTCCACATTCCCTTCGGCCACCGCATCGCGCAGATCCTTCGTGAACGTGGCAATGCCGCACTGCCGCGGCACATACGTGCCGATCATCGCAATCGTCGATACCGAGTGGTTCATGAACTCCGCGCTCCTTTCTCAACTTCGGGCGGGGAACTTCCCGTTCATGAAAACCGCCCCTGATCTGCGTGGAGGCGCAGTCAGGGGCGGTCCCGACGCTACGCCGTCGACCCTGTCCGGCCGCCGCGGCCATCTCCCCTCGCGGCGGCTCGTTTTGTCCCCTTAATCGGCGTAGTCGTCCAGATCCCCGCCGCCGCCCGGCAGCGGCTTCTGGCTCTTCTTCTCCTTGATCTCCGTCACCAGACATTCGGTCGTCAGCAGCAACCCGGCCACCGACGCCGCGTTCTGCAGCGCCGAGCGCACCACCTTCGTCGGGTCGATGATCCCCGCTTGCATCATGTCGGTATACGTCCCGTGCTCGGCGTCGTAGCCCATGTTGCCGTTTTCGCTCTTGACCTTCTCCACGACGATCGTCCCTTCGGCCCCGGCATTGATTGCGATGTTGCGCAACGGCGCCTCCAGCGCCCGCCGCACGATGTTCACGCCGATCTGCTCATCCCCCTCGGCCTTCACCCCGTCCAGCGCACCCAGGCTGCGCACCAGCGCCACGCCCCCGCCGGCGACGATCCCTTCTTCCACCGCCGCCCGCGTCGCGTGCAGCGCGTCCTCCACGCGCGCCTTCTTCTCCTTCATCTCCACTTCGGTCGCCGCGCCGACCTTCACCACCGCGACCCCGCCGGCCAGCTTCGCCAGCCGCTCCTGCAGCTTCTCGCGGTCGTAGTCCGACGTCGTCTCCTCGATCTGGTGCTTGATCTGCGCGATCCGGCCCTCGATCGCCTTCTTGTCCCCGCGGCCTTCGATGATCGTCGTGTTCTCCTTCTCGACCAGCACCCGCGCGGCCCGGCCCAGATCGCCGATCTGCGTGTTCTCCAGCTTGAACCCCGCGTCTTCGCTGATCACCTTCCCGCCGGTCAGGATCGCGATGTCCTCCAGCATCGCCTTGCGCCGGTCGCCGAACCCCGGCGCCTTCACCGCCGCCACGTTCAGCGTCCCCCGCAGCTTGTTCACCACCAGCGTCGCCAGCGCCTCGCCTTCCACGTCCTCGGCGATCAGCAGCAGCGGCTTCCCCTGCTGCAGCACCCGCTCCAGCACCGGCAGCAGGTCCTTCATCGAGCTGATCTTCTTGTCGTGGATCAGGATGTACGGCTCCTCCAGCGTCGCCGTCATCTTCTCCATGTCGGTGCAGAAATACGGCGACAGATACCCCTTGTCGAACTGCATCCCTTCGACCAGATCCAGCACCGTCTCAATGCTCTTCGCCTCCTCGACGGTGATCACGCCGTCCTTGCCCACCTTTTCCATCGCGTCGGCGATCAGGTCGCCGATCACCTGGTCGTTGTTCGCCGAGATCCGCGCCACCTGCGCGATCTGGCTGTGTTCTTTCGTTTCGGTCGACCGCTTGCGCAGGTCCTCCACAACCGCTTCGACCGCCCGGTCGATCCCCCGCTTGAGCGCCATCGGGTTCGACCCCGCCGTCACGTTCTTCAGCCCTTCGGCATAGATCGCCTGCGCCAGCACCGTTGCCGTCGTTGTCCCGTCCCCGGCGACGTCGCTCGTCTTCGACGCCACCTGGCGCACCATCTGCGCACCCATGTTCTCGAACGGATCCTCCAGATCGATCTCCTTGGCCACGGTTACCC
>Ga0116161_1002552_pt1 | contig 17150 bp, 9 predicted proteins | sample AD_JPNAS3_MetaG_FD_89877 | JGI IMG/M metagenome (GOLD analysis project Ga0116161, IMG submission 89877) | Active sludge microbial communities of municipal wastewater-treating anaerobic digesters from Japan - AD_JPNAS3_MetaG | ecosystem: Engineered > Bioreactor > Anaerobic > Digestate | place... | reverse complement strand
GAAAGCGCTCACCGGTTAAAGGTCACATAACCCTTTTGACGAAGACGTTTGGGAAGCCGTATGCGGGAAATCCGCACGTACGGTTTGAGGAGGCAGGAGAAGGAAACCGGGAGAGGGTAAGCTACCAGGTGGTGTGATGGACACTCACACACATAAATCGAGAGCGGTGCATCTCTGACTCCACGGCGCCTTCTCTTGACCCTACGTGTGGCATGGGTTCAGTGTTCTCTGTGTCCTCCGTGCGAACCCTGTTATTTAAGACACGTACAAAAGCGTATCGCGCCGTCGCGAAAAGAAGGGGCGCTTACGCCGCGATGCCTGCGCGGGTTATCGCGGGGTAACCAGCGGGCTGACTTCGGAAGCCACCGAAGTCTCGCGATCCCCACTTTTCTGGGAACGCCGGACTTAAGTCCGGCATGTCTTTTTTTCTGCGAGAACGCTGTGCCTTGCCAGTTATTCCTTCGCGCGCTCTGTGCCCTCCGTGCGAACTCTATTTTTTGATCTTTGGAACGGACGAAAATCGTGGTATCGCGCCGTCGCGAAAAGAAGGGGCGCTTACGCCTAGATGCCTAACAGGTTGGACTTATCTTCACGGTTCGATGATATTGAAAGCGCCGTCGAACGCTTGCGCGTATTGGACCAAGCGCTTCAGGACCGTCAGGTCGCCTTCTACCTTAATCCCTTGAACGGGGGCGCCGGACAGTAGCGAGAGCAGTTGCGATTTCGCGCAGGTAACGGTTCCCTGGGCGTTCTCTCGTTTTTCGCCCGGATAGCTGAGCAAGACGCCGTTTATGCGACGGACATAAAAGGATTCTCCCGTATCGGTGAAGATGAGATTTAGAGACAACTCATCGTGCTGGGCCGCGTTTGCGTCGGTGATGATCGCGATATAATCCAGAAGCATCGGGGCTGTCATATCCATCAGCGTGCTGTTGAGCCCGCTGGCCGTAGGCGCGCAGATCGCTTGATTCCCCATACGGAGTTCGAGAGCCCCCGTCAAGTAGGCGTTGCGCCACGTACCGGACTCCGCCTGATAGCCCAGCTGCTCTAAGGCGTCGGCGCAGAGCTCACGCGCCGCTTGGTTCTTCGGATCGGCGTAAACCAATTCTTTGGTGATCTGCGCGACCCATTGGTATTCGCCGGCTTCGAAATCCTCCCGCGCTTTGGCCAACACGGATTCCGTATCCCCCAGGTACTCCACCAGTTTCTGGGCGGTGCGTTCCGGAGACAGCAGGTTCAGGTTGACGGGATTCGCGTCATACCACCCCATATACTTCTGGTAGACCGCCTTGACGTTATGGGAGAGAGTACCGTAATACTGGCGGGTATACCATACCTTTTCCAGCTCCTCCGGAAGCCGGATCGTATTGGCGATCTCCGTGGCCGTGTAGCCCAAATTGATGTAATGGAGGGTTTGGTCGTGTATAAATTTGTAGATGGCGGCGGTGTTCGTCAGGTACTCCGGGACCTCCTCACCCCAATGTGGCCAGTTATGACTTTGGAATACGACATCCGTTTTGTCACCGAACAGTTGTTCGGCTTCGACGATGTAGAAGGCCCAGGCTTTCGCGTCGCGTACCTGCGCCCCGCGCAGAGTGTAGAGGTTGTGCAGCGTGCCCGTGCAGTTCTCGGCCAACCACAGCGCCCGGTATCTGGGAAAGTAGGCGTTCATTTCAACGGGCGCCTCCGTGCCGGGGGTCAGCTGAAATTGTATCTCCAAACCGTCAATCCATATGTTCCGGTTTCTCTCGCTGATCTCGCAAGTGGGTGCGAAGAGCGACAGTGTCCCCAGCGACTGTCCCATACCGATTCCGATGGTCAACCGTCCCGTGGCGCCCTGTTCCAGAAGCACTCCGTATTGGTATTGGGCGCGCCTTCCCATCGCTTTACCCACGTACACATTTTCGCTCACCGCGTGTTCCAGAAAGCCTTCGGGCGCGAGGATCGGAATTTTTCCGGAAAGGAGCTGCTCGTCCAACGGTAGTCGCGCGTCGGCGACCTGGTCTTTTGTGATCAGCCCTTCGATACCCCCAAAGTGATCGATATGCGGGTGGCTGTACAAAACGGCCTTGATGTCGAGTTTTCCGAAGTGCGCCTCCATCAGTTGTAAGGCGGCAGCCATATTCTCTTTGCACATCATCACGTCAAAGACGATCCAACCGGTATCCGTGCGGATAAACGTGGCATTGGCCATATCATATCCCCGCACTTGATAGATGCCTTCGCACACTTCGAAAAGGCCAGCATAGGCATTCAGCTGGGCGTTCCGCCACAGACTGGGATTTGTGGTGCCGGGCGCCTCACCGGCGTAATCGGCGGCGTTGACCCCCCAGGCAAGCCCTCCGCTCTCCCTTTGGACAGCTACGCTTTCGGTCCATTCAATCACTCCGCGTGTGGCGTTTTCGAACTCCCGATCATCGGAAAAATCGAGCAAACGATAGTATGCGGCATTTGCGGCTTTCGTCGGTTCGGTGGCGGGTTTCACCATTGGATCGGCCCACGCTCCCACGGCGCCGAATGTACAACAGATCAACGCTAAGAAAATCCTGATTCTTTTCACGAAAATCGCTCCTTTTTTCCCGTAGATTGTGGGTATGAGTGCACGTTTATCGGATAATCCATCGAGATGGCATCAATGATACTCCTATCAAGGCGAGGCGTCAATATTTTTCGACAGCGCATTGACAGCGTCTGGGAACGCTGAACTTAGAAGGTTATGGCGGGGTAAGTGATTTTTACGACCCCGCGATCCCCACTATGCCTTTCTAAAAGGGGTATCGCGCCGTCGCGAAAAGAAGGGGCGCTTACGCCGCGATGCCCGTGTATGTTATCGCGGGGTAACCAACGGGACCCCGCAATCCCCACTATGCCTTTCTAAAAAGGGTATTGCGCCGTCGCGAAAAGAAAAAGCGCTTACACCGCGATGCCTATCGCCTGACAGACGCTCCTGGCAATCTTTTTGGTCGCCAGGTAAATCCAGCTCGCTGTACCAAGGTTGGAATAATCGTGTTCCTACTCGTTTAACTCGGAAGAGAACGAAAAATGGTGATAAGGGCACGCCGTTGAAAGAGTTGGAACAGGTTCTGCCGAGTCATTCACGGAGTCAGTTGCAAGTTTTAATGAGAGAATTGAAGCGCGATGAACTAATATATGTCGTAGGCAAGACTTCGGCTGCACGCTGGTTTGCTCATTGATTTGAAATCACGGTTGCATTCATACTTACGACTGACTTGCAACTAACTTGCAACCAAACTTGGAACCTACTTGGAACTAAAACAACCAAGCAGGAAAGCTTGGCGTCCACACGAGAATTGTCAGGTTAAGCCGTGGCACCCACAAAGAGCTGCTTTTAAGCATATTCGCAAAAACGGTAGCAAAGGAACGCAGTTTAAGGAATTGGAGCGAGTTTCGCCAAGCCTTTCTCGAATTCAATTAAAAGTGTTGGTGCGTGAACTTCAGCAAAGTGGAGCGGCATACGCTTTTGGTAAAAACCGCACCAACACATTGGTTCGCGCGCTGACTTGGAACCAAACTTGGAACCAACTTGGAACTAAAAACGCCAAGAATGAAATCGCAGGGAAGAAATGAAATGCTGTCAGAAACGCTAAAATAAAGGTTTGCGGAACGGTTTTCCACACCCCTACCCGTATTCAAAAACCGCGGATCCCTCCGTCAGAATTGAAACTTTCCGACCTCGTCGCCGACCTTTCGGGCGAGGGCATCGAGTTGTTGGGCTGATAGACTGACCTTACCCGCTTCACGCGCCTGTTCCTCGACGCTCTTGGCGATCCGTTCGATCTGTTCTCTGATGTCATTGACGGCTTCTGCGGACGCCTCGGTCGCTGAAGCCATCTCGTCGGCCGACGCGCTCTGTTCTTCGGCGGTAACGGTCAAATGGCCGACCACCTCGTTGATCTTCTCCACATTTCGGGTAATCGCGGAAAATTGTTTGTCTATCTCTTCCCCCGTCTCATTTGCTCTTTTCACCAGATCGACGGTTCGCCGCGACGATTCGTCCACCTTTCGTAGACCGTCCGCTAAGGTTTTCAGGATCGCGGTGATATTCGACGTCGCGCCTTGGCTCTCTTCCGCCAGTTTACGCACCTCGTCGGCGACAACGGCGAACCCGCGACCCGCTTCTCCCGCCCTTGCGGCTTCGATGGCGGCGTTCAGCGCGAGTAGGTTCGTTTGTTCAGATATAGAAGAGATCAGCTCGACGATCTCCCCCACTTTTTGAGCTTGACCCGCAACCTCCGTGGCGGTGACAGCCATCTCCTGTGTTTGCGTCTGGGCGACGCGTATGCTGCCGATGGCTTCCGCCGCCGCTTGCATCCCATACTGCACCGCTTGTGAAGTAGACTTGGATTCCTCCAGGATCTCCATCGCGATCTTCGAAACGCCCAGCGTTGGTCGCCACCTCCTGAGCGCCGCTGGACACTTCTTCGATCGATGCGGAAACGTTTTGCGCGTTGGATTCCAACCTTTGAACCTGTTTGTCTAACTCCTGGGACGCCTCCGTTTGGTGTTGCGCGATATCGGCCAGCTGGGTTGAGGACGCGTTCATCTCGCCCACGGACTCCTGAATCGAGCCGAAAGCGCTTCGGGTCGCCACCACCATTTTGGCCAGCGCGCTCGTCAGCTGGCCGACCTCGTCTTTCCGGTCGAGATAGTCGTCGGCTTTGCTCACGGTTCGCCTTAGGTCCAGCTCTCCGAACCGCTTCAATTCGTTGCCAACCGCCTGAATCGGTATTGCAACCCAAAGACCGACTACGTATGACAACACCGCGACGAGAAGGATCAGGAAGCCGAAGGTCAGGTAGAGGAAAAGTATTGGTCGTTGGTTCACCTTTTGCAGGGTAACCACGGGGATGCTAACTCCCATAGACCAATGAGGTGTTCCGGGAATCGTTCGATAGAACAGGCGGTATCGCGCGCCATCCGGACCCGTGTATTCACCGTTCCCGGTTTCGCCTTGCTGCATCCGGAGGCCGATCTGTTGCAGGTCCTTGTACCCCGAATCTCCCGCCTTCGTCACATTCCATTTCATCACCAAACTTTGGTTGTCGCTATGCGCGATGGCCAAACCGTTACCGTCCACGACGAACCCGTATTCGTCTTGGGCGTATGGGCTGGCCCCCAATTTCTTGCTCAAGCGTTCGAGATTGACGACGGCGGTCAACATCCCCACGATTTCACCACGTTCGCTTCGTATCGGACACGCGAACGAAACCGACGCTTTCCCGCTTCCTCTGTCGGCCTCGCCGTTACTCACGGAAAAAGGTTTTCTGAGGGTAAAAATGTCTTGGTAGGCCGCGCGTCCTTTCATATTCTCTACGGCGCCAGCCCGGTTCCACGAGTCTCCGGTAGTATTTGTCACGAACAGATCGTAAAACAGCCCGTCGCTGTTCTCTACCAGCGCTCGCAGATAGTCGCGAAACCCCTCCGGTCTCATTGCCTGAATAACGTTTGAATAGGCGATACTCTGCAGCCGTTGTTGAATGCCCACGTGCCACTCTTCGATCAAACCCGCCATAACCATAACTTTTTCGTCGGTTTGCCTTTGAATCAGAGATTCGATCGTCGATCGAGAAACGCGTCCTATTAATAAACCGCTCAGAATCGCGGCAACGACCATAATCGGAACGAGCGCGAAGACCAATTTCGTCCGTATGGATTTCAACTGCATAAAGAACCCCCTCAGAAAGTCGTATCCGTATAGTTTACAATCATTATACAATAATAAAATGAGAGTTGTCAACCCCGTACGAGTATCGGTACTCTCGCGCTAACGGCAATCAAACTGGTATTCTTTGTGGGGCTGTGTTAGGCTTTTTCGATATTTGTTTTGGCGAAGCCAGGATGCTGTGGAAAATAGATCTATTAGAAAGGGCTTGGAATAGAAAGGATCCGGTTTAGCGTGCGGCAAGTTATGGAGCGACATAGCTAAGAGGTTCATCGCGGGGTAAGTGGATTTTTCGACCCCATGATTCTCCTTTTGCCTTTTTTACGCCGCGATGCCCGTGTGTGTTATCGCGGGGTAACCAGCAGGACCCCGCATCCGCCTTTTACTCTTGTGATCCGCCCTGGGAACGCCTGGGAACGCCGGACTTTAGTCCGGTATGTCTTTTCTTTTTCTGGAGAAGTCTTGTCTCTTGCTGTTTTTCCTCTGTGCCCTCTGTGCCCTCTGTGCCCTCTGTGCGAACCCTGTTTTTTGATCTTTGGAACGAATGAAAGAGGTATCGCGCCGTCGCGAGAAGAAGAAGCGCTTACGCCGCGATGCCTACAAGGTTATCGCGGGGTAACCAGCGGGCTGACTTCGGAAGCCCACGGACTCTCGCGATATGCATTTTACTCTTGTGATACGCCCTGGGAACGCCTGGGAACGCCGGACTTTAGTCCGGCATGTCTTTTCTTTTTCCAGGAGAACCCTATCCCTTGCCATTTTTCCTCCGTGTTCTCTGCGCCCTCTGTGCGAACCCTGGTTTTCATAGCAGGCCGGCTGGAAGCCGGCCCCACGAAAAGAAAAAGCGCTTACGCCGCGATGGCCACACGGAAAAAAAACGTGCGATCGATTCTGGTCTTGTTTCTTGAGTACACCCCATACCTTGAGCCACACCTCCTGTTATTTTCACCCCCGTTATAGAGTATAATGCGGCAAGAAAGGCCGGTATTTTGAGTCAAACGTGTGCTCCGGCATAGATGGTTTTTACTGACGCGCCGAGAGCGCCGGTTTTCAAACAAAAGCGAACTACTCGCACAAAAGAGGGAGGGGAAGACGACGTGAATCGATCGGTTATCGTTATTGGAGCGGGCATAGGTGGGCTATCCGCGGGATGCTTCGCCAGAATCAACGGGATAGGCACGAAGGTATTCGAGATGGGGACGGGGCCCGGAGGGTTGTGCACAGCCTGGAAACGGAACGGGTACGTTTTCGATGGGTCGATACACCATCTCGCCGGAACCGAAGAAGGCTCCGCGCCGAACGACCTATGGAAGGCGTTGGGCGCGTTCCCCGCGGACGTTGTGTACTCGGATGAACTGGTGACCATCAAGGACGCGGAAGGGAGGTCGCTGAGGGTTTTTTTCGACGCCGACTTGCTGACCCAGGAATTGAAGCGTATCGCGCCGGAAGACGGCCAAATGATCGATGCCTACGTTGATTTTTCGCGGGAGTTCGAACATTTAGACTTCACGGAGATGGGGTTCTGGAAGTGGTCGGACTGGCCTTCGCGTTTGGTCAAGATGATACGGGTTGTAAAACGAGGGGGCGCCTCGATGTCCGAATACGCCAAACGCTTCCACAATCCCGTACTAAGAAGGTTCTTCCCCACATTCCAGTACAATTGGACTGATATACCGGTGATTGCCCATCTCGTCATCTTTGCGGGGTGTCGACAGAAACGCTACGGCTGGTATCCCGGGGGTTCGCTTGCGTTTTCCTCGGCGATCGCCCGTCGGTTGACGGCTTTAGGCGGCGAGATCCATTACCGTTCGGAAGTGGAGAAGATTCTGGTGAAGGGGGGCAGGGCGGTAGGGGTTCGGCTGAAATCGGGCGAGAGTCATTATGCGGACGCCGTGATCTCCAACGCGACTGAATATGCCACGATGGTCAAGTTTTTGGATGGACAGTATATGGATGAGACGCAAAAGGCGTGGTTCGATCATCCTGTGGACGCGATGAGAATGGGTCTGAACCTCTCTTTCGGTGTGAACCGCGATCTGTCTGCCGAACCCCCATCTCTCACACTGTTCGCCGAACGGCCATTTGAGATTGCTGGGGTCTGGCGTGACTGCGTCACCGTTCAGAACCACTCCTTCGACCCGAGTATGGCGCCGAAAGGGAAATCCAGTCTGAAAGTGCACTATGACACCCACTACTCGTATTGGGAACAGCTGGCGAATCACCCCGAACGCTATCGCGAGGAGAAAGAAAGAATCGCGAGTACCACTTTGGACCAGTTAGAGGCGTTCTACCCGGGAATAAGGGGCGAAATCGAAGCGATCGACGTGGCGACCCCGTTGACGACCGAGCGGTTCACAGGGAACGGAAGGGGCTACGGCGACCCATCTGTGATGAATTCCAAACAGATGTTGAGATCGATGTTGCACAAGCCCTTGGCGGTTTCCGGACTGCGCTCCTGTTACCTGATCGGTCAATCCGTCGGAGGCGCCGGCATCCTGGGCTGCGCCTCTATGGGCCGTAACGCGGTGAAAGCGCTATGCAAAGAACGCGGGTGGAAATATCAAAGGTAGCGTGGCGCCGACTTCCTGTCGGCTTGACTCTCCTGGAACATTTCGGAACACCCTGGGAACGCCTGGGAACGCCACACTTTAGTGTGGCATGTCTTCGTTTATTTTGAACGTACAAAAAATAAAAAACAGGTTTACACAGAGGGCACAGAGAACACAGAGTAAAGACTTGCAAGGGACAGGGCTCTCCTGGAAAAAGAAAAGACATGCCGGACTAAAGTCTGGCGCTTCCAAGAAAGTGGGGATCGCGAGACTTCGTGGGCTTCCGAAGTCAGCCTGCTGGTTAACCCCGCGATAGCCCTACACGGGCATCGCGGCGTAAGCGCTCCTTCTTTTTGCGACGGCGCGATACCCCGGTTTTCGTTCGTTCCAAAGATCAAAAAACAGGTTTCGCACAGAGAACACAGAGGAAAGACTGGCAAGGGACAGGGCTCTCCTGGAAAAAGAAAAGACATGCCGGACTAAAGTCCGGCGTTCCCAGAAAGGCAAAAACAACACATGCCAAACTAAAGTTTGGCGTTCCCAAGGCGCTCCTGCAAGAGCAGCACCCGGGTACACCCAAAAAACTATCCCAAACTATATTTCGGCGTTCCCAGAAAGGGAAAAATCAGTATATGTTGCTCTAAAATCCGGCGTTCCCAGCGTTTGAGCGAAAAAGGGGTTCATTTTTGTCCCTCGCTCAAGGTTTCTCCCATTACTGCCGATACGGGTTCCTGCAAGCTGACGGTTGTTTTTGCGGATAGTAGTCGACCTCGCACCCGCGTGAGATCAAGGTATCGATATTCTCCATGTCTTGTGACCCGGGAGTAAGATCGAGGAAGTTGTCGCGCATCAATATGGAATCACCGCTTCCGATTCCGTCGTTATTAACCAAAGGGGCGATATCACTCACTTGATTGTTTTGGAAGTTCAGAGTCCGCAAGTTGATCAGATTTTGTAATGGTGAGATATCGCTCACCTGGTTGCTCCAAAAGGTCAATTCTTCCAGGTTGGTCAGATTTTGTAATGGCGTGATATCGCTCACTCGGTTTCCTCCCAAGAGCAGAGCTCGCAGGCTGGTCAGGTTTTGCAGCGGCGTAAGGTCGCTCACTTGGTTGACATCGAACCACAGGTCCTGCAGGTTTGTCAGGTTCTGCAACGGCGTGAGGTCACTTACCTGGTTGCTACTGAAGTCCAGACGCTGCAGGTTGGTCAGGTTTTGAAAAAACGCGATATCGCTCACCTGGTTGTTGGAGAAACGCAGACGCTGCAGGTTCGTCATGTTCTGTAATGGCGTGAGGTCAGTCACCTGGTTGTTACAGAAGTCCAGACGCTGCAGGTTTGTCAGGTTTTGTAAAGGCGCGATATCGCTCACCTGGTTGCTATCGAAAGACAACATCTCTAGATTCGTCAGGTTTTGTAGCGGTGTAAGACTGCTCACCTGGTTTTGAAAGAACCACAGATACTTCATGTTCGTCAGGTTTTGTAACGGCGCGATATCGCTCACCTGGTTGTTATAGAAGTCCAGATTGTGCAGGTTCGTCAAGTTTTGCAACGGCGTGAGGCTGCTCACCTGGTTGTTCCAGAAGTAAAGCGACTCCAAGTTCGTCAGGTTTTGTAACGGCGTGAGGTCGCTCACTTGGTTGTTCCCGAAGTATAGCTCCCGCAGGTTCGTCAGGTTCTGTAACGGTGTGAGATCGCTTACCTGGTTGCCCCAGAAGGACAAATATCGCAGGTTCGTCAAGCTCTGTAACGGTGTGAGGTTACTCACTTGGTTGTTCCCGAAGAGCAGCCTCACCAGGTTCGTTAAATGCTGGATACCCTCCAGCGATACGAGTCCTCCCAAATCTCTGGGTGATGGGTCTCCGGGGGTATCTCTCTCACCAAACTGCCGCTGCCTTTCTTCGTTTACCAAGGGTGTTCCGTCCTCCGACCTTTCCCATCGCGGTTCGGAGTACCTTTCCTTCTGATCATCCCGCTCCGCTTGCGTAGTAGAACCGTCTACGTTCAGAACGGTTATCCCCAGGACATCTTCAATATAAATCGGACCGGTAGGCTGCCCCGTATACCCCGCCGCATTCCGTACGGCCGCTTCCAATATTGGGTCAACGAACCGTATGACGCTTACGGGCTCCTCCCCTGTAAAAGGGTCGAAAGGTTCGCCGGTTTCCACGTTCAACACCGATGTCCCTGGCGGCAAGCGCGGGTTCGACCCCGTGAAGAATCCCCCTTCCCTCGCGTCTATGTCCCCCTGTGCCTCTTTGAATTCTTTCCATTCGTTCCACAGATCTTCGACACCATTCCGTATCAGGTATGACTCGTTCCCCACGTCATCTAGCTCCCCTGCCAACTGCACTTTTTGTCTCACCGTCATCCCGTCGACATACGAGAGCCCATAGTATCTCCATCCCCCGCTGCCTTTGCTTCTGATATAGAAACCCTGCGGCTTGACTAACCCCGCGTCTCGTTCTTCCGCTTCCCTCTTACGCGTATTCCAGCTTAGACGGCTGACCTCTTTTCCCGTCCCGTCTTTCCCGATCAGCGTGAGCTTCCCTGCCCCCGATTCCCGCCAGAAGACTATGCGTTCTCCCGCCGTGAACGCCTCCGGGTACGGCGTTTTCCTATCGCTCGTCAGGCTGTAGCTGACGATCCGTGTGTCCGCTTCAATTATCTCTATCTCGCTTTCAATGATCTTCAGTATCGGAATCTCTTGTCCGATGTTTCTCAGTTCCGCTTTGAGCTCCTCTTCTTTTTCCCATAAGAAGCAGCTCCCAAAAATGAGGATAACTCCGGCCACCGTCAACACGACCATCGCTTTCTTTTTCCAGCTCATAGCGCTTCCTCCTTTTTGCCTTTCTCGCGTAGTAGTTCACAAATCTTTTCGGCCGTTCTTCGTTCCTTTATTAGCGGAAAGACATCCGGAACTACTTAAGGTCTAATGAAAAAGGTCACGGCACCGAAAAATAGAGTCAAGGGAGTTATTATTAGTGGAATAATCGAAATCGGACGCATCCTCCTTCAATCCGTTAAGCAACGACGTTTTCGATTCTTGAACTGTTGGGATAGGGCATCCCTTCCAGAACATATTGAATCTCTTTGAATCCCCGCAGTTTTCGCCACCCGTTATCGACCTGCTGGGGTAATTTGTACATCATCGCTGACGTTGTTCTTCGGTTGCCACAGGTTCTCATCTTTCTGTTTAACCTTTACTGGCCCTATTCCTCACGCTCTCGGTGATAGCCATTTCGGTAGACCAGCCATCTTCTTTCTTCTTCCCGTAACGCTTAGGCCTTTTCTATATATTTGTCGATTCCATTCTTTAAGGCTATGCCGGGTATGACTCTCGCCCCGTGTTTGGCTAATTCTTCAAAACCCATTGATGTTTCTTATTTCTTACAATATCCATTCTGCTCATCCCTCTTGAGTATTTCTGCTTTTTGGACTATAATCTGCCGCGACGTATCCTCCTTTTGGTCTCGCTGAATCTTATTTCCTTATCGTAGGACGCCGTTCTTACACTTTTTACCCTTTTTCGCACATTTTGAGTATAACTCTCCAGGAAAAAACCATACTGCGCTAATGCGTGGGTCACCTAGGCGTTTTTGGTAAAACCCTACTGCTTGTAAGACGCGCACCCATCGGCGCTTCGGTTATTCAGAGCGAAAAAGGCGCTCATTTTTTTGATTACAGTTTTAGACCGTCCAATAAATCAAAAAGAGCAAAAAATGCAGAACTCAGGTGACAATTTTCTTCTTATGAGGTCTATCGAATAACCTGTTGCATATCACCTGAATATTGTACGAGAGTATTTTGATTCCGACGGCTTGTTCGTAATAACGGTTTCTTGTGTAGTAAATGAATTCCATCGTGAATTGCGATTCGAGGACATTGTTGATCCTCTTTTTTTCCCATCGTTTCCTGTAGAGAGCCTTATACTGAGCGCGAATGGATTTCATCAACCAACGGATAGAATTGTCATTTTCACTCGGATCTTTGCCCGTCGTCCTTCGATTGATATCGATAATTGGTAGGACAGCGGTTTCTTTTCTCAGGAGACAAAAGCAGTAGATCGAATCATAAGCCGCATCTAAGAGAAGATAGGAAAATGTTTTAAAACAACTCATCAGAGCGCGCAGCCCGACCATTTCCGAAACGTTCTGCGTAAAGAAGCGATATCCTTGAATCAGACCGGAGACGGCATCACAACCCAAAACAACTTTGTACCCGAATTCAAAGAGCTGCTTGGTAGAGGCAATCCAATAAGCATTCGGGTCGCGGTGTTTATAAAGCGTCCCCTGAGCTCGATGGGCTTTACAGGGCTTCACGATAATGCCATCGACAGCGCCTATACGGAAAAACCTGTACAAGGGCTGTGTGATTCGAAATACGAAGAGGCTCAGCCGAATCAGACCGTGATAATCCATACGGGTACACCGATAACTGAGAGTTTGAAAAGAAGGACATCGATCTAACCCACATAGGAGCAAATACTCCGGATGCTGGTGAAACCAGCTGCCTATAGACCGGAAGCTTTGTTGAGAAAACTCTTTGATCACCAATATCGAGAGAATCTGCGTCAAAGAAAAAGTTCGGGGTCTTCCACGGGTCTGTGGATGAGCCAACTCGTAAAAAGAGGCGATCCAACCAGTAATGTATACAACGAGACGCAAATCTGGAAATGAGAACTGTGTTTGTGATACAATAGGATTAGGTATCATAGGGCTGTCTCCTTTCTCCGCCGTAACGGAACTAGTTTACCGATATTTTACACTGAAATCGGTAATCAAGTAGGAGAAAGCTTTTTGTGTATTTATTGGACGGTCTAATTACAGTTTCTTTCGAAAAATCCATTGACATCATCTTCAACAGTAAAACTTATCCCATTACCAAGAGCTTCAAAATGCTTTTCACCACAAGATATTTTGGCACGTTCCGTAGGTCGTAGAGTATCAAACATAATATTCCCCTTAGTCTCTACTACAAAGTATAACTTTTTCTCTCCATCTACATCTATTAGAACAACCCAGTCGGGATTGTACGTACCCAATGGGGTAGGTATCTTAAACCAGCTTGGAAGTTTGGCGTAGAGCTTAACGCACGGGTTACTTTCAAACCTGGTGGCGAAACTTTCCTCGTTGGCACTGTCATAGACCACATACTCATAGACTGACTTCCTGCTTTCTATCATGTTCTTGGACAGGTAACCTGTAAGTTCTTCCGTTTCAAACAATTCCTGGGCATAGTATTCCTCATCGCCCAGTTTAGTGTATTTAATACCATCAATTATAAAAAGTCTCATTGTGGCCTTGATAATTTGAGCAACCTGCTCAATATACCTCTGAGGATTCTCTTTAAATTGGTCGATGGTCTTGCTCTGTAAAAGTATCTCAACAATGGTTTTTCTAGTTAAGTTAGTCTCATTTTGTAAATAGCCAATAATATCGGGTATGTTTTCCTGTAAATCGACCGTGATCACAGCCTGCCTATCAGTTTCTACAGTCTCAACACCACTAACCCTGATACCCAATTCTGCCTTTGTATAAATAAGTTTAGCGGAGCTGACGGACAAATTTTTTTGGATCTCCTCGCAACATTTCTTAATTAACTTATTACTATCGAAGTCCACCGAATAGGTAGTCTTGTATTTCACTCTATCCCATAAAGCTTTAAATTCGGAGTGCAAATAGACCTGTTCGTTTAGCTTGATATTCTTTTTATCGCTATTGTTTTTAATATTAAGGCCGCCGGATACCTTTCTAACAAGAGCTGTAATCTGGCCCTTGAGAGGCTCAAATTCCTTAGGTACTTGAACATTGTCGTTCTTAATAGCTTCCTTTAATTTGTCCTGTACTCTTCCTTTTTCGTCAATATAACCATTTTCTATGAAACTTTCACATATTTTCTCTGATGCCTCTTGACCTAGATATTGGGCGCTTCCGTCAGCTTGGGCTACAGGGATGTTCGTAAAGAAATGCCTTTCTATAATGCCAAATCTAATCCCTGTTTCTAACTCATATTCTTTTTGCAAGGCATCCGCAAATTCTTGGTAGCTTTCATTAGCCATTACGGTCAATGTATTGATTGAAAATCCGTGTTGGCGCTCTCCGTCCTGATTTACTGAAAGGCGAAGCCCACGCCCAATCTCTTGCCGCTTCTTGACCTCGCTTCTGGTCTCATTAAGAGTGCATATCTGGAAGACATTTGGATTATCCCAACCTTCCCTAAGAGCTGAGTGAGAGAAAATAAACTTAATTTTCGTATCAAAGGACAAAAGCCTTTCCTTGTCCTTCATAATTAGGTTATAGGCGTCTTCATCGTCTCGTGTTGAGCCGCTCACCGTATCTTTAAAAACTCCTTTCCTATCAACAGAGAAATAGCCATTGTGAACTTCCTCAGCTGTTGTATTATTATCTTTCAATTGCTTATATTTAGGCTTGTTAAGAAGGTCTTCATAATGCTTTTCAAAAAGCTGAGCGTAAATGCCCTTGTGACGTGTGTCATCTTCATAATACCGATAATTCGCGACACGGTCGATAAAGAATAGACTCAGAACCTTAATGCCTGCTTTTTTTAAGACGAGTTCTTTATCCAAGTGCTCCTCAATGGTTTTTCTTATCTGTTGCTCCTTGATGAGCAAATCGTCCACATCATTAAGAGCCTTACCTATTTGCAATACTTCAGATTTACCGGTAAAGTTTACATATTCATTATCTTTTTCGCAGTTAATCTCATTGACGATATAGCCTTCGTAAACATCACGGCCCTTAGACTTTTCGTAGAGGTCATCTCCACGTCTTACTTTTCTCGTGGTGCGTTTAACTTTACCGTTTTTATTTTTAACATACAGTTCTATTTTGGCTGAGATACGGGCATTTGTATTATCTACGGATAGAAGCTTTATATAAGCTTTGTTGTGATTATTGGAATCGAAGCCTGCAACCTCAATCTGCTTAACTAGTTCTAAGTTATAACTGTCCACAGCGTCTAACTTATATACTAAGTTGTGCTTTTCCACGTGGGTAGCAGAGTAGCGGAGTATGCACAAAGGGTTTAGTGAATTAATGGCCTCCTTAGATTTTGGAGTAGTATCCACCGATTGGGGCTCGTCTATTATTACAAATGGTCTGGTTTCCCGTATGAGTTCTATGGGTTTCATACCGTTTAACCTGTCATTGGGTCTGTGAATGATATTTGCCTTTGACTCCTGGTCGGGGTCGTCAAAGCTTCTTCTAAAGGCATCTATATTGATAACCATAATTTCGATATTATCGCTCACCGCAAAGCTTCTGATCTGTTCTAGCTTAGAACTCTCATAAACAAAGTAGTTATAGATGGAATTTTCGTACAAAGCGCTGAAATGCTCCTTGGTAATTTGCAGAGATTTATAAACTCCCTCCTTAATAGCAAGACTGGGTACGACAATAATAAACTTTGAAAAGCCATAGTTTTTATGCAGTTCAAGGATCGTCCTCAGGTAGACATAGGTTTTTCCTGTGCCGGTTTCCATCTCCACATCAAATTCATATGGACATGGATTTAAAACCTTAGTCTGAGGTAGTCTATTCCGAAGCTGAATTGCTTGCAGGTTTTTTAATATATCCTCTTCATCAAGTTCAAGCCTATTACCGATACCATTGGCGCTATCATACAGGCCGATTTGTCCTTTATAGGCTGATACGGTAAAGTTTTTCTGCATGGGGGTTTGCCCCCTGAATAAGTCCACGATTGCAGCGACGGCCTGTTGCTGATATTCTAGGTTTTTATCAAATTGTAGTATCATACGCTCCTCCTTCCTTATAAGGAGATAAATTCTTCAACGCCGCCACATTTTAGTATCTCTTTGATATTGGTCTTAATGGCATCGGTCTTGAAGCCGCTATCCCTAAATACGACTCTGGCGCTCTCAGGAGAAATTTCCTTTATCTTGGCTAAAATCCCATGGGCGAGATCAATGGTAAGCTCATCTGCTAGGCAAATCATTAGCATACCGGAGCCGATTGAGTAGACCGTCTTGCCAGCAATGGTATACTCATCCACAGGATAGCTCAGGTCTAACCCATATTTGATCATAATCTCATAGACTACATCTAGCTCGCACCTGTCTTTCACATAATTATCTCTATAGTCAATTATGGAACTTTTCAAGTTGCCATAGTCTGGCTGCCACTTGCGTATATTGGAGGTGTCCAGCTTAAACACCTTGAAGCCAATATCAAGGTTTTGTGCCTCAAAACCTTTTTCTTTCTTGATTTTGTTACCTGCCTGACAGATGCGTTTTTTACCTATCTCGCTGATGTTTTTGCAACCGGCTTTGTAAGCTTCTGATTTTTCATCTGTCGGTTCAGGGAGCTGGACCATAATAAACCTGCGTTTTCCACCATCTTCAGCGTTTAACTGTATAACGGCGTGTGCGGTGGTGGCAGAGCCAGAGAAGAAGTCGAGGACTATATCATTGCTTTGTGCAAGCATTTTCGTAAAATGCAAAATTAAGTCTACCGGTTTTGGAAAAGAAAAAACTCTTTTTCCAAGTAATTCTTCACACTCTTTTGTGCCATTTATAGTAGTTGTGAAATCAATTCCTGTTCTATGTTTGCGCTCGCGTATAATTACGTTACCATCGTTATCTACTTTTTCATATTCTTTTGCGTAAACAGTCCACTTATCACCATTAAATTTAAATTCAATAAAACCGTTTTCAATGGATGCTGAAAATCTTTTTTTTTCCCATCGCCATTGCCAATCACGAGTGGCACGGGTGTTTGTTCTTTTGCGATTGTTATGTTCTTCTTCATTCACGCGAGTTATTGTCAAATGTTGTGGAATAAGCGAAATCGAGCGTATCCTCCAGCAAGCAGTTAAACGACGGCGTTTTCCATTCTTGAACCGTCGAGATAGGGCATCCCTTCCAAAACATAGGGAAT